>Ga0082212_10012274_pt1 | contig 10797 bp, 3 predicted proteins | sample TergutNt197P3_FD_71548 | JGI IMG/M metagenome (GOLD analysis project Ga0082212, IMG submission 71548) | Neocapritermes taracua P3 segment gut microbial communities from Petit-Saut dam, French Guiana - Nt197 P3 | ecosystem: Host-associated > Arthropoda: Insects > Digestive system > Gut ...
CTCACAACGAACATTTTTCACCTTTGAGTATAGTAACCGTACCGTTAAAGAAATAATTCATGAAATCGAACAGAGCAGCGAATTTATTTTTTTCTACTTAGACAATTCCGTAAATTTAAACCGCAAAGTATCGGTTAAAGTCGAAAATGAAGGAGTAGAAAAAGTATTGGATCAACTTTTTGCAGGAACTCGCAACAAGTACTATGTTTCAGATCGGCAGATTGTAATTGCTAACGCAAAAACCCCCGAACCACCCGTTCCGGTTTTACCATTGCTACAACAAGGTCGGACAATTACAGGTGTTGTACGAGATTTTGATGGTCCAATTATTGGCGCCAATGTTATTATAAAAGGGACTACTAACGGTAGTGTTACAGATATAAATGGACAATTTACAATATCAAATGTTCAGACCAATGCAGTTTTACAAGTTTCTTACATCGGATTTTTGCCGCAAGAAATTAATACTGCTAATCGAACTCAATTTGATATTATCATTCAAGAAGATATAGCAGCATTGGAGGAAGTAATAGTGGTAGGCTACGGCACTTTACAAAAAAGAGATGTGACAGGATCGATAGGTCAGGTTCAATATGGATCAATAGAGCGTATGGCAGCACAGCGTATTGATCAGGCTTTGATTGGTCAACTTGCAGGAGTTCAGGCAATTTCTACTACCGGCCAACCGGGAGAAGCGCTAAATATTCGTGTTCGTGGTGTAGGTTCCATTTCAGCCGGTTCTCAACCCTTATATGTTGTGGACGGATTTCCGGAAGCCAACCTCCAAATGCTGAATCCAAATGATATCGAAACCATAGATGTTCTAAAAGATGCTTCGGCCACTGCAATCTATGGTTCAAGAGGAGCCAATGGAGTTGTGCTTATAACTACTAAAAGAGGAAAGGAAGGGAAATCAATGCTCTCTTTAGACATATACTACGGTTGGCAAAAGGTATTGAAAATACCTAAATACCTTTCCATGATGGATCAGGCACAGTATTATTACGATGGAATTTTAAACGAAAATTTAGATGCAGGAAGAGATGTATCGGGCGATCCGCTAACATGGAGGACTCCTGTGCCGAGAACTATCATGAGAACACTTGCAGGAGAAATTTCGCCAACAGACGCATTTGATTATGTTTTCCGGACTGCTCCTCAACAGAGTTACAGTCTTTCTGCACGCGGAGGAACAAAAGAGTTACAATACGCTGTCAGTGGATCGTATATGTCGCAGGATGGGATCGTCATTCCAAATGATTTCAAGCGTTTTACAGTAAGAGCTAATATTGATGCACGCGTACATCCAAAGATAAATATGAAATTCAATATAACTTCCAGCTATTCCTTTGGTAAAAATGCCGCCGGAAGCGGTGGTGGTAATTCTGAAGGTGTCTTGGGCAATGCTATCAAATGGCAATACTTCTATCCCCTTTATAATGAGGACGGAAGTTATCTCAACTCATATCCTCAAGATGCGATGACTCAAATATGGAATCCGATGGCTTCAGCTTATGAAATAAAAAGGAAACAAGAGCAATTTCGTACAATGGGAAATCTTGTTACAGATATAAACATTACGAATGACCTCCGGTTAAATATATTGCTTGGCGTCAATACCTCCAATTCACACTCGTACCGTTTCGTACCTGCAATGGAACATTTTAATGATACTAATGCCAATGGCAATGACACCCGATCTTCTGTGTTAAACTGGCTTACTGAATTCACGCTTCATTATCAAAAAAGTATTAAAAATCACAATTTGAATGCAATGATAGGATATACTACTCAACAGAATAACGGCGGCTCAAATTCTCTGACCAGTCAAGATTATCCTAATAATATGGTTTATACGTTGAATGCGGCAAGTAATCCTATAACTCAGGGAAGTTCAGAAGAGAGTCAATGGTCATTAATATCCTATCTTGCACGAATAAATTATAATTACCTGTCGAAATATTATATCACCGGTTCGATTCGTGCTGATGGTTCGTCTCGCTTTGGTAAGGAGAGGAAATACGGTTACTTTCCATCGGTGGCGTTAATGTGGAGGGTTTCTGAAGAAAATTTCATAAAAGATATTCATCAATTCAGTGATCTAAAACTTCGTGCCAGCTATGGAGCTACAGGTAACAATAACATTGGTAATTATGCACACTTAGCAACTGTTGCTTATCCTTCTTATGGAACATTTGGAGGAGGTATGGCGCCGAATAATATAGAAAATTCAACTTTAACATGGGAGAAACAGAATTCCATCAATTTTGGCGTTGATGCAGGTCTTTTCGGAAACAGAATCATGTTGAATGTTGATTATTTTATAACCACTAATCATCAATTATTGCTTAATGTTGATGTTCCGCAGACTACCGGATTTAGTACTTCTATGGTAAACATAGGAGAAGTGAGAAATAAAGGCTGGGAATTTACGATCAATACCCATAACCTGAAAGGAGTATTTAATTGGCGGACAAATTTCAATATATCCGCATATCGCAATAAGGTTATTAAGTTAGGACCTGAGGGCGCTCCGCTTATCAGTTCGACCCATATTACTCAAATTAGATCACCCATAGGTATGTTTTACGGATATAAAACAGATGGCGTATATATGAATCAGGCTGAAGTAGATGCCTGTGCGCTCTTTGGTACCGGTACTTCCACTCAATCACGTCCGGGTGATATTAAATTCGTTGATGTAGATGGAGATGGCAGGATTACTACCGATGATAGAACAATTATTGGCAGTCCTCATCCGGATTTCTACTATGGGATGACAAATACATTTTCATATCGGAATTTCGATTTCAGCTTTTCTTTAACAGGTTCGTATGGAAATATGGTTGCAACGAGTTCTGACGAACTATTATTTACAAGAGCGCGTTTTAAGCAATATGATTGCGATATCGTGAATAACTGGTGGAAATCAGCAGATAATCCCGGAAATGGCAAAGCTCCCCGTGCGAATAATGTGCCGACAGGCGGCCTTAGAGAAAGATCCGACAGATACTTAGATGACGCATCTTTCCTTAGGGTGAACAACATAAATTTGAGCTATACATTGCCTGGCAGGTTAGCTCAATCTCTTTATGTTTCAAATCTCAGGGTGTATGTTACATCAAATAATCCATTTCTATTTACCAAATTCCGGGATTTTAACCCTGAAGTCTCTACCAGTTCAAGTTCAACATCACCCGGAATGTTGAATTTTGATTATCCGGTGGCAAAAAGTGTGCTGTTCGGACTAAGTGTAACATTTTAAAACTTGATAACAATGAAAAAGAGTATTTATAGTATAATCTGTACATTATTAATCATGACATCTTGTTCTGATTCTTTTATTGAATTGTTTCCAATATCCTCTGTCACTGTAGATAATTATTATCAAACAGACAAGGATTTTTCAGATGCCTTAACAGGCGTTTATGCTTCTATTCGTTCCCAGTATGCCAATTTTTATATATTTGGAGACACCAGGGCGGATGACTCCTTTCAGGAAGTTCCCAAAGTTACAAGTAACACATTTGCTGATAATTTTTCGCTTAACAGTTCCGATGATTTACTGAATACCACATGGCGAAATTATTATCAGGCTATTTTCAGGGCAAATACCATATTAGAGAAAATAGAAAGTATTGATGCAACAACTATACCCAATAAGAATCGCTATATTGGAGAAGCCCGTTTCAACAGAGCGCTTTGTTATTTTGATATGATCCGTATCTTTGGACCTGTGCCTGCTCATACAACGCCTCCTACTGTGGATGAAGCCTATCGGACACCGCGTGAGCCGGTCGCAAATATATATAACAACATTATTATTCCTGACCTACAGGCTGCCGAAAGTTCCTTACTTGCAAGTTATTCGGGAAATGATGTGGGAAGACCTACAATTGGCGCTGCCAAAGCATTGCTTGGAAAGGTATATTTAACAATGGGCGACTTTCAAAAAGCAGAAAGCAAATTGATGGAAGTAACATCGATAGGATATAGGCTTGTAGATGATTATAACGCCTTGTTCGATTATTCAAGTAAACGTCATAGTGAATACATTTATAATATTGAATACGTAGAAGGTGCAGCTAACGGTTCTCCATTTACCAATACTTTCATGCCTGTGGCAACAGCCTTTACGACTTATCATGGCATAATTGGTTTGTGTTATGAACGTAATAATCCTACGTATGAGTTTGCAGAAATGTTCGAAGAAGGTGATCTAAGAAAAGATATATCTGTCGGCCCTATTGGCGGATGTTGGACTAATGATAGTGTGTGGATAGCTATTCCGTCTACTACAAATCGAATATATACTCAAAAATACATTTGGCCGGAACCGGTTGCCAATGGGAGTGCGGCAGACTGGAAAGTGATTCGTTATGCAGATGTGTTGTTAATGCTGGCAGAGGCGATGAACGAAAATGGGAAAACGACAGAGGCGATTCCTTATTTGAACATGATACGCAAAAGAGCTGGTTTAAGCGAATTTCCAACAACGATGAGCAAGATGGAAACATTTGACGCCATAGAAATGGAACGACGTTTTGAATTGTGTTTCGAAGGTCACCGTTGGTTTGATCTTATACGATGGGGTAAAGCGTATGAAGTAATGAAGGAGAAGGGTATGACAGAATACATGACTCTTTTCCCTCTGCCGTTAAGACAAGTTCAATTAATAAACGATCCGGCAATTCTGCCACAGAATCCGGGTTATAATTAATAGTTTGTAACAATAATTATTATTTATATAATTTTAATGAAAAAATATTGTATTTTGTTTTTCAGTTTTACCTGCCTGTTATTCGCAATGCCTTTTAAAGGATTGTCGCAGAACAATTTTTCAATTGTTGTTGACTCTGTTGTCGATATAAAGGTAGCATACGGACTTGGCAAGCTTGAGCTTGCCCTCAGGAGTAAGGGCATAAATCCTGTGCGGGTGACAAGCCTTGAAAAAGCTACGGGGAAACAAATTGTTGTTGTAGGTTTGTCGACAGGAAACGGGAGTTTTGCTCAATTTGCCCGTGCCCGGAATCGAACAATTCCTGCTGTATCAGAGGCGCTTGCTATATGGAAAGATACATACAACAACGGCAAACCGCTGCTTGCGTTGGGAGGATATAACGATCAGGGTGTAATGTATGCCCTGTTAGAGGCCGCCCTGAAAACGGAATGGGGATCAAATAGAGAGCCTTTCGCATTTATCAACGAGATTGTCGAGAAACCTGAAATTGGCAACCGCGCTGTTTCGTTGTACACCATGCACCGCGCTGTGTGGGAGAGAAAATTCTACGACAGGAAATATTGGGAAAAGTATTTCGATATGTTGTCACAAAACCGTTTCAATTCTTTTGTGATTGTATTCGGTTGGGAAAATGGTGGTTTTTTAGCTCCTCCATACCCCTATTTCTTTGATGTTCCAGGTTATCCCGATGTGCAAATGGTGGGACTTACGAAGGAAGAGCAAAGTCGTAACCTTATCGTAATGAACGAGGTGATTGATATGGCTCATCAACGCGGTATCAAGGTGACACTGGGTATTTGGGATCATATCTATCGAGGAGGCGTACAAGCCGGTTGGGAAGCTGCCGCAGGTGATGTCGAAGAACCAACCGAAGGTCTTGTCTGGGGTCTCACCGGCGACAATTTGATACCTTACACCAAAGCGGCTTTATCTCGCTTTGTCGAAAATTTTCCAATAGTTGACGGCATTGAGTTCCGTATGCATTGGGAATCCGGACTGCAACCTGACGAGATGGACGCTTTTTGGAAAGACGTATTCAAATCACTTAAAATCGCCGCTCCACATCTCCAATATACACTACGGGCAAAAGACATGCCTGAATCGATTGTGCAAGCCGCATTGGACGAGGGAATAAAATTCCAAATAGAATCAAAATACTGGATGGAACAGATGGGAATGCCATGGCATTCAACACATATTAATACTCAAGACCAGATGAATCGCCGTCATAGTTATGCCGATATGTTCCGCTATCCGCAGGACTATAAAGTCCATTGGAGACTATGGAATGGGGGTACTTCCAGGGTGTTGTTATGGGGAAGTCCTGAATATGCCCGTCGTTTTACAGAAAGCATAAAGATATATGACGGAGATTCATACGAAGTAGCGGAGCCGGTAGCAACCAAAATGTTGTCCATTCCTCATAATGCAGAACCATTTGATCTTCTTGATTCAAAATATAAATATTACGAATATGAGTTTGAGCGTTACTGGCACTTTTTTCAGGTTTATGGTAGATTAGGTTATAACCCCTACCAGGCGCCCGACATCTGGCATAAAGAGTTCGAAAACAGATTCGGTGCAGCAGCGCCGTTTATACAACAAGCATTACATCAGGCAAGTTGGATATTACCACGTATCGTCGCTTCGTGTTATCCTTATAACGGTTTTCCGACAACTCGCGGATGGGCTGAGAAACAACCCCTCGGAAGGCTTCCCCTATATGCAACAAATGAAGGAAGCGATATTCAGATTTTTGCAAATTTTGACGAAGAAGCGCAATTATTGATAAGGATTGCGGCTTCTTCCCGTCCTGCAGGGCAGCAAGAAGAACGTTTCACTGCCCCATCGCGTCAAGCAGAGCATAACACCCCAAAAGTATTACCTTCAATCAATAGTATTTGGTTCAAAGAAGTTTCCGACAATATCAATGAGCTGTTACGCAAAGCAGAAATTGCTGTAGGCAAAAATCAAAGCAAAGAATTTAAATCAACAGTAACCGACCTGAAGATATTATCAAACCTGGCTTTATTTCATTCGCACAGGATACCCGCTGCGGTCAGTTACAGGCTTTTCGATCGGACAAAAGATGTGGCAGCGCTCGATAAAGCAATCGAATATGAAAAAGAGGCTATTCAAGCTTGGAGACAAATGGTCGAAGCTTCTGCCGATTTTTATACAAAGACGCTGGATTTTGGGATAAGTTCGCCGCTTAATAGCCCGCGCAGGCAAGACCTCAGAGGACATTGGAGCGATGAACTCGTCTATCTCGAAACCGGCCTGGCAGAGCTTGAAAAACAAAGAGCCGAAATAAAACCGGGAAATAATACAGTCAAAGCTCCTGAATATAAGGCTGCAACCCGTTCGGACAACAACGTTTTATTCGATGTCGACCTTGATGTTATTGAGAGCGCTCCCGTAAATAAAGCCTTGACTGTTCGCGCTAAAGTAACGGGCGTAAATGGCGTCAAATGGGTGCAATTGAGATATCGTCCGGTGAATCAGATGCTTGAATATGCAACCATACGGATGACTCCTGCTACTGAAAAGGATATTTATGAAGCTACCATACCTGTACAGGACATTAATCCCCGCTTCGATCTGATGTACTTTATTGAAGTTATGGATAATAATGATAACGGAAAGATATATCCTGATTTCAATACGCAAACACCATACATAGTTGTAAAACTTATAAGATACTAAACACTAAAAACAAAACGATTATGGGACCATAAAACTTTTAAACAAAACAAGCTCGAATCATACGGTTACATATACCGGATTATCCTTAAAAATCAGTATTCAAGATATTTACTTATTAATTAATAATCACACAAGTATGAAAAAAAAACAAATTTTATCTTTAAAAAAATTTATGCACTTTATGACATTATGCCTGATCTTTATTTTTCAGGGAACAGGCTTTTGTTTTGCTAATGAACCATCCGGTTTGACTTCAACAATACAACAGCAAGGCCGGACAATTTCAGGAGTCGTTATTGATGCAGATGGACCGATTATCGGTGCAAATGTCTTGGTGAAAGGTACTACGAATGGCGCCATTACAGATGTGAACGGACAATTTACAATCACAAATGTCCCGAACAATGCAGTATTGCAAGTTTCTTTTATCGGCTACATACCTCAGGAAGTAAACACAGTAAATCAAACCCGCTTTAATATCACGCTTATCGAAGACATTGCAGCTTTGGAAGAAGTCGTCGTAGTAGGTTACGGAACGTTACTAAGAAAAGACCTGACGGGATCGGTTGCATCTGTTGGAACAGAGCAAATACGTAATAAATCGATGACCAGGGTGGATCAGGCTTTATCCGGTAATATTCCCGGAACACAAGTGAAATTGCGTTCGGGTCAACCGGGAGCTGCTCCCCAGATCAGAATCAGGGGGATTGGCAGTGTCACTGCAGGTGTAGATCCACTGTATGTTGTAGATGGTGTTCCTGTTCCGGATATAACAAGCATAAGCGTCGGAGATATTGCCAGCATTGATGTTTTAAAGGATGCTTCTTCTACCGCGATCTACGGTTCCCGAGGTGCGAATGGAGTGGTCATGATTACAACAAACAGAGGCGTCAACAGAAAAACCCAGATTAAATATGAAACATACATAGAATTTCAAAAGGTAGAAAAAATCCCCGAAACGTTAAGTGCGATTCAACAAGCGAACTATACTCAGGATGGATTTCGCAATCGCAATATAGATGCCGGGAACGATGTATCCGGACCTCCATCTACATGGAGATTTCCCGCTCCGGCAGAAACGATAGCTGTGATTGCAGGAACACTTACAGCAGGAAAACAACCTTGGGAATATGTATTACGCACGGCTCCTCAATATCAACATCGTTTATCTGCCTCCGGTGGTACGGAAGAATTAAGATATGCGATTAGTGGCACTTTTTTAAATCAGGAAGGTATTATTCGCAATAGTAACTTTACACGATATTCATTGAGTGCAAACTTTGACGCTAAATTAAGCGAGAGGTTGGATATGCAATTAATTTTAACACCATCATACATGACTGACTACAGCTCGCTTTCGTATACCGGCACTTACGGAGGAGTAGTTGGTAGTTTAATTGGAATGCAACCCTGGATTCCTATGCTTGATGAAAATGGAGATTACAACCAAATTGCCAATTATGAATCACAGGCAAATATTGAAAATCCTCTTGCGCGAGTAGAAAACGAAAAAAACAAACGGTCAAGATTCTTTTTCATGGGAAAATTGAATTTAAAATATAACATCATGGCAGGATTAGATTTCAATGTAACATTGGGAGGAAATATTAATAATTCAAGAACAGACACATTTAAGCCATCCATGAAAGTATTTTTTGATAATGTTGCGGAAGGAACTGCAACCTCAACTCAAAACATTGACTGGATGTCAGAGTTTACTCTTAATTACAACAAAACCTTTGGCAAACACAACTTTACCGGTTTAATCGGTTATGCCATGGAAAAATCTACTCGCGAAAGACATAATTTGAGCAGTAGAAATTATCCTAACAACCTTGTCAGTCAATTAAGCGCTGTTGGTGGACAAATCACAAACGGGACATCCACATTAGCTGAGTATTCATTACTTTCCTATTTAGCACGCGTAAATTATAATTATATGAATAAATATTATATTTCAGGATCCATGCGTGCAGATGGTTCATCCCGGTTCGGCTCCAATAATAAATACGGTTATTTTCCCACAATAGGTTTGTCTTGGCGAATTACCGAAGAGAACTTTATGGATGATATTCTGTTTCTTGACGACTTAAAACTACGTCTTAGCTATGGTAGATCAGGAAATAACAATATTGGCAATTATGATCATTTAGCTATGATAACTTATGTGAATTACAATTTAGCAAACCAGGTGGCCGGAGGTTTTGCTCAGGGAAATATTGGAAATGCTTCTTTGTCATGGGAAAAGCAGGAACAATTTAACGCAGGTATGGATATTGCCATAATAAACTCCCGTATACGTCTCTCAGCTGAATATTTTACTTCAAGAAACTATGATTTATTATTAAACGTTCCGATTCCGACAATTTCAGGTTTTAGTACTGCATTGCAAAACATGGGAGAAGTAAAGAACACAGGCTGGGAATTTTCTTTAAATACAGTTAACTTTAACGGAAAATTTGGATGGCAGTCAAGTTTTAACTTATCTACTAATAAAAATAAGGTGACAAAATTAGGTCCGGAAGGAAACCCTATTTACAGTGGGAACAATATCACTAAAATCGGTGAACCGATGGGTATGTTTTACGGACTTATTTCTGATGGTGTATACATGAATCAGGCAGAATTGGATAGTTATCCAATATATAATCCGGGTGGTTCCGATCGTTCCCGTGTTGGTGACAGAAGATTTGTTGACGTAAATGGAGATGGAAGGATTAGTACTGAAGATTATACGATTATAGGTTCGCCATATCCTGATTTCTATTATGGAATGACTAATAATTTTTCGTATAAAAACTTCAGTTTATCCGTAAGTCTGTACGGATCACAAGGCGGACAAATATATATGAACTCCAGAGACGGGAATAACAGTGGCAGAGGGCGCGTGAGAACATTAACATTTAACAAGAACTATTGGAAATCGGAGGCAGAACCTGGTGATGGATGGGCCCCACGTCCCAATGACACTCCAACAGGAGGAAATCGGCTTCCCGGTAGCCATTGGCTTGATACTGCTTCATTTTTGCGTGTAAACAACATCACTTTATCGTATGATTTTTCGAGAAATTTACTTCAAAAAACAGGTATCAGTTCTCTTCAAGTCTATGTATCAGCGCATAATCCTTTCCTGATTACCAAGTATTACCTTTGGAATCCGGAGGATTCTAACTCAACCAATCCACTACAGCCCGGACGCGAAAACGGTGACTACCCATTGTCAAAAGGATTAATGTTCGGGTTGAATATAGGTTTCTAATATAATAAGTAAACAAAACATTTTAAAAATTGAATAAAAATGAGAAATTATATAATCATTATTAGTTTAGTAATATTTGTATCATGTAATG
>Ga0082212_10012275_pt1 | contig 10796 bp, 6 predicted proteins | sample TergutNt197P3_FD_71548 | JGI IMG/M metagenome (GOLD analysis project Ga0082212, IMG submission 71548) | Neocapritermes taracua P3 segment gut microbial communities from Petit-Saut dam, French Guiana - Nt197 P3 | ecosystem: Host-associated > Arthropoda: Insects > Digestive system > Gut ...
AATATGCTATCAAGAAATTCAAACGGCATTTTTTCGTGAAACAAATCACTCATTGAGTTCACAAAGAACTTTGTCGGCTTTTTCACGCTTACCGGCTGGTACAGTCTTTCAGGTAAAACCTTAAACTCAAAACCGTCCTCATAACCGGCTACACCCATTGCCTGCAATCGCCTTGCCATCACTTCCGCATAGCAATTCTTACAACCTGCCGTAACTTTGGAACAACCAATTGAAGGGTTCCAAGTCTCTTCCGTCCATTCTATTTTTGTTGATTTCATATCACATTGATTGTATATTGTTTAACCTTATGAATGTTGGTTGACGAATAAAAGTTCAAACTAATAAACCAACTCGTCATTTTTTTTATTCTTTCAAACGCTTTAAGTATTTATCTAATTCGTCTGCTTCGTATAAGCCAAGTTGTTTCTTATATTTATTGTATTCTGTAATGGCGTGTTGTTCCGCTTCTTCATGCGAAACCTTACCCATGTGCATTAAAATTTCTTTTTCGTTGATAATCAATATATCGTGTAATTTTTTGACCCAATCTTTCATGTACATGGGTTTGTGTTGTTTGGCCTGGAACTCGGCAAATTCGAGGTATTGCGATACCAGGCGATTTATATGATCCAACTCAGTAGCATTCAAATAGTTTTTGGCTATAATAGTATCCTGTTTATTAATACGTTTTCCAGCCCATGTGGAAAGTCCCATATTGGGTTGTTGGGCATCAGCTCGCGTTACGATTATTTCTGCGGCAGTGTGTGCATGAATTGCCCAGTGAAATTTATTTTGAACGCTTGAGAAAAAATTTCTTGTTGTATCTACATTAGGGTCATAGTCAATACTCGTTGCAAAAATATCGCAAATCTTTCTGTAAAACAATTTTTCGCTCGTGCGAATATCGCGAATGCGTTCTAAAAGTTCGTCAAAATAGTTATTTCGAGCCTCTTTCAGCCGTTCATCATCAAGTGCAAAACCCTTGATTAAATATTCTTTTATCACTTGTGTTGCCCACATCCTGAAATGGGTTGCCACAGTAGATTTTATACGATAACCCACCGAAATAATCATATCAAGATTATAATGTTGCAATGTGCGTTTTACCTTGCGCTTTCCTTCGTGTTGAACTGTCAAGAAATCCTTGACAGTTGCACTTTCCTGCAATTCGCCTTCTTTGTAAATATTATTAACATGCAGGCTTACATTTTGTTTCGTTGTCTGAAACAAATCAGCCATTTGCTGTTGGGTTATCCACAGCGTTTCATTTTGAAGTCTTACGTCAATTTTCGTCAAGCCGTCTTTGTCTTTATAGATCAGAATGTTATTCATAATCCTATTGTTTTTTCAATTACCTTTTTTTCCTCCTCCGTCAGTCCGTACAATTCGTAAACCAATTTGTCGATCTGCCTTTCCAATTCGGTTGTGTCTGGCCGAATTTGTTGAGACGGATAATTATCTGTCTCTATGTTTTTGGTAGAAAGGATTTGGTTGACAAGATCAATGATGGGTTGCTGCTCGGATAAGGAAACGTCGGGAATGGGAAGTTGTTCTAATTCATAGATATTTACATGATTATTGGTTGAGGTTTTGCGGAAATACCAATCCATTATTTTTGAATTTAATATGCCTAAAATATAATTTGAATCAATATTTACACGCAATTTATTTACTGAATTTCCAAATAAAAAGAAATCATTTATATTTGTCAATGCAAAATGTAACCTGTATTTATCGACTGTTCCTGTTACCTGTTGACAAATTAAATAATGATTATTTCTATTTGATGAAACAATTTCATTTTTGTATTTTTTTTGTATCCATTCAATACAACCATCATCAATATAAAACCTATGAACATTTTTACCTCGTAACAGCTTCACATTTGTTTGAATATTAGAAAAATAAATTCTTTCAGAAGTTAAATTCAAATCTCCCTGAGAACTTTCAACAATATGGTTTATCAAAGAAACAGAAACTGCTTGCATTTTTCTTACTATCTGAAACTCATTCGGTTTTATCAAAGGAATAAAAAATCCGTTCGAATAGATTTTTATAAGTTCATGCTGTTGAAGTGTTTCATATTGCAAAGAAGCGATTGTTGTCACATCATTTCCAATGGAAACCTTAAAGGATGCGTTGTTTTCGGGTGAAGTTTTTTGAAAGAGATAAATACAAGTTCCCTGCAAGACATTTTCAAAAACCTGTCCACCCCGATTTTGTGATATTTTAGGAAATTCCAGAATTTCTTTGATCTTTGTTTTTGTCAAAAGTAATTCTCGCGTGTATTGCGAAGACAAATCAGCCATTAGACTGCTTTGCACAATCATCGTAGCAATACCATTTTCTTTGGTAAGGTTGTAGGATTGTTCGGTAAAAACCTTGTAAAGATTTTGTTTGCCTTTATCTTTTCCTTCTGAATAAGGGAATTGCGTTGTGCTGAAAATACCCTTTGGAACTTGTACATACGGCGGATTCCCAATCACAATATCAAAACCATCGCTCACGCCGAACATCCAACCTGCATCAAAAAACGGCGAGGATGCGTTTTGGTCGTAGGGATTCCAGCTTGTCATTTTTTTGATTTCCGCTTCCAATCCAACTAATTGACCTTTCTTTTCTTCCTTGGCAATGCCGACTTTAAGCCTTTCAATCATTTTTATTTTTTCGTTTCGCCTGACTTCGTTTATGTCTTTTTGAAAAAGGGATGTGGGCTTTTCAAAAAACAACGATATTTGCCTTTGATAATCATCAACCATGATTACAGGCAAACCGGCAATTTCCGTTTCCAACTGTTCAATATCATTTTTATATTTCGCTATCAGTTCTTCGTCGGGCTTAACCGTATTGTCTATCAGATATTTTTCTATTTTATCACACAAATCTTTATCTTCCTTCCTCAAACGTACCTTTTCCTGCCACGAACTAGCACGCAGGTTTTGGTGGTTGCGAATTTTCCACAGTTGGTTTTTCATTTCCTGCAAAGTAGCATCATTCAGGTCGAGCTGGTCTTTTTTGTCTGCGTCAAGCGAAATAAGGGTGTTCGCGCAAATAAATTTCGATTCCAGATTTGGCAACGGTAATATGCCGTAGTTTATGTCGGGATTGTCGTTGGGCGCCTGTTCGATGATCAGCGAAATGAAAAAGCGAAGTTTGCTAATCTGAATGGCTATCGATTGAATATCAATCCCATAAATACAGTTTTCAATCAAATCAAGTTTCGTTTTGTAAAGATTTAGATTGGGGTCAAGTCGTTTGAGAATCTCAATAACTCTGTTTAATATCCCCATCGGAAACGCACCCGACCCGCACGCGGGGTCAAGAATTTTAATACGGTATAACGACTTACTGATCGACGATCTAATCTCGTCGGTCATGACAGCGCCGCCCAAAATATCAATATCACCTTCGCTCGTAATTCGTAATTCGTGATTCATGTTTGTTTGAAGATAGGCCTTCAAACTTTCGTCGACCATGTAATTGACGATTTCGCGGGGGGTGTAGAATGAGCCTGACTGACGGCGGGCGGTCTCCTTGGTTTCGGGATTGTAGGCGCCGAGCAGGTTTTCAAATACTTTGCCCAACAGTTCGGGGTCAAGGGCGACCTCTATTTCCTGCTTGGAATTTTCTTCTATCGTAAAGTTGTAACGTTTCAGGATGGGAATCAAGCCCCTGTTATTATCAAAAAACAGCAGGTTAGGGACAAACGCGCGCTTATTCGACAAGCGTGAAAAACCGTCAAAATAATTGATCCGGCTGTCGACTACCTGATCCAGGCACTCGAAAAGTCCGCCGTTAAGAAACGGTACCTGCCTGAACATCTCAATTATTTCGGGATGTGTTTTTTGGTAATAACTGCCCTCTTTTGTATCGCGGAAAAGCGTCTTTATGCCATAATGCTCGTCTCTGCCCTGATAACTTTTATCGGTGGCAAACGCCCTTTCGTGTATGGGTCGGTTGAGCGTTGCAAAAAACAGATTCTGTAAAATGGCATTGTAATAATTGCCTGAACCGACGCTATTGGCGTCAAAATCACATAGTATTTCCGACAGATGTTCAACCTCAAAAATCTCTTCGGGAATAAGTCTTTTCTGTTTGATAAACCACACAAACATCAATCGGGTAATCAGACGGATAAGGTGTTCGTCTGTCTTTTTTTCGTTGTTTTCGCACGGAAAGACGACCCCGATATCGTCCGACAAAGCCCATTGATACCAGTCGAACAGTTCTCTGTAAAATTCTTTGGTTAGCCGTTCGACGCTGAACGCTTTTACGATCTCGTCGATGGAGGTGAATGTGGCGTTCCCGACCTGCTCACGGAACGTCTTGTTCGTCTGGTCTTTCGCGACATAATAGGTGTAGCGTCTGAAAGTGGAGAACTGCATCCTGTCGCGCTCCCTTTCAGCATGAACGATACTGAACCGGAAAGCGCCTGTTTCATCATAAAAGACAATGAAAGCCAGGTCGGCCATCTCGGCTTTCAGGATGGTTCTGGCTATCTCATATTGCGTTTTCTTGCCGCTCCGCTCCGTCAGCGGGTCGTTGGTTTGCGCGACGATGGCAATGATCTGCTCGCTGCCGTTCAGCAGGGTTTCGCCGATCTTGCATACATTGGAGTATCTTTCCGCCTGACTATCATTCAAATAATGGAAATAATCCGTCATTTCGCCACGGAAACCGGCTAACTTGCTCCTTAAAAATGAAATCAAAACTTCCGTATCGAAACCTGCAATCATCCGGTCTAATAAATCCATACTCCCCCCTATCGGGGCGGGCTTTTTCAGTAAATCACTACCCATATTCCTGTTTTTTTATCTTTATTCAATGCATAATATTAATGTTTGGCCGTCTCTAGCTCATACTCACCCGACGGACGGTCGACGGGGATGCCCGGCAATACAGCCGGTCCAAAAAACGGGTTTCCATCATCGTCGAAAGTGAACTGTTGCAACCGGGCTACCCGATTCCAGCCGGAGGTGGCGTCGACCTTCGAATGATAGTATATCCACCATTCCTTATCGTCGGGCGAGGTGGTGAAGCTGGCATGACCCACGCCGAAGACGTTCTTTTCGTCGCCTAAAAAGACGGGTCCCGATTTGATCCACGACTGGGGATCGAGCGGATCGGCATCACCGTCCTTGAGGCGCAGTTGTCCTATCCGGTAGTGGATCGTCCACGATCCGCGCGTGGAGAACATGATAAAGACGTTGCCGTCGTGCTTGATCACGGCAGGCCCCTCTTCGAGCGCAATATGCTCGCCCATCTGCCAGGGCTGATCGGGTACGGAGAGCCGTACACGCTTGCCTATCGTCGTCGGCGTAGGCATCGGCGCAATATAGAGGTGCTGGTCGGTGGCGTCGGTGTAACTGTTGTGCTCCCAGCCCGACCAGACAGCATAAAGTTGTTCCTTGTGCGTGAACACAGTCATGTCGATCGACCAGATGTTCTCGTATCGCTGTAGCGGATCGTCGCCGGTGTAGAGCAAGCCCAAATCCCTGTATGTTCCCAGCGGCGTATCGCTTTCCAGCACGCCCGTTCGCTGCCAGATAAAGGGCGGCTCGCGGGTCTCTCCTGCGGCATAGTAGATATACCACTTGCCGTTGATGGGATGCAGCTCAGGTGCCCAGATGTTTGCGCGGTTCCACCCCTCTTTCGGCGTGAACCATACCATCCGCGAACGCTCGTGACGGGTCAGGAAACGCGATTCGGTAACTTCAATGCCCGAACCGGCGCTCCGGCAGGTATAATACATCCCGTCGTGCTTGACGATCCATGGATCGGCGCCCCGCCACAACGGATTGGTAAAGGTACGCGAGGATTTCACAGGCGTAAAGTAATCGGGGTCAATGGTCATGATTTCCTTGCCGTCTTCCTGTTTGAAACTGACCGTGCTGATGTGCATGATACGGGGGTGTATGGCCGTTTGAGATTGGTGCGAATGGAATACGATGCGCAGTTGTCCGTCCTTATCGGTAAACATGGCGCTGTGGCCGATACCAACCAGATCGCCGACTTTCCGGTAAATCGGATTATGATCATATTTTGTCCAGGGTCCTTTGATATGGGTCGCAGTGGCCACGCCAATACCGTAGAAAGGACTTTCGTAACTGTTGGCCGAATAAGTCATGTAATAGACGCCATTGCGTTTGATTACAAAGCAGCCTTCATTCACGCGCGGCCATATCTCTTCCCACGCCTGCGACACGTTGATGCACTTGTGCATGGTTTCCATTTTGAGGTCTGTCAGGTTATCTTCGAGTTCGGCCACCCAGATGTTCAATCCATCGTTGAAACGGTCGAAAAAGAGGTACGGTTTGCCGTCGTCGTCGATGAACAGCGAGTTGTCGATGCATTTTTCGCTGTCGATCATGGGCTTTTGTACCGTCTGTGCGAACGGCCCCAACGGGCTGTCGCTTGTGGCAACGCAAATATGTTCGTCGCCCGAATAATACATGTAGAACTTACCGTTCACATGGTAAACTTCGGGCGCCCAGAACCACCTTTCTCCCCAAGCATCTTTTTTGTCGAGCGCCAACCGGCGTTGAGGCGCTTCCTGCCATACGCGCAGGTCGGTGGAAGTATATACCTCGATACCATTGGGCGAAGCAGTGCCATAAGCATAGTACACGCCATCGTAAAGCATGATGAACGGATCGCCGAAAAGAATTTTTGAAGAATCCGCCTCCGTTTTCACTTGCCGGTCTGCTGCGGGTTGAATGCTTGACGTGCAGAATGACAAGCATATAAATAATCCCAAAAGCATGGAATAAAATGTCTGTTTCATACGAAAATAATTATGAATTATGAATTATGATTTCCCTAGAGCGTTTTGAAAATTTCACTAAGCAGCGTGTAATGCTTATTTGGCGTCGCTTATTTGGCATCGTTAAAAAACCTGTTTATCCGTTCCATCAATTCGCTGTTCAGTTCGTTTGACTTGATTTTATCAAAAGGATAAACCTCGGCCCATTGTGTTACGGTAGCATTGGCATTTTCCTCCCTGTATTTTTGCAGGTTTTCATTTGCCTGTGTGATATACGCCCTTCTATCTCTTGAATAAAACACAAATTCATGGCCTGCCGCATCATCCCCATCTAAAAAAACGATCTCGACATGCGGATTGGTAATTTCATCCCGATGTGCATATATGGAAGTCGTTTGAGCCGGTATGACGTCATCGTTTAAACTTTGGATAATCATCACAGGAATAGCAACTTTGTTAATTCCGTCAACAGCGTTCAGCTTCATCGTTTGGCCGAACTTGAGTCTTTGAATTACCCAAAAATGGGGATAAAGCAGATAGTAAAAAGCGCCCGCTGCCGATACACCATGTTCGGTAAATGTTTCATTTCCATTGTTATATCCGGCAAAACTCACAACGGCGCAAACATCATGACGATTATTCAGCGCCGCGCAAACGGCATACCCGCCCCAACTGTGACCAACCAGCATGACCGGCAATTCTTTGAGCGACGTTGCCCCTTTTACAAACCGAAGTGCAGCGTCAAGGTCAATCACCGACTGCGTCAGTCCGCGCGTGTTTTCACCTTCGCTACCGCCAACGCCGGTATTGTTGAAAGCAAGGACGCGCCAGCCATTGTCCACAAAATTCATGATCATCGGAAAATAACTGTCGGCCGTCCCGCCAAGACCCTGCGATATGACTACTAAGCCTTTGTCGTTTGACACGCCATAAATAAATCCCTGCAGTTGATTTTTCCCCGAACTGAAACGAACCTCTTCGCGCGCATACCGGGTCTGATCGATCTCTTTCCATTGGAGGTAGGTAGTAAACTGATTTTCCGGAAATCCTTCCACCCTGCCGCCAAATGTCTGCGCGTAAATGAAATGGGCAACGATTGAACTGCCAATAATCAGCGCGCCAACGATGACGCCGATAATAATCATATATTTTCGTTTCATTGCTTTCCCAATTTTTTAACATTTCATTGTTTTTTTTATTCGCTTATAATTGTGGTACAAATATATAGATATTAACACTATTATCGATATATTTGTGCAAAATTAATTCATTTTTGTGCTTATTTAACATTTCAATAGAAATAATTTCCAATTCTGCTTCTCCGCAAAGGAATGTGTAGATTGAGAAAAAACGCACATATTTACCTCCCGGCCCTTCCGGCAAGCAATTGATCAGGATCAGCCTCCGGGTTAGCGGAAAAGAAACCGCAAAATTCGGCAACGGCCTGTCTTGCAATGTTAATTGCCTGATCGTCGGATGCTGCCCTGCCTGTAGTCCATGCCTTCCCATCTCCACGACTGGAAGTTTACATATTTGTTGTAATACAGCGATGCATCAAACATAAATAGCCGGCTAACCAACCGGTATCCGGTTTCAAAGTTGTGTAGCGTTTCCGCATCTATCACTTCATATTTCCCTTCCGCATCGTACTGAAGTGCGTTTGGGCGGCGTCCCCGCGAATATCCGGCGTAAACGTTTGAGCGGTTGTCAAGGTCGTATTTCAGACCGGCACGCCATGTGAACGCAGAAAAATGTTCTTTCCTTTCAGAATTATCGACTGGCTTGAAAAAGAAGTTTGGCGACCTTCCCGAGAAAGCGCCAAGCACCGACGGTTCGCCGTCCACAAAGTTTGCGTGGTTGGTTATGGTAAATCGTTCAAGGGTAGCGGAATCCCCCCAAAATGAAGTATCTTTTCTCCTATATTTTTTTTGAAAAAAATTTATTCGTCTGTGTGTAATGTGGAAAATTTCATCTACATTTGCATATATTTACGTTATCTGCAGAAAACGCCTGAAAAAGAAATTGATATGGCATTGAAGTTGAAAGAAGAATATTTTAACACAAAAAAGAAAGAAAATGGAAAATAAAGAGATTAGAAATGCTAAAAACTTCGAGGAGTTATTAGACATTAAATACGGGAAAATCGGCACAAATAACAAATTGAAAATGAATGACAGTATTATTATTCAAAAATACAGACATACAGCGCTTTTTTATGTGCTGGCAACAGTTATTCCGTGGGTATTTTGGTTTACAGCCGCGTATGTAAGTCATAATTTTGTACCTGAAAAAAAAGCGGCTGACATTGCCACAACATTGGGATTAGCAGGACTTTTTTCTCCAATGATTATTGCCTTTTGGCTTATTTCCCGCAACCGTGATTTACGAAAAGATACATTCGGTCGTTTTCTGAATTTTCAGGCGGACAAGTTTTGGTATTATGTACTTGCTTGGCTGTTGATGCTCGCAAGTATTCTTTTGGCGCAGGCAGTTTCGTTACTTTTTGGATATAGTGTATCTCAATTCGTAATTACAGGGCATTTTTCCTTTACTTCGGGCGTTTTTCCTGTGTGGTTTTTGCTTATTCTTGCACCTGTTATTGAAGAATTGGCGTGGCACAGTTACGGTACCGACAGTTTGCTTAGCCGAATGAACCTTTTCACGGCTTCATTACTTTTCGGAATTTATTGGGCAATTTGGCATTTTCCACTGTCAGGAATAAAAGATTACTATCACGCCAATGTGGTTGCGGAAGGTTGGTTGTATAGCCTGAACTTTGTAGTCAGCCTCATTCCTTTTGTGATATTGATGAATTGGCTGTATTACAAGACAAACCGCAACATTTTAGTTGCTGCAATTTTTCACATTACCGCAGGTTATTTCAATGAGATTTTTGCTACTCATCCAGTCAGCAAGTGTATTCAAACGGTTATATTATTGATTATTTCCGTGATTGTTGTAATAAAGGAACGAGATTTATTTTTCCGTAAACAATAAACAATTTGACGGGCAAAAAGAGAAGATTGTAAAACACGAAAATAGTCACAAATGACAAATGTAAAAGATTACAAAGAGAAAATCAATGTTAAAGAGCGCTTTGGCTTAATGGCAGCAGCATTTCGTTCCTATTGCATAATCCCATATTTCGCACTCAATGCACACATTTAATCCGCAGCATTTAGTAGGCTCAAGTTTATATTTGACGTACAGTTCCGCAAAAAGTTCCTTTACCCGCCTGTAATAATCCACATGCGGAGGTTTCATGCTGCCCTGCACAGGTCGCCCCATGGGTATCCAGACAGATGCCGTTGGCATAATGCCGCGCTCGGCAAGCCGGGTAGCGCCCTCAGCCAGCGTGGTAAAATCCTCAATTCCGATGATAAAATTGGAAAATGCCTTTGCCTTGCCGTATTTTTGCGCGATGTATTCCAGGACTTTCAAATGCCTTTCGCGACCTGTAATGTTCACCTTGCCGGGCGTGATTTTACTTGCGCGGTTCATATCCCACACTTCAAGGCTACATGCCACACGGCTTGCGCCCAACGAAAAATAGCGGTCTATCAGGTTTAATTCAGCAGGAGGCGTGATATAGAGCAGCAGTTCACCTTTGATAGACGACGGTAACGCCTGTATCGCCGTGAGGTATTCGGTAATATACGCCGCTTCTGTTTGTCCGTCATACGTTGAGCCGCCGGTAATCTGGATATTTGCAATTCCGTCGTTATCAAGAGTATACTTTACTATTTCCGCCACATCGGATGCGGGAACGGCTTGCGGCAGGGCTTTTCCTTTTTTTGCGGCATTTTCAAAATCCGCGCCGGAAAAACAAAACTGACAGGGTTGTCCCGCTGCCGCATATTCGCACGGCCATAAACACTGGAACGCCACCCAGTCCAACCCCTGCAACACGGCATTTCCAACGAAAGGACGGCCTGAAGCGGTTTTCTGTCTGTAAAAAGCGCTTGGCGGCGGAAACGATACCGTATCAATTTCCATGTTATTGTAGCATAACGTTGGGCGGTCATTCAGCATA
>Ga0082212_10012276_pt1 | contig 10796 bp, 7 predicted proteins | sample TergutNt197P3_FD_71548 | JGI IMG/M metagenome (GOLD analysis project Ga0082212, IMG submission 71548) | Neocapritermes taracua P3 segment gut microbial communities from Petit-Saut dam, French Guiana - Nt197 P3 | ecosystem: Host-associated > Arthropoda: Insects > Digestive system > Gut ...
TACAAATGTAAAATCCAAAACCATCAAAAATATATGGGATCTTCTGGTTGTAATTTTCCGTACCGAAAAATATTCAAACGACGAACGCCTGCATGTCAAAAACGTACTTGTCAGAATAAAAGCGGCAGCAAATCAGCCTCCTGCAGCCTGAACCATATAAATATTTTTCACGGGAGATGAAAATGAAGAAGAAAAAAGTATCATTTGCAGCGATTTTTACAATTTATTCCATGATAATTATATTATGTATCACCATGACAATATCCGCGGTCTTTTTCTATAACCTGCGAAAACTATCACACAATCAGGTAATGTCGAATACCAGATTAACCATGAACCATTTACAGAGCGAAGTGCTGGGAATGCTAAAAGGTTATAATGATCTTTTGACGCATACTGCTGTAGGGGTTGTGTCATTACTGGAACAAAACCGGGATTTACCGCGTGAGTCTATGCGAAGATTCTTTTTCGAGGTAAAAGAAACCGCGCCGGAAGTGGAATGGCTTTACTATTCGAGTAACAGCAAGTGGGATGAACCGGGCGGTTATTTTGAACTGAACGTAGAGTGGATTCCCGATGATGATTATGATCAAAGGGAACGTCCCTGGTTTATAGAAGCAAAAAAAGCCGGAGGGCAGATTGCCTTTCTGGAACCTTATATAGATGTAGTAAAAGGAAATCTTACCATTGCCATTTCGGTACAGATATTCGATTCAGAGGGCAGAGATATTGGCGTTGTCTGTGCCGAGATCGTAGTAACTGTTCTTGACACTCTTCTGCACGGAGATAAAAGCGAAACTATCTGGCTTATCGACAAAAACGGCCATTTTGTTACTCACCCCGATTTGGAAGTTGTATTGAACAAGAAAAACTTTTTTACTGAAACAGGCCTAACAGAATTCCAAAGCGCGGTCTTGTCTTCTACGGATAATTTCTTTACAGAAAACAAGGATACGTTTATCGACTCAGTCCCAATTCCCCAGGCGGGATGGTACCTGGTATCAACCATTTCGCGTAACGAAGCGTATGCCGAGACAAACCGCGTTTTATTTTTGGTCGTTTTTATGCTTACAGGGCTTATTGTACTTTCCGCGTTGATTTCGACCCTTCTCATCCGGCGCATGGTAAAGCCGTTGAAAAATGTAGCGGGTACTCTTAATGAAATTTCTCAAGACTGGAATCTTTCAAGACGGGTAGAAATTAAAAAAAAAGGCGGTATTGCCGAAATTGATGAGATTAGCTCCGTTTTCAATATGACTTTTGAAAAAATCAAAGAACTCGTAGTTGTCATCAAAAAACAGGCGGCAAACCTCCAGGACATCGGAAGCGACCTTACAAGCGACATGACCGAGACCGCGGCGACTGTCAACGAAATTACCGCCAACATTCAGAATATAAAAAACCGCGTATTAAAACAGAGCGCAAGCGTATCGGAAACACACGCTACTATGGAGCAAGTTGTCGTCAGCATCAACAAACTTGACGGACTGGTTGAAAAACAAAGCACAAGCACTTCGCGCGCTTCATCCGCCGTTGAGGAAATGTCATCTAACATTAATTCAGTCAGCGCAACGCTTTCCGACAATGCCGCTAATGTTCAAACCCTGTATGAAGCCTCAGATGTTGGCAGAAGCGGATTACAGGAAGTATCGGCGGACATACAGGAAATCGCGCGCGAGTCCGAAGGGCTAATGGAAATAAACTCTGTAATGGAAAATATCGCAAGTCAAACAAATCTGCTTTCGATGAACGCCGCGATAGAAGCCGCGCACGCAGGAGAAGCTGGAAAAGGTTTCGCCGTAGTCGCCGATGAAATCCGCAAGCTTGCGGAAAGTTCCGGCGAACAGTCAAAAACAATCGGTATGGTACTCAAAAAAATCAAAGGTTCTATTGACAAAATTATGGCATCTACGGAAAATGTACTTACCAGATTTGAAGCTATTGACACAAGCATCAAGATAGTGTCAAATCAGGAAGAATTAATAAGAAACGCAATGGAAGAACAGGGAGTGGGAAGCAGAAAAATTGTAGACGGCGTCCTGGAAGTAAATGAAATAACTCAACAGGTAAAAGTGAGTTCTCATGTAATGCTTGAAGGTTCAACCGAAGTAATTCGTGAAAGCACTGATCTTGAAAAAGTGACGCAGGAGATTGCTTTCGGCATGAACGAAATGGCAGCCGGTGCAGAACAGATGAATACCGCCGTCCACCACGTCAGCGGATTGAGCAGTAAAACCCGTGAAGGCATTGAAGTTTTGATAAGGGAAATCGCTCAATTTAAGGTATAGAAAAAATGAAAAACTTATTTTACAAATGGCGCTATTACAGCATGGGGCGGGAACAGTACCGTCATTGCATGAGAAAAACATTCCTCAGTAACCTTTACAGCCTGCGCCAGTCAAATATAATAATTACCGTTTTGGCATTCTGTTTCATGCTCTTTCCCATACTGGTTGAAAAAGACATCCCCAAAGCGGGTGTTTATCTTATAACAGTTATCGCTGCCCTATTGATTTCCATTTTTGCAAACCATAAGTATCAACAATTCAAGCAGGGAAAACAGGTTAGCAATTTTTATGTTTATTTATTGACTACGCTCTACTACTCCAACATAATCCTGTTCGGCATATACATAGGCGTTTGGGCAAATCCCGGCAAGCTGGCAGTAAGTTTTATGACTTTTTTGTTATGTGCATTTTTTCTCTTTATCCATTCGCCGCTGCATAATCTTCTGTTTACGCTTGCCGCCATGACTGTATTTATTATTTCTTCCGTTGCGGTTAAAGAACCGAACAACTGGACTTTTGATATTGTCAATGTACTGATTGCAGGAAGCGCCAGTTTGTTTTTTAGCTGGCATATTACCATGCAGCGGCTGGTGTCGGCGTTAAACGAAAGCAAACTGGAAGAAGAAAACACCGTAGATGAACTGACCCGTCTTAAAAACCGCAGGGACTTTATGCAAACCTTTCAAAGGCGCGTGTCCAATTACCGCAGTTATGATGACTGGCTGTGCATTGCAATTATGGATATCGATTATTTCAAGGACTACAACGATCATTACGGTCACCCTCAAGGAGATGAATGCCTTCGCGCCATCGGCAAAGTATTAAACAATTTGGAAGAACTGGGCATTTATGCCGCCAGAGTCGGAGGCGAGGAATTTGCGCTTATCTGGCACGAAAAAGATTCAGGGAGCATAAAAAAAACCATTTTTAAAATACAGCACATAATTCACGAATTGCAAATACCTCATGAAAAATCACAGGTAGCGGCGCATATAACCGTGAGTATAGGAATTCGTACGGTGCGTTCCGGCGAGTCTGATAATATACACATCCTGTATGATCTGGCTGATAAAGCGCTTTACACTGCAAAAAGAAGCGGGCGCAACCGAGCCGTTGTTCACGGAGAAGAAATTACACTATTTAAAGCGGAGAAAAAAATTGCATGACAGATAAAATTTCACTTTCCAAAGTTTTGGCATTACCTGATGGAACAGGAATAAATAAACCCTATGTTAATATCATAATTGAAGATGACATTGCCGTTATGTGCATTAACAGGAAAACGAATGCTAAAAAACTTATATCTTTCAAGGTCTTATATGATAACAACGAAAATTTCTGGCAGCAGGGCGGAAGCTGGGAATACTATCTTCGCGGAGAAGATTTTGAAAAACTGAAAGAAAGCGCCGAAGCAAGGACAAATAACAGGAGTTATGAAAAACCAAAAGCAGACGAAAACTCTGCCGCGAATATTGATGAAGAAATTGAAGAACTGGAAGAAGTCGAAGTTGGTTTTGGAAACGACTACAATGTTTATGCGCAAATGACTGCCGAAGAAAAGATCGGCTGCCTTACCAATAATAAAACACGGCTGAATGATCTTGTTATCCAAAAAACCAAAGATGCCAAAGTCATTACTGAGGCGCTTGTTGACACGACAAAAGACGCTGCGATGATTAATTATACGGCGCTGGAAGAAGCCATTAATCTTGCCGATGATGAAGCGAAAAAATTCACAAAGGAATTTGTTGAAGTAACCCACGATATGGTAAAAGTTTCCGTTCAGCTTTTTTCCGAAGCCGTTATGAGCGACAAGTTAATGAACGATCTTGTTGAAAAATCCAACGGTACAATTGTCCAGCACATGACAAGGGTATACCTTAAAGGGATTGCCTTTCTTGCTTATTATAACAATCTTGTGTCAACATCAAGCGCTATTCAAAAACTTAGAATTTCCTTTTCCGCCAAATACGGGAAATATTATCATGCTTTACTTCCGCACATGAACATGGATGATATTGATCTTGAACATGTGTTTTATGGAGGCATGAGAGCTATCCCTCCTGATTTGCTTTATAAATGGGCGGTTGGTTTTTTAATTCATGATATTGGAAAAGCGCCGGCTATTGAGTATCATGAAGGGGAAGCCAAATATGACCGGCAGACAGTAATTGATCATGTTAAACAGGGTTATAAATCACTTATAACAAAAACTAAATACCCGTTGGAAGCAAGCCTTATAACAGGTTATCATCACGAATACTACGGCAGTTCTGAAGGGTATGGTTATTTCCGCGCATATCTTAAACAGTATAAAAAGCAATATCCTTACGCGAAACAGTATTATTGCATTACATACGAGCTTGAACCTATTTTGGATTACCGCGCTCTTGCGTATTTTCCCGCTAAAATTCTGGAAATAATCGATGTGTACGATAGTGTTACCGATCCCCACCGTGTTTATCACAAGGCAATGTCTCCCGAAGAAGCCTTATCAATGATGAAAGAACAATTTATCGAAAAACACGTCAAAATTGACCCTGTTCTTTTTGATATTTTCGCATCATTTATTAATGATAAACAAACTTAAAAACCAATAGTTAACAACTGTGCCGCGCCGGAAGGAAATTAATTGACAGGAATACCGGCTACTACATGTTTCCGGCTACGGCCTGGCCGAATTCTGAGCATTTTAAAAGGGTTGCGCCCTCCATTTGGCGCTCGAGGTCATAGGTTACTTTTTTTTCGGCAATGGTTTTACGCAGTCCATCCGTTACCAGGTCGGCAGCCTCGCGCCAACCCATAAAGCGCAGCATCATTTCGCCGGAGAGTATAAGCGAACCCGGATTAACCTTGTCGAGTCCGGCATACTTGGGCGCCGTGCCGTGGGTCGCTTCAAATACGGCCTCGCTGTCGCCTATGTTCGCCCCCGGAGCCATACCCAGACCGCCGACCTGCGCGGCCAGAGCATCAGAAAGATAATCGCCGTTTAAATTCATAGTGGCTATTACGCTGTATTCTTCGGGCCTCAGAATAACCTGCTGAAACATGGCGTCGGCGATTCTGTCTTTTATGACAATCTTTCCCTGCGGCGGCTTCCCGTCGTATTTTTCATAAAGCTCATCTTCGGTAATAGTTACGCCGCCGAACTCTTCTTTCGCGAGAGCGTATGCCCATTCTTTGAAAGCACCCTCGGTAAATTTCATTATGTTGCCTTTGTGGACGATCGTGACGCTGTCTTTTTTATTATCCACAGCGTATTGCACGGCGCGGCGCATGATGTTGCGCGAATTGGCCAAACTTATCGGCTTTATGCCTACACCCGCGTCCTGCGGCACGGCGCAATTCATACTCTTGTTTAAAAAATCTATGACGCGCAGCGCCTCGGCGCTGTCCTTTTTCCATTCTATGCCCGAATATACATCCTCCATGTTTTCACGAAAGATAACCATATCGACCTTTTCCGGATTTTTCATGGGTGACGGGACCCCCGTGATATAGCGCACAGGCCTTACGCAGGCATACAGCTTCATAAGCTGTCTCAATGTTACGTTTACGCTGCGTATACCGCCTCCTACCGGAGTGGTAAGCGGCCCCTTGATCGCCACCTTGTATTGACTTATCGCGTCAAGGGTTGTCTGGGGCAGCCATTCCCCCGTCTCCTTGAAAGCCTTTTCTCCGGCAAGAATCTCCTGCCAATGGATTTTCCTTTTCCCTCTATATGCTTTTTGAACCGCGGCATCAAAAACAATTTTGGCCGCGCGCCATAAATCGGGGCCTGTACCGTCACCCTCGATAAAAAGCACTATGGGTTCGTCGGGAACGGTTATTTCCCCGTCTTTATATTTTATTTCAGTACCGTTCATATTACCTCGTAATTATATTTGAGAGCCGGAGTTACCCAAGATACCATATACTTTTTTATCTAAAAAAACGTCAACAAGATCCGAATCAAGAGAGCCTTTATCGGCCTCTTCTCTAAGAATTTTCATAATCTTGTCTCTTGGAACAGATTTCTTATAAGGACGGTCGGGCGAAGCAAGCGCGTCATATATATCGGCTATCGCCATAATACGGGATTGAAGCATCATACTTTCGCGGCCATTCAACCCGTCGGGATATCCGCCGCCGTTTAGTTTTTCATGATGCCTAAGCGCTATCTCAGGAATATTCTTGTAGCCGGCAGGCCACGGAATCCTTTTGACAAAATTGTACGTATGCATAACATGCGTCTCAATTTCCTTGCGTTCTTCCTTATTAAGGCTCCCGCGTTTGATACTCAGATTTTCTTTATCGCTTTCGGTAAATACGTTCATAGGACGCCCGTTCGGATAATAACAGGGAACCGCCTCTATATCTTTGATAATATCGTCTATAATATTATCGCTCAATGAATCAACCACATCAGGTTCGTTTAAACGTTTTACCTTTTCTTTTATTTCTTTTATTTTTTCCAAAATCGGATTATTTTCAGGTTTGATGTTAGACGCGTATAGAGAAAGTTCTACACAGCGATAAAAATAATCCATACGCATCATGAGGCCGTCTAAATCTTTTGGAAAAAGTTTTTTCTCTTTTCTGAAAATATTCAGGTCGATATAAACTTTTCCGAAATCGTGAAGAATGGCCGCAAACTCAAGTTCTTTTAGCGCCGTATCGTTAAAATTAAACTGTCCGAGATAGCCGTCTTCTATTTCATTTACAGCCTTTGCCAAAGCCACGCAAATAGCCGCTACCCTGAACGAGTGCCCCGATGTGGCAGGGTCCCTTGCCTCAACAGCGTTTACCGAAGCTTTTACAAATTCCTCAAACTGAGTCTGTATTTGAATCATCATCGTATTGTTTTCAATAGCGATAGCCGCCTGACTGGCTACCGCTTGAAGCAGCTCATTGTATTTTTCATCAAACGGAACAACATAGCGGTCAAAATCCTCTTTTGTATCGAGCCTGACACTAAACGCGGTATTACCGTCGGATGGTTTGGCGAAATCTTCTTTGCTGTTTATAAGCTGTATAACCCCTATTACCTCATCTATATAGTTAAGCATTGGAACGACCAGCATGGAACGCGTAATATAGTTGTTATTCTTATCAAAAGAAGTATTATGCGTAAGTCCTATGTTTAACTCGCTTACCCTGTAAGCATCTGGAATATTGAGCACCTTGGCCGTAACGCCTACATAGCCGGCTATCGAATTTTTATTCAGCGGTATTACAAATTCGGCAAGGGCAATATCTTTACCGAAAGTCTCGGAAACTTTGAAACGCAGTCTTTTCTCGCCATTATCTCCTTCCTCGACTAAATATATGCTGCCAGCGTCGGCGCCGGTAATCTTTTTGCTTAAATAAAGAATAAGAGAAAGCAGCTTTTGCGGATTTCTTTCAATGGAGAGAAAACGCCCTATGTTTATCAGATCGTCCTGGTCCTGCCTCGTATCTTCCAGCATCGCGGCGGTCTTTTGCTCGTTTTCGAGCAAAAGACGCAGGACCTCCATTGCTTTAAAAGATTTATTGATGGTAAATTCAAGTTCCACGCCAACGAGGGGGGATGTTCTTATATCTGATATCGTCTGCAATTCTTTAAATCGCTCGGCGTAATCGTCGGGTACTGTTCCGAAAATAACAAAGGAGTATAAAAACAATCCCTTCTCTTTGCATTGCAGATAAGTTTCCTCGTAATCCTCAAATCTCGCAAAAATCAAAACCTCAAGAGATTCAGGCTTTTCACCATCCGTGGCGCTAAAACCGGCAATACTGACATCGGGAGGGACTTTGCAAGCGGAAAAATCGAGAAAACGCTCCGCTCCAGATATAATAATAATCTTTTTCATAGTCCATTATCGGCAAAAAATAACTGAAATTATGTCAATACAATAACTTTTGCCGGATAAAAACATATTATTTACCTCATGTATATTTGCAATGATTTTTTCAGCTTATTTTTATAAATAACAATATCGCCGCTTTCAAATCGGTAAATTATTGAAAAATTTTTATTGACATCACAACGCTTTAAAGTTTTTCTGAAAGACTCTGATTACTAATTTAAAAATAAGTACAAATGAGATATAAATTATGGATACCGTGAAAAATATCCTTGTTGTCGATGACTCAAGGATTATGCGCAACCTCGTTAAAAACACTTTCGCGTCTCTTAATATTCCATGCGAATTTTTTGAAGCCGATAACGGCAAAACGGCTTGGACTAAACTAACAGAAATAAAAATAGACCTCCTTCTCCTTGATTGGAATATGCCCCAATTGTCCGGTATTGAACTTTTGAAAAGAATCAGGTCCGACGAACGCTATGTCGACTTACCGGTCGTCATGGTAACCAGCGAGGCGGCAAGATACAATGTAATAGAGGCGCTGCAAATGGGCGCTACTGACTACATCATTAAACCTGTTAACGAAAATAAATTTAAAGAGAAGATAACCAAGATTGTTTTTTAATTTTTTTACGAGGTCCCTTTATATATGGAAAAATACGTATCACCTTTTATTAAAGCGTGCGAAAACACTTTCCGCGATTTTGTAGGAACATCTCTTACAACCGGACGCCCTTATCTTTCAAACACAAATATCGAACATGAGGGAGAAATATCCGCTATAATAGGCTTCGCCGGAGAAGCAAGGGGCATGATTGTAATATCAATGAAAAAAGAACCGGCATTGAAAATTACAGATATGCTCACAGGGAAAGTACATACCAGTATCAACAGTGAGGTAGTAGACGCGGTCGGCGAAATCATCAATATAATAGCCGGAAACGCCAAACAGGGCTTAGAAGAAACTTTTAGATTGGTTATTTCGCTTCCGGGAATAATAAAAGGAGTAAACCATCGGATAGCCTGGCCCGCGGAGTCCTCAAGAATCATATCGGTGCCTTTTAAGATATTCGAAACCGACTCATTATGTCTTTCTGTCGCTATCAAGGCAGTTGGAGAGAAAAGTGAATAAAATTGAACATCTTCTTTTAAAAGGCTTCACCGGCCGGAGAGATATCTCCGACAACCCTAAAGTATTGGACGATCAAACCAACAGAATGCTCTTCAACACTTTTACGTTCTTCGTAGGCATTTTTATCTTCCCCATAGGCGTCTACCGTTTATACCAAGGGAACCTGCTTTTAGGCGTTGCCTGTATAGCAATCGTAGCCTTTTTAGTCTTGACCTACATACTTTCTCTTTTAAAGATATCTTTTTTAGCCATATCTCTTGCGACAATGATATTACTAATGATTCTGTGCGGGATATCGCTTAACACCGAGTTCTATATGGTTGGAATGACAATGAGTATCTTGCTTCCGGTCATATTCACCTCCGGATTCGGCCTGAAAGGAGCCATCCTTTCTTTAATAATGGGACTATATATCGCTTACGCGCGTTGGCCGTATTTTTTTATTACCGGATTTCAGGATTTCCAGATAACCGGTTCGACTCTGTATGCATTTATTTTCACATTTTCGATCGCGCAGGTTATTATAAACAATTATAAAAATAGTACAATTAACCGCATAAATCGTAATATTGAGTCGGGGCACAATCAAATAACAGCCATGAAAGACAACCTCAAGATCGGCATTTTCCTTATGAATACAGAATACGTTATACAGCCCCAGTACTCAAAAACATTGGAAAACATTTTAGGCCTCTCAGACCTGGAAGACCGCGATTTTTTGGTTTTGCTGTCATCATCACTCAACCCAAAAGAGAGCACTGCTATCAAATCTTATTTCGCCATGTTGATAAACCGTACGCACGATGCATCAACATTGGAAGAAGTTAACCCCTTAGCCCAATTTCAATATGTAAACGCCACTTCTCTTGAAACCAAAATACTACGCTGTTCCTTTTCACCTATTACCGGTGAAGACGAAAAAACATTTATTCTCACTACAATTGAAGATATTTCCCAGGAAACAGCGCTTAAGAAACAACTCTCGGAAGAAGAAGACAAACGAAGGGAAGAAATGAACATCCTGTTTGAGCTTATACACATTGAACCTCAAGTACTTATGGATTTTATAGAAGACAGCGATTTTGAATTTCTGCATATTAACAATACGCTTAGAGGCGACAGCAAATCATCATCTGAGCAAATACTTAAAGAAATATCCCGTTCGATTCACGCAGTAAAGGCAAACGCTTTGGTATTGGGGCTTTCAAGCTACAGCGATCAACTTCACGCATACGAAGAGGAACTGAGAAAAATCAGGGATTCGGATACCGAATCACAGCTTGACGACCTTTTGCGCATCACCTTTCATCTTGAAAATATTATGAAAGTAAACGATGAGTTTAAGCGCATTATCAATAGAATGTCGGCCTTTTCCGCAGACGCTCCGCGTAAAGAAGAAACAAAGGTTTTCCTTGAACTACTTGAACGAACAATTGAAAGAACCGCAGAGGCAAAAGGGAAATTAGTTAATTTTTCAATACACGAAGTTGATGAAAGAGCGATAGCCAGTAATGCCCGACGTATGATAAAAGAAGTGCTAATACAGCT
>Ga0082212_10012278_pt1 | contig 10795 bp, 6 predicted proteins | sample TergutNt197P3_FD_71548 | JGI IMG/M metagenome (GOLD analysis project Ga0082212, IMG submission 71548) | Neocapritermes taracua P3 segment gut microbial communities from Petit-Saut dam, French Guiana - Nt197 P3 | ecosystem: Host-associated > Arthropoda: Insects > Digestive system > Gut ...
CAACTGCAATATCCGTGTTTATCGGGCAAGGAAACATGCACTATGGCCGCGTTCAGCGGCAATGTGCGGTCCCACAGGTTGGGGATTTGAGAGAAGTGGCAGGGAGTATAATCGCCATGCCCCGCCTTTATGGTCTCACGAGTCATGCCGCCCACAAACTGCGACACATGCCGGAAATGCCGCTCTAAACCAGGTTTTGCGTAAATCGCGCCGTCCATAGACAACATCTGGCAGATTTCCACATCACGATAAGCTTCCCTGTTTTGCACCAGCGCCCGTATTATGTGTTTGGCTTCTCCCGCAGCGTTGGAAGTGGCTACTCTATCCCCGGATTTAATCCGCGCCACCGCCTCCTCCGCGGTTGTCAGCCGCTCTTTATAAAGGATTTTCCAGTCCAATTAACCAGCCGCTCCTTTTTATTATTTATACAGCGCTAAACCGCGCAAACTAAACACCCTATCGCCCAACACAAAACCCGCAAACTGAATATTTTACAAAGCTACACTTAACAAAAGTTCACACCGATAACGATTAATCCATCTTTGCCGGAAACGTAAATTTAAATTGCGCGAAGCGGAAATTGAACCCGCAAACTCTGGATTCCATAAACATCATCAAAATCACCGCCCCCACAGAACATCCCTCGCTATTACATTTTTCGATGGAAAACAGTTTCACATAAATGCCAAAAAATGAACATACGATGTTCAAGAAATAGGTGTAATTTCACATTATTCACCTTGAATCAAATCAAAACAACTTCACGGCATTACCCTTATAACATATCGCTTTTTAAGCGCTTTTAGTCATGCCGCTTCTATTTCTCTTTTCAGTGGCCTGCAATGGCATACCAATTGCTGTAGTAATGGTTGCAAGATAAAAAAAATAAGCCAAAAAAAATTAAAATTACTACCAAAAGTCTCTAAATCATTCGCTTGAAGGATAACTGAATAACAAATGCTGTCTTTCGCAACACAAATGAGTTTTACTGAAAAAACGGCATAAAAACATCAAATAAATGCCAACGCTACCTTAATCATTAAATTACATTTTTATGTGCGAAGCCATCCGGCTAAAAGCTGTACGGCTTCTTGCGGAGGTTTTTATGAAAAATTACCCCAAAACCGCAAAATATGATCCGAAATTGATCACTGAAAACTGGATGGGGCCGCATCCGTTGTGGCTGCTTGAGGAATTGTGTGAACACCTTGATTTGCGGCCCGGCATGAAAGTGCTGGACATGGGCTGCGGCAAAGGCCTGACCTCCATATTTCTCGCCAAAGAGTACGGGGTGACGGTATTTGCCAATGATTTATGGATCGGCGCGACAGAAAACCTGCATCGGTTTGAAAAGGCAGGGGTAGCCGACCTGGTGTGCCCAATTCACGCCGAAGCCCATGCGCTTCCATACGCCGAGGAGTTTTTCGACGCCGCCATCTCCATTGACAGTTATCATTACTACGGCACAGATGAAACCTTTTTGCCCAATATTTACGCGCGATTAGTAAAACCTGGCGGTCAGATTGGCATCGTTAGCCCCGGACTTGTCAAAGAATTTGAAGCCGGCTACCCCGAAACGCTCAAAAAATTCTGGCATTCGGATATGTTCACATTGCACAGCGGAGCATGGTGGCGGCATCATTGGGAAAAAACAGGGCTTGTTAAAATCACCACCTGCTACGACATCGAAGACCCCAAGGCGATATGGTCTCCCTGGGCAAAATGGTCAAAAGAAAATCTGGATTTAAGCGACGAGGAACTTTTGACCGCCGACACGAATAATGACATCGCGCTGATCGTTCTTGTAGCCGAAAAAACTAAAGCAAAGCTTAAACGGCGTTAGAGCATTTTTGATTTAAGTGCTTGCGTATCCTACCGCAACGCAAAGCTACCATGAAGGTTATTGTATTCCAGTGCCCAATGAGGCCCCGCCGTGGCAACTTCAGATATTGTGCCTAAAACCTTTCTTGTGATATATGTGACAACAAATTTATTTTGCCTTTAGCTACAAAATTAGATTCTTCGGAGGAAGTTGCGTGAGCAAGAAAATCTCAGGCGCGGAATACCCCATTTCAAAAATATTTAGTTCTGATTTCTACTATGAAATCCCTCCATATCAGCGCCCTTATGCTTGGACGAAAGATGAGGCTGGTGTTCTGTTTGACGACCTATTTAGCTTCTATCAGAGCGAGCAAGAGGATAATTATTTTTTAGGAAGTATCGTACTAATAAAGCATGATGATAAACCACATGCACACGTTATAGATGGCCAACAAAGATTAACTACATTAACCATATTACTGGCGGCAATAGCATCAAGACTTTCAGGTAAAGCGAAAATCAATTTGGAACATTATTTGGTAGAACCTGGAAACGAATTAGAAGGTTTGTCAGCAAGACCACGTTTGTTGCTAAGACAAAAAGAACGAGAATTCTTTAAAAACCATATTCAGATGGTCAAATTGAAAGAACTTATAACCATTGATCCTGCAAATTTTGATACAGAAGCAATGAAACGTATTCGAGAGAATTGTGAAACATTATTGAATAAGCTGAACAAGGAATTTTCGACGGAAGAAGCCGTTAAAGATTTCGGAAAATTTTTAGTGCAGCGTTGTTTTCTTGTTGCTGTCTGTACTCCAACGCAGCTATCCGCATACAGAATTTTTTCTGTAATGAACAGCAGGGGCATGCCTTTGCTTGCTACTGACATTATAAAAGCTGACATGATAGGACATATACCGCCTAAGGATCGGGATTTTTACACAGACAAATGGGAGGACATTGAGCAGGAAACAGGACGTGATGGATTTGAAAGTTTATTTGGACATATCAGAACAATTTACACTAAAATAAAAGCGAAAAAATCATTGCTTGAGGAATTCAAAGAAAATGTATTGCCAAAATTAAATCCTAAAGAATTTATTGATAATGTACTTTCGCCTTACGCGGATGCTTATTGTAATTTGCGTGATAAAGATTATCAGGCAACTAAAAACGCACAAGACATTAACGATCTACTCGCATGGCTTAATAAAATAAACAATGCAGACTGGCATCCTCCAGCGATTTTATTTCTGACAAGCAAGAGAAATGATCCTGTTTATCTCCTGTGGTTTTTCAAGAAACTTGAACAGCTTGCCGCGTATATGCATGTAACAGCAAAGGATGTCAACTCCCGGATCGATCGATACGCAAAAATCATCAGCGAGATAGAAAATACTCCTGATTCTTCTTTCTCAAAACCTTTAGCAACGCTCGCTCTCACATCACAAGAAAAAAAGGACTTTATCGAGGTTCTTAATGGCAATGTATATAGCAGCCTTACCGCTATTCGGCGCAACTATATAATCCTTAGACTGGATTCTTTTGTCTCAGACGGAGCAGCATCCTACGAGCCAAAAATATTAACGATTGAACATGTGCTACCGCAAACCGTAGCCCCAAAAAGCAAGTGGGCAAAGTGGTGGCCAGATGAGGATCGGCGAGAGGTATGGCTCCACCGAATTGCCAACCTTGTCCCATTAACTCAACGTAAAAATTCCGCTGCGCAAAATTTTGATTTTGACAGAAAAAAGAACTCTTATTTCAAAGGGAAAGGTGGCACATCCTCTTATGCCTTAACGACCCAAGTTTTAGGCACGGCTAAATGGACTGAGGATGTTGTATCTGAGCGACAAAGCAACCTAATAGATGCTTGCAAGTCTGGTTGGGAACTATAAATTGGAAGTGTTTTTCCGGTAAGCCGCAAAAAATGGATCAGTAGCTATTATTGATTTATTGGCGCGTGGATGTACCGCCAGCAGTTTCTTCGACCAGTTGTTTCACCGAGGTTGTTCTGCCGGTCTTGAGAACGCCACACAGAAAGACAAACATAGAAGTAGTCATTTACTTTGTATTAAAACCGAAAAATCATGCTATTTCGTTGTAACAATCGGGGATCAGGGCGCAAAGTTGCAATAATAACCTTTACGCCCTATTCCCCAACTTTTATTCTTACTTCGTTACCGTAAAGGTATCAATTGATGTCGCAGTATCGTCGCTGTTGTAGGTGTTGAAGGTTACAGTTCCGCCATTGACGTCAACTACGGTAAATGACGGCTTCTTTGCTTGCAGGTATTTTGCATTGGAGAGAGGCAGAACGCCATCGTCGACGTGAACCCAAGAGCCTGGATCGCCAGTCGTGTTGGTTATGTTGCTACCCGCATATTCCAGGCTGCCCAATAATCCTCCCACCAGATACGGATACATTGAGTTATCCTTCACATACAGATTGCCTGACCAGTTAAACAAATCGTAATACTTAAGGCCGCTGCCCGTTGTCATCGTAATGTAAATTGTGCCGTTGGGATTGGTGATCGCGCTGCCGCCTTGCGTGGTATCCGGCACGGAAGGAGTGCCGCCCTTTTTACCGGTCAACGGATAGCTGCGGGCGTAGACATGGTCGTGTCCGGCCAGAACAAAATCAACCCCGTGCGTGGTCATCAGCTCTTCAAAACCCGCCTCAACATAGTACTGGATATCTCTGTCGGCGAGATGGTCAGCCACACTGGCTGTTGATTTGTGGTGCTGGACAAAGAGCCAGGTGTAACCTGGGCTTGCGGTTTTCGCGGCCGTCAGGGTGTCATCAAACCGATGGATAACGAGCGCGGCGTTGTCTGTGCTAACCGGATAAGAGGAGGTGTTAAGGACCACAAAGAGAGCGTTGTTGTAGCGATACCAATAATTGCCGGCCGCCTCCACAGCGGCGGTTTGTTCATTCGGGTTGCCAAAACCCGCGCCTGTCAGCAGCGCGAATACCTGCTCGTTGGGCAGGTTGTAGTGGAATTTGAAAGGATAGTGCCGGTCGTGATTACCAACCGAAGGAGCCCAGGGAATAGATCTGAGTTCCGGCGGAGCGAAGAAGTTCTTGTATTCAGCTTCACTACCATTGCCGGTTACGTCGACCTGGTCGCCCACTCCGGCGATAAAATTCACGTTTGCGAGGCCAACCATCCTCATTGTATCCTTCCAGCCCTGAGCGGTAGTGTTGTCGGCGCTGAAAAGGTTGCTGGTAGCGTCTTGGAGCCCTACGGTAAGCTGCGGATCTCCAATCGAGGCAAAACGGAAGCTGCTTGTTTTAGGAGTCTTGTATTTGTATTCCTTGCTCCAATGTTCCCCATCGTTAGATACCCAATATTGATATTCCGTATCCGCTTTGAGTCCCGTTACCGTTACTTTATGAGCAGTATTACCTATTGACGGATGACCCGCGCCCGCGTTAGCCGCCGTTATAGCCAGCACAGTTCCAGTCACCTCTTTAAAATCGTTTTTTCCATCAAAGAATCTAATCATAGAAACTTCGCCTGTTTCGGTAGAGGAATACCAATTAACCCCTATTTCAGAAATAGTTGTTCCAGGAGTCAGACCAAGGGTTACTGGCTCAAATTCAACTCCCCAACTATAACTATCAAGACTTATAGGCCCATTTGAACTTGAATCAGAACCACCGCAGCCTCCCGCTACAAAAATCGCTAAAACAAGAAACAAAACATACCATTTCTTTAACAACATAATTTACTCCTTTCAATAATTTTAGAGCGTTTTTGGTTCAAGCGCTTACTCATCTTGAGAAGACGAACCTGTTGCTGTAGCCACCCGATAGCTCATCAGCTACCATAGTGGCTATTGCAAGTAAGCATTTAAACTAAATCCGCTCTATTTATTGACAAGAGCGTATAAAGTGAAAAATAGAGTAAAATAAAGAAACGATGAAGATTCAGTTAAGATTTTGCCCTGGCCTGGTTATAACGCTATAGCAACGAACGCCTGAACATGGGCATTGACAGGTAAACCGACGGCACAAAAAAAATTACGGTATCGCAGGCTTTACTCCCGACACATGTCAAAAACGGAAAAATTACCCATCCTCAAAAAAGTTGTGATTGTGGATTTAACGCTCAAATTATGGCAAGTTTTGACACTGGAGCCTTGGCTTGCTCAAACCCATAGCGCCGCATGGTGGATTCGCAATGCAAAAAACACAAAACAGATGGCTGATCGCCGCGGGCGCGGTCTGCGTTCATTTGCCCATTGGCTCCGTATACGCCTACAGCGTTCTAACGCTGCCTTTGAATGATCTGCACGGATGGGTAAAAAGCGATGTGACCATGGCCTTCAGCCTGGCCATTTTACTGCTCGGTTTTTCAGCGGCTTTTCTTGGCCCCACTATTGATCGCATCGGCCCCCAAAAGGCCGCCCGTCTCTGCGCGGCGTTTTACGCCCTTGGCATTGCCGGCGCGGGAGCCGGCATCCATTTGGGAATACTGCCGCTGTTCATTCTAAGTTACGGATTCATTGGCGGCATCGGCCTTGGCATCGGCTATATCGCGCCGGTGCCAACTTTGCTCAAATGGTTTCCGGACAGACGCGGCATGGCCGGCGGAATGGCGGTCATGGGCTTTGGCTTTGGCTCGCTGGTATTTGGTCCGCTCATGGTCGCCATGATGAAGTTTCTGCCTGTGTGGGCCGTGCTCTACGCGCTGGCGGGAGTCTATGGAGCGATCATCTTTCTTGCCTCCCGCGTTCTTGCGCCGCCGCCGGAAGGCTGGTCGCCCACGCCGGGGGCCGCAAGCCAGGCACAGGCGGCAACGCAAAAACCCAGGCGCGTATCGGCGGATATGACGCTCAAAGAAGCTTTGCGAACGCCCCGTTTTTATTATCTGTGGCTGATGATGTTTACGAACATCGGCTGCGGGATCAGTATTATTTCGGTCGCTTCACCCATGGCGCAGGAAATGACGGGCATGACAACACTGCAAGCCGCCGGTCTTGTGGGCATGATGGGTCTGTTCAACGGCCTTGGCCGCTTCTTTTGGGCAAGCGTGTCCGATTACATTGGCCGCACAGCCACGTTTATCGCTTTTTTCGTGCTGCAATTCGGGATTTATCTGCTTCTTGCCAAGCCTATGGCCCAACCTTTGTTCTACGCGCTGGTGCTGTTGATGATCAGTTGCTACGGCGGCGGATTTGCCTGCCTGCCCGCCTTCATCAGCGACATCTTCGGCATACGTCAACTTGGCGCCATACTCGGCTGCGCGCTTACAGCTTGGGGTATCGCGGGCATTGCGGGGCCAACCATTACAACCAGGCTTTTGGAACACACCGGAAACTATACGCTCATCCTGCATATTCTGGCGGGCGCTATGGCGGCGGCCTTTGCCATCGCGCTGCTGATGTCGGCGGCGTTGCGGCGTCTGCGTGCGGAGGCCGGACACCTCAGAGAATAATCGGCGCGCTGCGAAAGAATTCCCACGCCAAAACAAAACCTCAAAAATTTCGTTTTGGTCATAAATATAGCGAGCCAAACGATAGAACTATCGCGTAAAGATATACTTGTCAGGCTCAGCCAATAGAAACAGCAATTGTCAGAGATTTTCAGCTATACAAATCAGCGATTTTACAGTGGCGTACAAGCGCGAAAACCGCCTCGCCCAAGCGCATGCGGGATCGCTTGAAGCAACTTTAGAGCAATCCGGTCAAACTAATAACATTTTGCTTTTCGGGCAACAACGTTTTTCCCGCTAACCGGCGCGGTATTTCCGCTCCAGCAGCCTGTTGAACTCTTCGACGGGAACCGGGTGTCCGAAATGGTATCCTTGCGCCAGATCGCACCCAAAATCCCGCAGTATGCGCGCTTGCTCTTCCCGCTCCACGCCTTTGGCCAGGACGTCAATTTTCATCGCGTTTGCCATGGCAACGATCGCTTTCACGATCGCCTGGTCCTCGATGTTATACTCCAGCTCGTTGATGAACATACTGTCTATTTTCAGAAGACTGACGGGAAACTTGCGAAGGCACATGAGAGACGAGTGGCTGATTCCAAAATCGTCCATCGCCACTCTGACGGAGAAACCATCCAGCTTCGCTATGGTCTGTAAAACGTAATCCAAGTTCTGCATAGTCACGGACTTGGCAATCTCAAGCTCGATCGATTCCGGGGAAACCTCGGCTTCCTCCAATATGCCTGCAAGCTTGCTCGCCAGATCGTACTTGCGGAACAGCCGGCCCGACACGTTCGCCGAAATATTAAACGGCATGAATCCGCGCGAATGCCATTCCTTCAATTGAAAACACACGGTCCGGAAGACATACTCGCTCATCGGCACGATCAATCCCATCTCTTCCGCAAGCGGGATAAATTCCGAAGGCAATACGGTTTCTCCGGAGAGCGGCAGCCAGCGCAACAACGCTTCCGCTCCGACAATCCGTCCGTTTCTCAAATTGATCTTGGGCTGGTAATAAACATTGAGCTCTTTTCGTTCGAGAGCCTCGCGAAGCTCTTTCTCGATCCGAATTCGCTTCGTCTCCACCAGGTTCATCTCTTCCGTGAAAAACTGGTAGTTGCCTTTTCCTTGCGCCTTGGCCTTAAACATCGCTATGTCGGCTTTTTTAATCAGATCTTCCGGAGTATCGCCGTCTTTAGGATACGCGCTGCCGCCGAGGCTGACGGTGATCTCTATCATCTTGTTGTCAATCAGGAAGGGAACGGAAAAGGCTTTTTTGATTCTGCCGCATAACTCCATAATACCGCCCTGATCCTTTTGTCCCGGAAAGATGGCGCAAAACTCATCGCCGCCAAACCGCGCCATGGTATCCGTCTCGCGCAGCAAGCTCCGGAAACGCTCCGCCGCAAGCACAAGGAGCTGATCTCCGGCCGCATGCCCCATCGTGTCATTCACCTCTTTAAACCGATCCATGTCGACAAGAATGACCCAGACAGTTTCCTTGCGCCGCCTCGCGTTGGCAATCTCCCGCTCCAGGCTTTCGCAAAACATCACCCGATTGGGAAGCCCTGTAAGCGTGTCGTGGTAGGCCATGTACGCCAACCGCTCCTCTATCCGCTTCCGGTCGGTAATGTCCCTGGAGATGAAAAGGGATTCCCCGCCTGGAAGCGCCACCAGACGCGCTTCGTAATGACTTGGCTCCCTTGATCCGTCAACCGAGAACTCAAACCGCTGTATCGTGCCTGTGGCGCGAGCCGCTTCCGCGTACTTAAGCGCCTGCTCCGCCGCCTCGGGAATCACTTCCTTCACTTTTCGGTGCACCAGTTTCAACTCGGGACGACTCTTCTTTTCCGAGCCTTCCGACACCAGGTCCAAAACGGTCCCATCCTCGCTGATCCGGAAAACCAGATCCGGGATCGCGTCCACAAGAGCGCGCACCTTCTCCTCATTACGGGCGTAATCCATAAAAGCCTGGTTTGCCCGCAAAATGTACCCGATCCGGTGCCCAAAAACGACCCAGTTGACAGGCTTGGTGATGAAATCCGTAACCCCAACTTCGTAGGCCCGGCGAACAGAGTCCACATCGTCCAGGCCGGTCAGCATCACGATTGGAATCTGTTCTCCAAAAGGAAGCTTCCTGATCTCACTAACAGCGGCAAATCCGTCCATACCCGGCATAACCGCGTTAATCAAGATAAGATCCGGTCTAAACCGACCGCAGGCGACAATACCCTCCGAGCTATCCGCCACGCTGGTAACAGCGTATCCGGCATTCTTCAACGCGGCTTCCGTAATCAGCCGGGTACTCATATCACTGATTATCACTAAAACGAGTGGGTCTTTTTCCTCAGCATTCGCCATAAGTTTTTAGCCCTCCCCGCCCTTAGAATCCAGGATGCCCTGTAACTCACAAAGCACCAAGTCGTGCTCCTCTTTAAGCTGCTTGAGCCACGGATTGTCGACAGATGGTTGAATATCGGCGAATAGCTCTTTTTCAATTTCCCGGCAGATCTCGAAAATGCCGATTGCCCCAATATCCGCGCTAATCGACTTAAGGGTAAGAACCGAAAGCCGGAACGATTTAGTATCACCGTTTTCCGCGGAAGACTGGATCTCTCCCATCAGATTCTTGGAATCGTGAAGGTAAAGGACAATCACCTTGCTCAAGAGCCCTTGCCTTCCGAAACTTTCAAGCATTCGGATCTGGTCAAGAGCAAGGCGATCAATAATAGATGAGCCGCTTTTTTTAATCATTACTTTTTATCTCACTGATACAAAAAATCAGTATCATAGGAATAATCAAACGGCGCATTATCTTAGAATTGCTGTTAATTCAATGAGTTTCACCACGAAGACTTACCCACCGCCAAGCAAATAAATAATACCCTCCTTGTCACCTTAAACCCGGTACATTACGCATTACGTAATATACCGGGTTCGTCATTTCAATCAGCCATCAAATCAACTGATTTATGATAGTTCTTTTTTACATCCAAGTCAAAAACGTTTCATTACATTACGTCTGGCAAAAAACATCGTTAATTAATACTACTTTACCGCTTCAAACGCTTCTTTCAGCTTCAATTGCAAATTACTCAGTCCTTCCAAAAGAGCCGGCAGGTTTGCGGCGCACAAACCGGCATCCTCGTTTCTGGACGCAATTTCAAGCTCAAGCGCTTTTCCGGAAAGCTCCATGGAGCCAACATTGGCCAGCGAACTTTTCATGCCGTGCACTTCTATGCGGAAATTGTTCATATCATTGGCTGACAAAAACTCGACCAGATTCTTGTTGCTCTTCTCGATTTCATGCACCATCAACTCCAGCATCTTTTTATACACTGCTCGTTGGCCGCCAACCCTGCTTACGCCTATCGACACATCAAGTCCGTCAATTTGCTCGACTATGCCCCAAAACTTATCGCTTTCTACGTTAGGAGCAGCAACTTTAGGCGGAGAGCCCGCAGCCTTGTCGTTGGGAAGCCATTTCTTCAGCATATGATTTAGCTCACTCCTTATAATGAGTTTGGCAA
>Ga0082212_10012279_pt1 | contig 10793 bp, 7 predicted proteins | sample TergutNt197P3_FD_71548 | JGI IMG/M metagenome (GOLD analysis project Ga0082212, IMG submission 71548) | Neocapritermes taracua P3 segment gut microbial communities from Petit-Saut dam, French Guiana - Nt197 P3 | ecosystem: Host-associated > Arthropoda: Insects > Digestive system > Gut ...
AATCTCGGTCAAGGCCTCGGACGTCCCCAGAACCCTTGCGGCGTATCGGTTGCTGTCGCAGCAGACCGACTGGCCGCTCCACCTTGGCGTGACGGAGGCGGGGACCTTCCTTGCGGGGACGGTGCGCTCTTCGGTCGCCATCGGCATTTTGCTCGCCGAGGGCATCGGGGACACGATTCGCGTCTCGCTGACCGACACGCCGCTCAACGAAGTGAAGGTCGGTCTTGAAATCGTGCGTTCGCTGGGTTTGCGCCCTCCCGGCATCCACGTCACCGCCTGCCCGACCTGCGGGCGGACGAAGGTGGATGTCATCGGCACGGCGCAGGCCGTGGAGGGGGCGTTGGAACGCTTCTACCGCGAGCGTCCCGACGCGCCCCGGCGGCACATCGCCGTCATGGGCTGCGTCGTCAACGGCCCCGGGGAAGCGCGCGAGGCCGACATCGCCCTCATCGGCAAGACGGATTCCTTCGACCTTCTCCTCCACGGCAACCGTGTCTCTACGGTCGCCGTTTCTGCCGCCCCCGCCGCCGTCTTGGGCCTTGTCGCCGCATCATTTGTACATAGTGTTGCGGGGGAATTGGTTAGGGGCTAATGGCGGATTTTTTGTTGCAGATTTGGTGGAGTCGGGGGTATACTCCGGGGTGGTTAGGAGGAGCTAGGTGGGGGAAAAAGGGGCGCAAGCGTGGAAGACGAAAAAACCATAGTAACATCCGTGAATACCGACGAGGAGGACTCGATGGCGGGGAGGGCGGCTTTGGCCGTCAATCCTGACGACGAGGATGACTTGCTGGTGGGGAGAATTGAGCACAAGCTTGATAAAAAAAAGCGGCTCATTATTCCTCTTCAGTGGTATGAACGGATGGGGCGCCCGAAGGAGGTGTGCGTGATGCAGAGTCTGACAAACGAGACGTGCCTAGACGTCTTGACGTTGGCGGACTTTATGGCACGTCTGCGCCCCTTTAGGAACCGTCCGCTTTCGGATAAGAAGGCGGCGGCCTTTTTGCGCGAGATCTCGGAGACCACGGAACGGCTTCAGGTAGACCTTCAAAATCGCATCCGCATACCCGACGAGATGCTTGATTTTATTGGTCTGGGCGATTCCGTGGAGACGGTCTTGCTGGGATCGAGCCGGCAGTTCGAGGTGTGGTCGAAGGCGCGGCGCCCGAAGCCACGCATGGATGTGGTGTCGCATTCGCCGGGGTTCATGGAAACTGCCGAGGAGAGGGAGTTCTAGTGTCCGCAGGAGTTCATATCACAGTCTTGAAAGAGGAGACGGTGGCGGCCTTGGGGGTGCGCGCGGGGGGGCTGTATGTGGACGGCACCCTCGGCTTGGGAGGTCATGGGGAGGCAATTCTGGAGGCGGCGCCGGGGGCGCGGCTGTTGGGAATTGACCGGGATGCGTCGGCGTTGGCGTTGGCGGGGGAGCGGCTGGCGCGGTTCGGGGATCGGGTGGCGTTGGCGCAGGCGAACTTCGCGGACATGGCCAGCGTCGCCGTGTCGATGGGGTTTGGCGCGGTGGACGGGGTCGTCTTGGACTTGGGGGTCTCGTCGTTCCAGTTGGACGAGGCGTGCCGCGGGTTCAGTTTCCGTCAGGACGGGCCGCTGGATATGCGGATGGATGCCTCGCAGGGGGCGACGGCGGCGGAGTGGATCGCCTCTTTCGGGAATGATTGGAAGGCGTTGGCGACGGTCATCGGGCAGTATGGGGAGGAGCCGCAGGCGGGACGGGTGGCGCGGGCGATTCTGGCGCGTCAGGCGAAGGCGGCGTTTGGCTCGACGCTGGCGTTGGCGGAAACGGTGTCGGAGGCGGTGGGTGGCAAGCATTCGGCGCGGCACCCGGCGACACGGACGTTTCAGGCGATTCGCATGGCGGTGAATGGGGAGTTGCAGGCGGTGGAAGCGGGGCTTGCGGCGGCGATGGCGATGTTGGTGCCCGGCGGGCGGCTGGCGGTCATTACGTTTCACAGCGTGGAGGATCGGCTGGTGAAGCGGACGCTTGCGGCGCACGTGGGAAAATGGGTTTCGTTACAGCAGGGCGGCGAGCGGTGGGAGGGTCGCTTGCCGTGGGCGCGATGGGTGTCGCGCACGCCGACGGTGCCGGGGGAGGCGGAGGTTGCCGCCAACCCGCGTAGCAGGACGGCGAAGCTGAGGGTTGTGGAACGGGGTACGGACGCGGCGGTCACAAGGTAGGGATTATGTGGGACACTATCGTTGAATGGGCGAGGGGAAGTTTTTTTCGGGAGCGGAACAGGAATCGTTTGTGGGAGGATCAGGCGCGCGTGGGGCTCCTCCCGGCGCGGCTGGTCGGGGTTGCGGTCTTGATCGCGGCGCCCTTTGTGCTGTACTCGGCCAACCGGGGGCAGTGCAAGTTCGTGCAGCGCGAGATCAAGTCATTGGAGGTGGCGGCCGCCAAGCTGGAGAACGAGCTGCTGCGCGAGCGCGCCAAGTGGGGCGAGCGCAAGGAGCCGGCGAACCTGATGAGGGCGTTGGACAAGTTCGAGATTGCGATGGGGTATCCGACGGAGCGCCAAGTCGTCATGATGACGGTGTTGCCGGGCGGGACGACGGCCGGGCGGCAGCCGCTGGTCAGCGCCGGGGCAATGTACGCGAGGCGGTAAAAAACGTTTTTCGTTGCGAGCATGGGCATGAGGGCGATATTCACGAAATGGCCGCTTGAGGCGCGGGCGACGATTTTCATCGGCGGCATCGCGCTGGTCTACGGCGTGTTGATGGGACGGCTGGTGTGGCTGCACCTCGGGTGGGTCGAGGCGAAAGCCTCCGTGGCGCCTTACGTTAAGGTGTTGCCGCCGAACCGGGGGGGACTCTACGACCGTCACGGCGTGAAGAACCCGCTGGGGGTGGACATCCCCAACAAGGAGATGAAATGCTTTGTCGATGCCGTCGAGGTCGAGAAAAGGGCGAAGGAGCGTTATCAGCGCATGGTCAATCAGGCGAAGCCGAAGAAGCGATCGCTCTTTTCGTGGACGCGGGCGGCGCAGCCGTCTCCCGATCTCGTCACGTTCGAGGCGTTTCACGAGGAGGAGCGGTGGCGCTTTGCGACGGCGCTGGGACAGGCCATCCCGTATGACGCCGGCGCCATCTTTGGGCTCTTTGCGCGCACCAACAACACCCGGCACCTTGTCGTCCATCGCGTCATCGACATGGATACGGTCACGAAAATTTCTGCCCATCCCCTCCTCGGCGGGGCGGTCGGGTTCGATCGCGTCTCCGCGCGCGACTATCCGCTGAAGGGGGAACTCTCCCCGCTGCTGGGGTATGTGAAATACGAGGAGAATACGAGCAAGGGAATGCACGGCCTTGAACGCTATTTCGATCACTGGCTCCAAGGGGCCGACGGCGAGATTAGAGGGTGGATGGATGCGAAACAGCGGGAGATTCGCGAACGCCGCGAGTTTGAGCGCTGGCCCCGCAACGGGCACGACATCATCCTGACGATTGACCAAAACCTCCAGCACCACGTCGAGATGGCGCTGGAGGAGGGTGTCCTCAAAAACCGAGCGGCCTCGGGGTGCGCCATCGTGATGGCGGTGCAGACCGGGGAGATACTGGCGATGGCCTCATGGCCCCGCCCGGACGCGCAGTTCGACAAGCGCAACCTGGAGGCATGGCGCAACCGTGCCATTGCCTTCGGGTACGAGCCGGGCTCCACGATGAAGCTCCTGACCATCGGGGCGGCCTTGAACGAGGGCGTCGTCACGCCAGAGACGGAAATCGACTGCGAGAACGGCACATGGTTCTTCGGCGGGAAGCGATTGCGGGACACCTCGCGGCTGGGCATCGTGGACGTTGCCACCATCTTTACGAAATCCAGCAACATCGGAACGGCCAAGATCGCCTTGGAACTGGGCGCGACGCGCCTGCACGGCTACCTCAAGCGTGCCGGGATCGGCTCCCCGACAGGGCTTGGTCTCGCCGAAGAGGACATCCCCTCCCTCGCCCCCTACATGAAGTGGTACCCCATCGACATCACGCGCGTCGGCATCGGGTACACCGTGTCGGTCATCCCGCTCCAGATGGCGGCGTTGTACAACGCCGTCGCCAACGACGGCGTGCGGATGCGCCCGATGCTGTGGCGCCACATCTTGACGCCCGAAGGCGAGGTTGTCGAAGGCATGAGCCCCCCCCCGATCGCCGCCAAGGATCCGCTCTTCCGCCCCGAGACGGCGCGGACACTGCGGACGCTCATGGAGAAGGTCGTCACCGATGGCACGGGGCGGGCGGCGCAGATCCCCGGATACCGCGTGGCGGGTAAGACGGGGACGGCGCAGGCGTATGTCGCGGGAAAGGGATACACCGACGACCTCAACGTCTCCTTCTGCGGCATGATCCCCGCCGATGCGCCCGCCCTCACCATCGTCGTCGTCATCGAACGTCCCCAGATCGACAAGGCCGGCGGCGGCAGCGTCGCGGGACCCATCTTCGCCGAAATCGGCCTCAACGCCCTGCGCTACCTCGGCATCCCCCCGACCCCCTTCGCCACCGAATACGTCGCCATCCCCGCCTACGACCTTCTCCTTGACGCCCCGTATCCTTGACCATAACGCACATTTTATTAAAGCGGCCAAGTGGGGAGGATGTCGAGGGAAGGGGCAGAGGGGGAGGGGGAGAGGTGGAAGGCGAGGCCGGCGACCATGGCGGCGTTGTCGCCGCAGTAGGGGGGCGCGGGGAGGAGGAGGGTGGCGTTGAGGTCGCGGCAGAGGGTGGAGAGGGCGGCGCGGAGGCGGCGGTTGAGGGAGACGCCGCCGCCGAGGGCGAGGGTTTGGGGGGCGGCGGTGCGCTGGGCTTCGGCGGCGAGGAGGAAGGCGCAGCGTTGGACGAGGGCGGTGACGACGGCCTCTTGGTAGTCGCACGCGAGTTGGCGGAGGCGGGGGGAGTCGGGGTTGCCGAGGTCGTCGGGGGGAAGCGGGTCGTTGTGGAGGCGGGTGCGGAGCGCGGTCTTGAGCCCGGAGAAGGAGAAGCAGTAGTCGGGGGAGAGGCCGCCGAGGTGGGCGGAGGTCGGGCGCACCTGTCCCGTGGGGAAGGGGAGGGGGCGGGTTGGGGTGATCCCCGTGGAGAGGCGGTCGATGACGGAGCCTCCGGGATAGGGGAGGCCGAGGAGCTTGGCGGCCTTGTCCAAGGCCTCGCCTGAGGCGTCGTCGATGGTGCGGCCGAGCAGGGTCGGGGCGTGGAAGCCGTGGCAGCGGTAGAGGGAGGTGTGGCCGCCCGAGACGACCAATGCAAGAAAAGGCTGAAAGGCTGAAAGGCTGGAAGGCTGAAAGGGAGTATTACATTCTGGATTCTGGGTTCTGGGTTCTGGGTTCTGCCCTACTCGCCGTTTCTCGCCGTAGGCGAGAAACGGCGAGTAGATGTGCGCTTCGAGGTGGTTGACGGGGATGAGGGGTTTGCGGAGGGCGGCGGCGAGGCCTTTGGCGGCGGACCAGCCGACGATGAGGGCGGGGGCGAGGCCGGGGCCGCGGGTCGCGGCGATGGCGTCGATGGCGTCCCATCTCACGCCCGCCTCGTCAATGGCTTGTCGGAGCAGGGAGGGCAAGGCTTCGACGTGGCATCGCGAGGCAATCTCGGGGACGACGCCGCCGTAGGGTCGGTGCTCGGCCACCTGCGAGAGGACGACGGAGGAGAGCACGTCACAGCCGTCCCGCACGATGGCGACGGCGGTCTCGTCGCAGGAGGTCTCTATGCCCAGTATCGTCACGTCGCCGTTAAATTCAGGTTTGGCGGAGGAGGGCGTTGTCGGGGCCGAAGATGGCGACGCGGGGCTGGTGGGTGCGGGCTTCGTCGTCGGTGAGGTGGCAGAAGGCGAAGACGATGACGCGGTCGCCGATGGTGCCGAGGTGGGCGGTGGCGCCGTTGAGGCCTGCGGTCTTGCTGCCGCGTGGGGCGGGGATGGCGTAGGTCTCGAAGCGGTGGCCGTTCTCGCGGTTGGCGACGAGGATTTTTTCGTAGGGGCGGATGCCGACGGCGTCCATGAAGTCGAGGTCGAGCGCCATGCTGCCCTCGTAGTCGAGTTCGGCGGAGGTGACGCGCAGGAAGTGCAACTTTGCTTTAAGAAAAACCGAGGTCATTAGAAGAACGGTGTCGCAGGACGTGATGGATTGACGAGGTCGTGGAAGGGTTTGGGGAGTTGGGGCCAGAGGGGGACGAGGCGGGGGTCGGTGCGGAGGCGGTCGCGGGCGGCGCCTTGGCCGAGTTCGATGGCGCGGCGCCATGCGTCGTAGGCCTCTTGGGCGTTGTTCTGCATGAGTTGGATGATGCCCAGTTCGATCCAGCCGGCGTAGTTGTCGGGGGCGCGTTCGGTGACTCTTTTCATGGCGGCGTGGGCGGCGTCGAACCGCTGGACGGAGGAGAGGTACTGGGCGAGGCGGTAGAGGGTGGCGACGGGGGTGTTGTCGTTGGTGAGGAAGCGGTTGACGATCTGTTGGAACTCGCCGCCCATCTGGAGCTGGAGGAAGATGTCGGTGAGTTCGAGCATCTCGTTGTCGCTGATGCCGGAGGCGAGGCGTGGCTGGAGTTCCTTGCGGCGGGCGTCGAACTTTTGCAATCCCTTGATGGTGTCGATGTAGGCCACGACGTTGTCGTTGAACTCGTCGACCTCGTGGTAGGCTTGCATGAGTGCGAGGGCGTCGTCGTAGCGGCGGAGGTTGAGGTAGAGGTTGGCGAGGCGGAAGCAGGCCTCGGGGCTTTCGGGGCAGAGTTCCATGGCTTGGCGGAAGGCGTATTCGGACTCGGGGATCAGGTTGCGGTAGAGGTAGAGCCCGGCGATGGCGGAACGCATCTTGGAGAAGGATTTTTGGCCGTCGGAGGGGGGGATGACGGGGTTGCCTTCGCCGCGCGTGAACTCTTCGCGGGCGCGGAACTCTCGTGTCAGCTTGTCCCAGTAGGCCGTGTCCTTGTCAACGATCTCTTTCCAAAGCCCTTCCAGTTCCCCGGTCTGTCGGTTGCGTTGGGGGGCGGGGAGGGGGTCTGGCTCGATCTTCATGATGACGCCCGCCGGACGGAGGTAGGGGTACATCCAGTCGATGGCGTAGCTCTCTTCGATGTAGAAGGCGTGGTCACGCTTGTTCCATTCAAAGATGTTGCGGCAGAGGATGCCGTTGATCTCCATGACGGCCAATGCCCCCGTGATCTGCATACGTCCGTTTTCCATGACGATGCCGCCCCGGTTCGGGCGTTTCCCGGTGGTGACTTCCTCGTAGTATTGCGAGAAGGCTTTCCCGCTGTCGTCGGGGGTCGGGATGCGAATGGGCTTCTTGGGGTAGGTGTTCTTGCGGTCGAGCGCCGTCCATGACCAGTTGAAGATGGTGCGGTACCACTTGGGGAAGCGTTCGAGGCTTGCGGGGTTGTCGCCGTCGGGGCGGTTGTAGTCGTAGTGGTCGCGAATGTAGCTCATGTAGGTCGCATCCGCCAGGGCGTTCTGGGTGATGATGTAGACGTCGCGGCGGTCAAAGTTCTTCATCCGCTCGATTTCGTTGGCGCGTTCTTCCTCGGGGACGCTCTCCGCGATCCAGCGGCTCACATAGCGGTCTTCGGGCTTGGCGAAGCTCTCGCACAGGATTAAATACGTCGGGACGAACCGCCCGGGGTCTGTGCCGCCGAAGAGGATGGCATCGGGTTCCATGTCGGGGTAGCCGCCACCGGGGTTGAACATCCGATAGCCGAACTGGTAGCCGAAGTCGTGCGTCCGCATGGAGCACAGCTCCCAGTTGCGGGTGTAGGTGATCGCGGGCAGCGCGAGCGTGAGGGCGCACAGCGCCCATGCCGCTATGCGGAAACTGGCGTGCCGCACGAACGCGAGCGTCATGGCGATGCCGTAGCCGATGAGCATGGCGCAGAAGCCGTGGGCGGGGGCGAAGAACTTGAGCGTGATTTCTTGCTCTTGGCGATCGACCTTGGGGCTGATGATGACGATGAGGCCGAGGCTTGTCACCATGAAGGCGACCCAGACGAAGATCGACCACGCGCGGCTCGTCTTGTCCATGTAGAGCCACATCCCCAGCGCCATGACGATGAGGGTGGCGAGCGCAACGCCCCACAGGAGCAGGATGGCGAGGCTGTCGCCGTCCCACAGCGGGAGCTTCTGCACGGTGCCGTCGAGCAATGTCTCGAACATGGGCTTGTGGGTCGCCGTGCGGAAGAGGGCGACGCACGTCATGAAGACCGGGACGGAAGCGAGCCACGTCCAGACGAGCCACAGGTGCTTTCGGGGCGCCTCCACGAAGCGCAGGACAACCCAGACGGTCGAGACGACCAGCGGCACCAAGGCGAAGAGGCAGAGCGGCCGCGAGAACTGGCGGTAGAGTCCGCGGACGAAGATGTAAAGCTGGAGGCCGAAGTGTTCCACGCACGGGTCGGCGACTTCGACCGCCGCGAACTGGCCGCGGGTGATGGAGTGCAGGAAGCCCTCCTTGGTGGAGGCGTACGCCCAGTTCATCGGCGGGTTGGTCGCCGAGGCGATGGGCATGTAGAGGTAGAAGGCGCACCCGCCGACGAAGAGCAGCGTAAGGATGAGGGCTTGCTTGGGGCGCGCCCAGCCCGTCTCCGAAAACACGAACAGCAACGCCAGCCCTGCGAGCGTCAGGCAGAGCGAAAGCACCATCTTCGGCTTGTAGAGGAGGATGGTGACGGACTTGGCGGCGTTGGCGGCCTTGGTTTCCTTGACCATGTACAGCAGGGGATCGTCCGCCAGCTTCCAGTAGAGGGCGACGAGGATGACGACGGCGATAAACGCAATGGCCTTGCGCGCCCAGCCGCTGATCTCCTGCCGGTCAATCTTGAGGGAAAACGGAACGACCGCAAAGAGCGTCGCGCCGAGGATGCCCAGTAGCGTAAAACACCGCCACAGGGTCAATTCCGTGATGAACTTTCCCCACGCCGACACCGCCTTGGCGGTGTCGGCATCAAGGTCGCCCGCCTTGAGCTCCGCGAGCAGGTTCGGCAACCGGGACACGTCAATCGTATGGTCGAGCCCCCACGATTTCAGCGCGATGAGATCCTTGGAGAGTTGCGCCGATGTCCCCAGCCACGCAAACAGGATGAAGACGGCGGCAAGGCTGAAGCAGATGGCGATGGCCAGCTCCCAGAATGTCGAGAGCGAGTGCATGAAGAGGCTCAAAGGCTGAAAGGCTGAAAGGCGGGACGGGCGGGAAGGGCGGGAAAGAGTGGCGGCCTCGCGCTCTTGGAAGAAACGGTCCACGCCCACGGCGCACGTCCCCAGCACCAGCGCGACCGCCATGATGGCGACCGTCTGATGGTTCGTCATGCTCAGGCCGTAGGTGAAGAGCGCGGCGTAGAGAAAGCCCTTCTTGTCAGGCTGCGTCACCCACGCAAAGAAGAGACACGCGATGAGGATGAACGAGAAGGCGTTGAGGACGCGCATCTCCGAGACGCTTGCCCACAGCCACACGCCACGGTTAAAGCCGAAGAGCAACGCCGAGCTCGTGCCCACGCACAACGCCGTCCAATGGCGGAAGCTCTCGGAAATCTCCTGCCCCCACGGAATCGAGTGGAGCAAGATGCGAATCGAGCGCGTCATCATGATTGTCATTATCCCGACCGTCATCGCGCCCGTGAAGGCCGACATGGCGCAAATCCGCCACGCGGGCGGCCCCCAGAAGACGATGAAGTGGCTCCAGACATACCCGAGGAACGCCCAGAGCGGATACCCCGGGGGATGCGGCACGCCGAAGGTGAACGCCCCCGTGACCAGTTCCCCCGAATCCTGCAACGTCACCTCCGGCGCCATGTGATACAGGAAGAATGCGCCCGAGAAGAGGAACGCCAGAGCCGCCGCCAGCCAATCCTCCCATTTGAAGAAGTGGCGCGTGTTGTTTTCGAGGGCAGGGAAGGAAGTAGACATACGCAAGAACGGGTAAGGGCTCAAAAAATGGTGCGCCCAGCTGGGCTCGAACCAGCAACCTTCAGCTCCGGAGGCTAACACTCTGTCCAATTGAGCTATGGGCGCAATGCAACAATCATTATAAATGATAAGCTGTAAACTGTAAACTGTAAATTTCGTGGCGACAAACGCAATGGGAATTATACGCTTTACTTAGTCCAGGAGTCGCGGAGAGGGACAATGCGGTTGAAGACGGGCGCGTTGGGCGCGGAGGCCTTGGGGTCGGCCGAGAAGTAGCCGAGGCGCTCAAACTGGAAGCGGTCGCCCGCCGAGGCGGCGGCGAGGGAGGGTTCGACAAAGGCCTCGACCGTGGACAGGGAGTCGGGGTTGAGGAAGTCGATGAAATCGCGCGTCTCGTCCGCCAACGGGTCGGGGACGGTGAAAAGGCGGTCGTAGAGGCGCACGGGGGCGCGCAGGGCGGTGGCGGCATCGACCCAGTGAATCGTCCCCTTGACGGTGCGGCCGTCGGGGGCGTTGCCGCCCTTGGAGGCGGGGTCGTAGGTGCCGTGGAGTTCGACGACGTTGCCCGCGTCGTCGCAGACGGCGCGGGTACAGGTGAAGAGGCAAGCGTAGCGCAAGCGCACCTCGCGCCCCGGCGACAGGCGGAAAAACTTTTTGGGCGGGTCCATCATGAAGTCGTCGCGCTCGATGTAGAAGACGTTGCCGAGCGTCAGGGCGCGACTTCCCTCGGCGGGGTTCTCGGGGTTGTTCACGGCCTCAAGCGTCAGCGTCTCGCCGTCGGAAAGGTTGTCGATGACGACCTTGAGCGGGTTCAGTACCGCCATGCGCCGCGCCGCCGTCTGGTTCAACGCCTCGCGGACGAAGAACTCCAGAAGGGAGATCTCCGCCATGCTCTCGACCTTGGTGACGCCCGTGCGCT
>Ga0082212_10012280_pt1 | contig 10792 bp, 7 predicted proteins | sample TergutNt197P3_FD_71548 | JGI IMG/M metagenome (GOLD analysis project Ga0082212, IMG submission 71548) | Neocapritermes taracua P3 segment gut microbial communities from Petit-Saut dam, French Guiana - Nt197 P3 | ecosystem: Host-associated > Arthropoda: Insects > Digestive system > Gut ...
GCTAAAATTAAAACCGACAGCCCTCTCACCACTGGCGAAATTGACACTGGTTTCCGTGTGTTCAAACTCGATTCGAGCAATCTAAAACTGTGGAACGACTCACCTATTACAGGCGAGAATGCGGCGGAGTTGTTCGAGCAACGGTTGTTGGATTATCTTGATGTTTTAGTCGATGGGCGGACTGATGTTGATGTGGTTTATGAGGTCATGCTCAAATTGGGACAAGACTTGTGTGAGCCAATTTCGGCTATTGAGTTGTCGGGGAATCGGCGTGTTTACGGAGTTGGCGAGGACGTGAAGTTTATCGTGTGTCTTGCGGCGGGGATTACTCCCGAAGATGCAAACGAAATGGCAGAATATGCCCCGGGAAGAATCATCTTTGCGGAACAGTGTTTCGGCGATACTGAGGGGAAGAGCAATGTTCGGTTGCAGTTGAAGGATAAGGGTGTTGCGATTAAGACGTTGTAGGAGGGAATATGGGTGACGTTTGTGTTGATTATCGCAAGGAATTCGCCGACTTGTTGCGAGAAATCAGAATTCCTGTTGGTGATGACGGTAGGAGTAAACTCGAAAAATATAGTCGGCTAAATTGTTATATCACAGCAAATATGCCCAAGTCGTTGTTTCGATACAGAACTCTCGAACCTCACAACATAGAGGCTTTTCGCAAAGGCACTATTCCCGTGTCGAAACCAAGCGTGATGGGAGACATTTTCGATTCTCAAATTTTCGTTAATGTCGAAAAAACAGTAGAGGAATTAAAGAAACTCAGCGGTGGCATGGGCGTGATAGCTGAGTATGTTTATAAAGGCGGTGAGATTCCGCAAGAAGTGCTACAGTCGTTAAGTCGCAATATGCGTAGAACCGTCATAAAGAACAAGCATCGCTTTAGAAATAATCCACGACTCAGAGCAACTATGAAACATTTAACTCCCGAAGTAGAGAAAGCTTTCATTGGTAAAATAGAAACCAAATCCGAGCATATCGTTGATATACTAAAAGCAACAGGCTACATTGCTTGTTTTTCAGAGGAATGCAACAACTTGAAAATGTGGTCTGACTATGCCGACAAGCATAGAGGATATGTGTTAGAATACGATTTTGAAACGCTAAATCCACGGTTTCACACTTTCGAGAAGTGCGGTGAGCGTTTTTTGCCCAACACCATCGTCCTTCCTGTGATTTACGGTGAGCAGTATGATTCAACCGAGTTTGTAATTTGCTATATGGCTAATGAATTACTGCGTGATGTGGATAAGCGAGACATTTATGTCAAGCAACGTGATGAATTGTGGCATATTAAGGGTTATCTGTATAAGGATAGTGATTATAAACCCGAATCCGAATGGCGGCTTATAACGCCAATTCATGGTGTACCACGTAAATCAGACTCATATTCAGATGTAGGAGGTGTTCCGAAAGCTATTTATTATGGAGCAGAAATGCCAGAAGAAAGTTTTCTTGAGCTTGAGGCGATTGCTAAAGAAAAACAGATTGTGCGTTATAGGATGGAAGTGAATACTTCCGAAAGAAAAGTCGTGGCTATTCTATTAGACTGATATTTTTAATGAGAGGTATAAAAAATGGAACTGAACGTTGGTCTTGATAATTCAAGTTTTGATAGAGCGGGTATCACCAAAGACTGCCAAGAGGCAGTTTGCGAGTATATTTGGAACGGTTTTGAGGCAATGGCAACCGAAGTAGAAGTGTCTTTTGAGGGCGAACCACTTAGAGAAGCTATGAGTATTGTTATAAAGGACAATGGAGATGGCATTGAATACGATTCGCTTAAAAGGACTTTCGGTACATTTTTGTCCTCAATTAAAAACGCTACAAGCATAAGAATAAAATCGCAAGCCAATAAAGGGAAAGGGCGTTTTTCGTATATATGTCTCTCATCATCGGCACATTGGTCTACAATCTACAGAGATGGCGAAAAACTGTGTAACTACGAAATATCGACAAATTCCACCGACAAAAGTAAATTTTTGCCCACCGCTATTAGAGAAATCGAAAATGGTAATTCTACTGGAACAACAGTGGAATTGCCGCTATATGACCAAAGCCTTGTTAGTGGTAAATTATCACATTCGGAAATAAAGCAAAAGCTTTTTAGAGAATTTTCGTGGTTTTTATTCCTCAACAAAAGAAAAAATTTCAAACTAAAATACTGTGGTGCTGAACTTGATTACAATCAATATGTCGACTTAGAGTTAAGTAGCGAAACGGACATAGAAATCAACGATGAAACTTTCCATGTTCATTTAATTGTGTGGAAAAAGAAAATAGATAATCCTTCCAAAATTTATTATCTTTCTGATATGGGGATAATACACGCCGCCAGTAATACAGGGTTTAATAAAAACACAGTTGAGTTTAATCACAATGTTTTTGTAACTTCAAATTACATCAATGCACAAAATACCTCCCATTTACAATCATCTGACTCAGTATCGGACGATGTCAATTTTTCTTTGGCAAATGAAGAATCTAACGATAGCAGAAAAATATTTAGGGAATTAAAACAGAAAATCGAGAAAACAATCGAAACCGCTTTGAAAAGTTTTCTTGTCCGTCAGGCAGATAAACAAATAACTGACATGGAAGGGCGTGGAACATTGCCAGCATTTCCGCAAGACGAGTATGGACAATTGCGTAAAAGAGACTTTGAAAATATCGCGAGAGAGCTTTATTGCGTTGAACCCAAGATTTTTTATAGATTAAACGAAACACAAGAAAAGTCGCTTTTAGGATTTATGAATCTGTTGTTAGAATCAGAAGAACGTGAAAACTTACTTGTGATAGTAGAACAAGTGGTCAATCTTTCTTCTGAGCAACGTGAAAATTTTGCTCAGATTTTACGCAAAACAAAACTTCAGTTTATCGTTGATGCTATAGAAATCATAGATAAACGCATCATTATCGTTGAACAATTAAAAGAGCTTATTCACGACTTGAAGAAGTTTTGCAACGAGCGCGACCACATTCAAAAAATAATAGAGCGGCATTTTTGGCTTTTCGGCGAACAATATCATCTATTGACAGCGGATAAGTCGCTCGAAAAAACGTTAGCTGAATTTGAAAAAATCACTGAGCAAAAAAACGAAACAAGTGAAATTTCAATGTCAAAATCAGAATCACGACTAAGACCCGATATATTTCTCTATTCGCAACAAACACGAGAGGATAGCAGTAGTGAAATGTTGATTGTAGAACTGAAATCTCCTTCTGTAACTCTTTCTTTGGAGGTTTTCAATCAAATAACCAAGTATGCAAACACAGTAAGAAAAGAGCCGAGGTTTAATGGCAATAACCGATTCTGGAAATTCTATGCTGTTTGTGCCACTGTTGATGATGACGTGAGAATATTATACGACAATTTCAAGCAATACGGAAAGATGGGTTTGGCAAATAAAGTTGGTAATTTTGAAATTTACGCTTTGTCTTGGGACGATGTTTTTCAAGCATTTGAGGCACGCCATAGCCCCCTACTTGATAAATTGAGACATGATTTCACGCAAGCAGTCGCCGAATTGGAAGACGGAAACGCTAAAGTCCCCTCCCGAGAACTTGTTAACAGAATAAGTAAGCAGTTTATTGTCGAAACAGTTTGAATGTTAAAAATCTAAATCGCAGGGGAATCGTCAAGATTGCAAAAAAACCGCTTGTGGCATTAATTGATATGTAACGCAAAATCTAACTTGTGAAAGGAGCGAGAAAATGAACCTTTATGAAAGAGATTACAGTATATCAACAAAAGAGGAAGATATTCTTCGAGAAGAGGTAATTGCACGAAACACTGTTAGTTTGGGCAGAATAAAACCGAAAAATTCTAAATACTTTTTTGAGCAACCAAAAGTATTTAGACACAAGGAGAGTCTTTTCCCCAACAATTATTTAGACATTGTTGAACTATACGAATACGAGAAACTTTCAAAAATTAATCAAGCATTTAATGAAACTTTGGAAAACACTAAAACCACAGAGTCTGATATTCAGCGTTTTATAAAAAGCAATAAAGCGTATCACCTTATTGGCTCTTTGCTAAAGTTATATAATTTTGGTCATCATTCTGCGTATTTGTTCCCTGAATTTCAATTAGGAACAAGTTTTAAGGCTGACTATTTGCTTGTTGGAAAGTCATCTGATGGTTTTTCTTTCGTCTTTGTTGAGTTAGAGTCGCCATACGGCAACATTTTCATGAAAAATGGAGATTTTGGTGAATCTGCCAGAAAAGGGATTAACCAAATTGAAGATTGGAAAAGTTTTATCCAACGGGATTTTTCAACAATTTCATCCGAATTAAAAAAATACACAAAAGCCCAACTAACAGATGAGTTTTACAACTACGATGCTACAAGATGTAATTATGTTGTCGTTGTCGGGCGAAGAAAAGATTTCAATGATAAATCATATGAATTATCAAGAAAGAAAAGTAAAGAGAGCAATATCATTGTAACCCATTATGACAAAATTTACGATTTGAGTGAAAACTTGATAATAAATGGGAGCGGTGCATTAACATATTGAGTAGCTTAATGTATTTGGGGAGAAACCACACATGAAACTTAAATTCAAACGCCAACAATTCCAAACCGATGCCGTAGCCGCCGTGGTTGACCTTTTCAAAGGACAACCACGCCGCACGGACACGTTCACTATCATAAACGAGTCACAACTCAGCCTTGCCGAAGGCGTGGGTGTTCGCAACACGCTTGAACTCACAGACGAGCAGATGATTGCCAATATGAACGAGGTTCAGAGGCGGCAGAGTTTGCAATTGACAGAGGATTCCAACCACTCATACTCAATCGAAATGGAAACGGGAACAGGCAAAACCTACGTCTACACAAAGACAATTTTCGAGTTACACAAACAATACGGATTCACGAAATTTATTGTGGTAGTGCCGAGCGTGGCGATTCGGGAAGGCGTGTATAAGTCGTTTCAGATTACCGCCGAGCATTTCGCCGCACAATACGACAACACTCCTGTGCGGTGTTTCATTTACGACAGTAAGAAGTTGTCTCAAGTGCGGATTTTCGCCACGTCAAGCGACATCGAGATTATGATTATCAACATAGATGCGTTCAAGAAAGCAGAGAACATTATCAATCAAGTGCAAGACAGACTTTGCGGCGAGACCGCTATGAAATACATTCAAGATACCAACCCGATTGTGATTATTGACGAGCCGCAGTCGGTTGATAACACGCTCAAAGCGAAAGAGGCGATTGCCAGTCTGAACCCGCTTTGTGTTTTGAGATATTCGGCTACTCATCGTGAAAAAGTCAACTTACTTTATAGGCTGACCCCTGTCGATGCCCACCAAATGGGATTAGTTAAGCAAATCTGCGTGTCAAGCAATCAGATTGAGAGCGACTTCAATCACCCGTATATTCGCCTTGTTTCTGTTAATAACGACAGTGGCTTTTCGGCGAAAATCGAAATAGATAAACTTTCTAAAAGCGGCAAAGTTGAGCGAAAACCACTGACAATCCGCACAGGGGCAGATGTTTATGAACTATCGGGAGAGCGTGATTTATATAAAGGCTACACCGTTGCGGGAATTGACTGCACTCCCGACAGCGAGTGCATTGAATTTGATGATGGGCAGATTTTGGCTCTGCATAAGGCTTTCGGCGATATTGACGAAAATATAATCAAGCGGGCTCAGATTCGCCGCACAATTGAGGCACATCTCGAAAAAGAACTCCGTTACACAGAGAAAGGCATAAAAGTCCTGTCATTGTTCTTCATTGATGAAGTTGCGAAATACCGCACAACAGACGGCGAACAAGGCATTTACGCCACTATGTTTGAGGAATGTTACTCAGAACTTCTCGCCCTTCCGAAATTCGCCGCCTTGAGGGAGCAGTTTACGGCGGCTGGTTCTGATGTTCACGGAGGCTATTTCTCGCAAGATAAAAAGGGCAACTTCAAGAATACTCGTGGCGATACCGCTGATGATTACGACACATATTCGTTAATTATGAAAGACAAGGAGCGACTGCTCTCGTTTGAAACTCCATTGCGGTTTATCTTCTCGCACTCGGCTTTGAAAGAGGGGTGGGACAATCCGAATGTGTTCCAAGTCTGCACTTTGATTGAACAGAAATCGACATTTACCGCACGGCAGAAAGTCGGGCGGGGACTGCGGCTTTGCGTTAATCAAGACGGAGAGCGTGTCGAGGATAAAAACATCAACATTCTGCACGTTATGGCAAATGAGTCGTTCGCTGAATTCGCCGACAATCTGCAACGTGAAATCGAAACCGAAACTGGAGTGAAATTCGGGGTGTTGAATTTGTCGTTATTTAGCGGATTGACGTTCATCGCTCCTGTTGTAGAAGAAAAGAAAGTCACGGCAGATGAGGCGAAGGTGATTGCAGAATATGTTACCACGCTGATTGCCAACCCTAATTCCGAAACAGAATCCGTCCCTCCCACTCCAGTGCCACTGACATTAGCAACAGTGATTGAAAAAGCAGTAGCCGCCGCACAAATGGGAGCGGAAATCACTGCCGAGAAAGTTGCTGAGATTACCTACATCGAAACTCACGAAGTTGAGCAGACCGTATCTTATGATGAGGCACAGGAGTTACTCACGCATTTTGAGGAGAGGGGCTACGTCACCAAATCGGGGACTGTCAAGGATTCTATGAAAGCGGCTCTTGCAGCGGGAATGCTGGACTTGCCCGCTAAGTTTGAGGCGGCTCGTGCGAAATTTGAGTCCGTCATTTCCAAAGCAAACACACGTCCGCCGATTCAAGATGCCTCAAAGGAAGTGCGTGTTCGTTTGAAAAAGCAAGTCATGCTCTCACCAGAGTTTTTGTCTTTGTGGGACAAAATCAAGGGGCGGACTTCTTACCGAGTGTCACTTGACGAAAGTGTTCTGAAAAGTCAAATCATAGAAATGCTTAAAAAAATGGAATGTGTTCCGAAAGCCCGCATAGTAAGCCGCACGGCTCGTGTTGATGTGGAAAATGCAGGGGTATCTGTTAGCGGCGAATACGAGAGAGTGCGAAATATCGACTCCGATGCACACAGACTGCCCAACTTCATTCGTGCGATTGATGATGAATGCTTTCTTTCCCGCCGTTCTGCCGTGGAAATTCTTGTACAAAGCGGGCGGGTGCAGGATTATCTCAACAATCCGCAGAGAATGACGGAAATGTTTGTGGAGTCGGTTCGTAATGTTCAAGGCAGAATGGAAATTGACGGAATCCGTTATCAGCGACTTGACGATGAGGAGTATTATTTACAAGAAATATTCGACTCGGAGGAGTTAATCGCATATCTCGACAAGAACGCAATTGCCGTTGACAACAGCGTTTATGACCATGTGATTTACGATAGTTCCACGGTGGAGCGACCTTTCGCAGTTGCGTTGGACGATGACCCAGATGTGAAGATGTTCTTTAAAATCCCTGCTAAGTTCAAAATCGAAACGCCTATTGGCACATATAATCCCGATTGGGCGGTTTATATGGATAAAGACGGTGTTGAGAAGTTATACTTTGTTCTCGAAACAAAGGGTGTATCGGGGCAGTTGGGACTTGAGCAGTTGATGACGGCACAGAGGCAGAAAATTCACTGCGGGACAGAGCATTTCAAGGCGTTGGATTCGGGTGTTGTGTTCAGTGATACTCCTGTGAAGTCTTGGCGGGAGTTTAAGGTGGGGGTGTGATAATGAACGGAATAATTTTTGAATTGCGGAACGGTGGATTAACCGTGCTTACACAAAAGTCATATGAAAAGGAATGTTGATGTATGAAAATAGCTGTAACAATCTCGACTCTTACAAGTCACAACCACATTGTCGATGACATTGAACGTGGCATAAAAGTCTATAAAAGCGGCGGTGTTGAGTTTATGACTTCGGATAGCGAACCCGACCTCTACATTGCAAAAGTTCCGCACAAAGGCGGCTCTAAAACCGCATCAGTCAGCTTTACTCGTGACGGTCAAGATATAGAACACCACTATTGTGATTGCTCGTGGAGATATGGCAGCAAAAAGAAAAGACCGCCTGTGTGCCGCCATGTTGTTGCGGCGGTTCTCGCTATTCAAGGCGGTGTTGTTGAAACGAAAATCGCTCTCGGTAAGAGCGGGACTGCAAGCGTGATTGTAGCAGATTGTAACACTGCAAAAGCCGTCAAAAGTGGCAGTCTTGACGTGTTCGCAACTCCCATGATGATTGCTTTAATGGAACAAGCCGCCTGTGAATGTCTTTCCGATTGTTTGGATGAGGGTCAGACCACAGTTGGGACAGAAATTAGTGTAAAACACACTGCTGCAAGTACGATTGGCTCGGAAATAACCGCAATTGCAACTATTGATTTTGTATTCGGACGTAAAGTTGAGTTCAGTATTATTGCTCGTGAAGGGGAGCGTGAAATCGGCACGGCTACACATACTCGTATGATTGTCGATAGTGAGAAATTTATGGGGAGGTTGAAAAAGTAATATGGGAAGATTTTCAACGACAATTCAAATACACAATCGCAATCAAATTGAATCAGAACAATTTATAAAAATACTATCTCTTTATATGAAAAAGAATGGATTCACCCCTTCTTCAGAAAATGAATCACAATTTTCATATAGTTTTGTGTTTTCCAAAAACAAAAAATGGATTTCATTAAGTTCACCTAATTATCCATCGCAGGCTGTGCAGAAAGATGTACAGGAATTAGCAAAAACAATGAAAACAATCAGCATTATTACGAATATTATTGACAGCGATGTGGTTACACTTGAACTTTTTAATACTACAGGTAATAAAAAAGATACCGTTGTCTTAGGCAGACCCGATTATGGATATGAAGAAACAGTAATGGGAAATCCAAGATATTGGAAACCTCTGCTTGCCGATGTGGATACATGGCAGCAATTACTTGAAATGTGGAGCGAAAGCGAAACATTTGCAGAAAGTATTATTTCAAAAACGGCACCTTTATTTGATATGGATTCGTTTATTGCAAGCACAGATTATAAAGATTGGTTATATAAAGACTCTGTTATTGCTGATGATGTGATTACACTTTATTTTGAAAACGAAGAGCCTGTGTTTATAACGGAGGGAGCGACAAAACTTATTCGAGGAATTTCATCGTTTTGGGAGTCGGGAAAAGAAGCTTATTTTGCTTTTTCTAACATTGGCGGTATTTCAAAAGGGTTAGCGATTATTGTTTTAGGAAATTGCTTTAAAAATGGCGAGGTTGAACTAACAGGTGAAGCAAAAATCCGACGAAATAAAGACCCAATGAAATCTTATAAAGAGAGTAATCGTGATATGGAGTATTTTACTGCTCCTTGGGAAAAACATGAAATCGCTGATGGACGATGTGGTTTTGTAGCCTTTTTTGATAACTATGAATTTTTCAATGGAGTCAACACATCACATCCAACAATGAACGGCAAAAAAGGCGATGATATACGGTGGTTTCATGAATCAACTGTGTGGATTACGGCAACGGTTTTATCTGGTGAAATACATGATTTTGAGGCATTTGCTGTTCCGTTAAGCAACGGAGATGGGCAAATAGGAATTAATGCTACAGTTTTCAAATCTAAAGAAGTGCAAAACACATATTTCCGAAAAAAATTCCCCCATGCTTATACAGATACTAATCAAGACAACTAATAGAGGTGTAATATTGAACTTAAACATATTTACAATCGGTTTCACAAAGAAAACTGCCGAAAAATTCTTCGAGTTAATCCACACAATCCAAATACGGAGATTAAACACCTACTATGATTATATCAGCCTCCCGCCGTACCGACATTCCCGCTTTCTATGCTGATTGGCTTGTTAATCGGCTTAATGCGGGCTATTGTCTTACAAAAAATCCATACAATCCCACTCAAATTCGGCGAGTATCACTTCTAACGCAAGACGTGGACGGAATTGTTCTGTGGACTAAAAACGCCGCACCGATATTACCGAAATTATCAGCGTTAGAACCGTTTTCATATTACTTCCAGTATTCAATCACACCCTATCATTCGGACATTGAATCGGGGCTTGCGGACAAGCGAGAAGTCATAATCCCTGCGTTCATTGAACTTGCAAAGCAAATCGGCTCGGAACAGGTAATATGGCGATATGACCCGATTGTGATTACTCCACGCTATGACGTTGAGTACCATATCGGAGCGTTTGCTCGACTGTGTGAGTTGCTTGCAGGAAGTACGCAGAAATGCGTGATTAGCTTTGTGATTGCATACAAGTCGGTAGCCGCAAATCTGCGGAGAATAGGGAATGTAGAAGTTTCGGTTGAAGAAAAGTTGCGGTTAGCGGAGTCGTTTTTGCAAATCGCTAAAGACCACGGAATCACACTTTGTGCCTGTTGCGAGTCAGCAGAGTTATATGAAATAGGAATACAGCCGATTGCTTGTGTCGATTCTACTATGTTTGGCAAGTCGCTCCCGAAGGATAAGAATCAGCGGGAGGGTTGCAACTGTGCAGTTAGTGTTGACATCGGGGCTTATAATTCGTGCATGAACGGTTGTCGATATTGCTATGCGAATCATGTTGAAACAACGGTTAGTATGAATTACGCGGGGCACGATGTAAATGGGGAAATGTTGATTTGATAAGATTTTTATTTTCAAAGATATACTGTCACCATAAACCCATACGGCAGAATTGTAATTTGGTTCGTATTTGGGGTGCTATACCGCACGTAAAGGTCCATACTTGAACCATCACTAAAAAAATTAGTGGTGGTTCGGACATTTTCGGGGAGAAAATCCAGTATAGTAACGGCAGGAGCAGTCTTTT
>Ga0082212_10012281_pt1 | contig 10792 bp, 7 predicted proteins | sample TergutNt197P3_FD_71548 | JGI IMG/M metagenome (GOLD analysis project Ga0082212, IMG submission 71548) | Neocapritermes taracua P3 segment gut microbial communities from Petit-Saut dam, French Guiana - Nt197 P3 | ecosystem: Host-associated > Arthropoda: Insects > Digestive system > Gut ...
CTCCTGGGACTCATCTATTATACGTTCTTATTACTGTTAAACAAAAAAAACGTACAATTATTGTTTTTTTACCTGATTCTGGGTGTATTTTTCCTGAGTCTGTCATTGTTCGCACCAAATTTCTTTGATAATATTGATGATCGCATGGATGCGGGCGATTCCGGGAGAAGTACACTCAATGATGCAATGCGAAAAGAAATCGCACAAAAACCGTTTTTTGGGCATGGTATTGGTTCTGCAATTCAGACGGATATGACCGGTTCCAGCGACATCAATGTTTTCCATGCATCACATAATACCTATTTATCGATCATTTACGATTATGGTTATGTGGGATTTTTCATTTATGGTTTATTTGTTTTGACAACCTTCTTGTTTGTGCTGAAGAAAAATGATTACCTCTACAGATATATGATCGTGTTCGTCATTATATTTATTCATGGTTTCTATGAAGGGAACCTGATCTATCCTCTTGTATTCCCGGCATTATTTTCATTATTATTTTTATTATCATGTTATCTTCCGGAAGAAAACATTCCTCATGCAGTAACATTTCGCAAAAAAAAACCGTTAAAACGTTTGCGGAAACGCTAGTGCTTTATAAAAATGAAAGAGCCATTGTTGCGGGTAACCCTGCAAAAGTGCTTGGACAGCGTGATCCGGAGACTTTTACTATTAAACTTTAGTTGTTCGTCGGTTTCCTGTGTTGTTGCGCTGGTGGCACGAAAATGAATCAATTTTATACAATTGTCATATCGATACTTCGGAAGATTCGAATGTTGGTATTCCTGCATTTCGTTTATCGATTCAGGCATGTCGGCCGGGATTTCAAGATGAGCAAAGGCTGCCGTATTCGAAAGAATTCGGTATCGCTGGGCGACCATGTCTATATTGGATACAATTGTCATATTGCAGCTCAAGTCACGATCGGAAATTGGGTGATGCTTGCATCTCAAGTCTCCATTGTCGGGGGGGATCATGTATTTACGGCGGTTGGTACACCGTCCATTTGGGCTGGTCGCGATGAAAACAAGGAAGTTGTCATTGAAGATGACGTTTGGATCGGACACGGTGCCATTATCATGCACGGTGTTCATATCGGTGAGGGAGCGATTGTCGCCGCCGGTGCCGTCGTCACGAAAAACGTCCTTCCTTACTCGATCGTCGTTGGTTGCCCTGCAAAATTTCTGCGGATGAGGTTTACCGGGGAGGAAATGATTGAACATAAGCGGCAATTGGAACAATTGAGGCAAAAATATCACATGAAAACTATCGATATGATCCGTGGCGACAAATAATTTCTGGGGTATTGAATATGGACCAACTCACACAAAAACTGTCAAACGGCGAGATGACGATTCAGGAACTGCCGATGCCGGCGTCGGCACCGGGAATGGTCATCGTGCGGAATCATTATTCGCTCATCAGCGCGGGGACGGAAAGCTCCACCGTCAAATCCGCCCGCAAAAGTCTGATCGCCAAAGCCAAAGAACGTCCCAAAGACGTGAAAATGGTGCTTGACATGCTCGTCAAACAAGGGCCGGTTCAGACTTATCGCGCGGTCATGAAAAAACTCGACGCTTATTCTCCGTTGGGTTACAGCTCAGCCGGTGAAGTGATCGAAGTCGGGCAAGGCGTCACGGAATTTGCCGTCGGCGACCTGGTGGCCTGTGCCGGTGCCGGATATGCCAATCATGCCGAAATCGTTTCCGTTCCGGTCAATCTTTGCGTCAAACTCCCGCAAAACGCCGATCTGAAACTGGCATCCTACAACACACTCGGTGCCATCGCTTTGCAGGGAATACGTCAGGCCGATTTGCGTCTCGGGGAAAGTTGCGCGGTCATCGGCCTCGGACTTCTCGGACAACTCACTTGTCTGATGCTTCGTGCAAGCGGTGTGCAGGCATTCGGAATCGATGTGGATGCAAGTACGGTTCAAACGGCAAAAGAGCACTGTGCAGATGCCGCTTGGGTTCGTGACGACGCATCGCTTGTTCAGGAAATCCTGTTCAAAACCGGGGGGCTTGGTGTTGACGCAGTGATGATCACGGCAGGCACAAGCAGCCTCGACCCGATCAACTTCGCGGGCGAAATCGCCAGGAAAAAAGGCCGGGTCGTGGTCGTCGGTGCCGTGCCGACGGGCTTTGATCGCGATCCGTATTATTACCGCAAGGAACTCGAACTGCGCATGTCGTGTTCGTACGGGCCGGGGCGATACGATCTCGATTACGAAGAAAAAGGAGAAAATTATCCGGCAGCTTACGTCCGATGGACGGAAAACCGCAACATGCAGGCGTTCCAGCAACTGATTCATTCCGGGAAAATTTCGCTGGACTATATCACATCGCATGAGTTTTCATTGGACGACGCCCCTCAGGCATACAACATGATTGTCGGGCGAACTGAACCGTTTCTCGGTGTCGTACTCAAGTATGATGTGAGCAAGCCGGCGGATCGTAAGCCGATTTTCGTCAGGCAAACTGCTCCGTTGACGCCGAAAGTGGGAATCGCGTTTATCGGAGCAGGGAGTTACGCTCAAGGGAATCTGCTGCCGAACATCCCTAAATCCGACGGTGTCGCATGTGTCGGTGTGATGACGAACACCGGTACAACTTCCAAACGCGTCGCTGAAAAATTCAACTTCGCGTTTTGTACTTCCAATGAGGCCGATATTCTCGATAGCGAGAATGTCAACACGCTTTTTATCGCAACGCGTCACGATTCTCATGCACATTACACGCTCGAAGGACTCAAACGCGGCAAAAACGTTTTCGTCGAAAAACCGCTTTGTCTCTTGCCCGATGAACTTGCGGAGATTGAGCAAACGTATGGTGAGAAGTTCGAATGCGGCGACGCCCCGCGATTGATGGTGGGATTCAATCGCCGGTTTGCCCCATTCGCGGTGTCGATGAAAAAGCGGCTCGGCTGTGCTCCCATGTCGATGATTTACCGTGTCAATGCGGGAAGTATTCCCAAAGACACATGGATTCAAGACCTTGAAATCGGCGGCGGGCGCATCATCGGCGAGGGATGCCATTTTATCGATTTCCTGACATGGCTGTGCGGCTCGTTGCCCAAGTCGGTTTATGCCGCTGCGATTCCCGATCCGGATCACCTGAATGACGTGATTTCGATCACGCTGAAATACGAAAACGGCTCGATCGGTACGGTCCATTATTTCGCCAATGGTTCGAAGGAACTCTCCAAAGAGTACGTCGAAGTCTATCAAGCGGGGCAAACGGCACGGCTTGACGACTTCAAACGTCTCGAAATTTACGGAAAAGGAAAACCCGTCGTTGAAAAATCAATGACACAAAATAAAGGTCAGGCCGATATGGTGAAAGTTTTCATCGAAAGCATCCACAAAGGGAATCCTTGTCCAATTCGCCACGACGAAATTTTTGCAGTCACACGCGCTTGTTTCGCCGTTGCCGAGTCATTGGCCTCCGGAAAAGAAATCGTATGTGCGACCAGCGCAATCAACTCGTAAAGTTGTCGGCATGAGATCACTCCAATGGTACATTCAACGTCTCTCGGCCATGTCGCCTGCCGAGATTCCGTATCGCTTGCGGCGTGCCGCTGCGGAAAAAATCGGTCGTTTCAGGAATTGGCCTGAAGCAAAGCAAGTGCCGCTGGATTCCGTATGGAACGGCTCTTGTGACCCGGAAATTTTTCGACAAAACCGTATAAGTTTTCCGCCGTGTCCTGATTTTTACTCTGGTGGCACGAATGACGCTCAACTTGCATCATGCCCTGACGCTTGGAAACAGGCTTGTCTTGAGGAAGCGGAACACTACCTCAAACACGAATACTCGTTTTTTGCTTTTGAAAATCACCCTTATGGCGATGTCATGGATTGGAATCGCGATGATTCAACCGGCAAAACCGTTGAGCAAGGTTATGCCCCTGACATCGACTTTCGTGATGCGGAAAAAGTGGGTGATGTCAAATACGTTTGGGAACTTGCCCGCTTGCAGCATCTCGTGCGTCTCGCTCAGGCATGGCGGTATTCGCGGGATGGACGCTTTGCTACGGAAATCGTCGCTCAAATCACCGATTTCATCCTGCGCGTGCCTTATATGCAAAACATTCACTGGACGAGCGGTATTGAAGTCGGGCTGCGTCTTATCTCCATGACCTGGGCGTTTCATCTGATTCGGGATTATCCGGGATTGACCGCCAATTTTTGTTCCCTGCTCGTGCGGTCCGTCGATCAGCATCTGGCGTTTATCGACCGTCATTATTCGGCCTACAGTTCGGCCAACAATCATCTGGTCGCCGAGGCGAGCGGTGTGTATTTTGCCGCGTCCTACTGGAAGAATCTTAAAAAGTCCAATCATTATCGAACATGCGCAAAGAAACGTCTTGTCGAAGAAATCACCAAGCAGGTTTTCTCCGACGGTGTCAGTAAGGAGCAAACCTTCGGATATTCGTTTTTCGTCTGGGATTTGTGGCTGATTCCCGCATTGATCGGTGATGCGAGCGGCGATTCCTTCCCGGAGCATTATTGGGAACGCCTGAAAAGAATGGCTGTTTTTCTCGACTGCGTTTCCGACCGAAACGGCAACACGCCCAATGTGGGTGACGAAGACGGCGGCTATGCCGTTCTTTTGGAACCGCGTTCAATCAAACCGGTCGCTTCACTGCGTTGTTGCGCCGGCGGCAATGGCGAAGTGACGGAAAAGATGTTTTGGATGGGGGAAAGTCTTCAGACTTCAGATTTCAGACTTCCGGAAGACTGTAGGCTGGAGGCTGGAGACTGTAGGGAAGAGGATTCGGAACTCACTTCTAAAGCCTCCGGCCTAAAGCCTCAAGCCTTGTCCGAAGTCCGAATTCCGAAGCCTGAAGCCTCGCTGTTTTGTTTCACGGAAGGCGGCTATTACGTCGTCAAGCATATTACGGAGAATGTTGCGGGTCGCAGCAAGGCTGCTCCCTTCCCTGACGAAATCCTGTTGTTGTTTGACGCCGGTTCGCTCGGCTACCCGTCAACCGCCGTGCATGGTCACGCAGATGCGTTGAGCCTTTGGCTGCATGTCAACGGCCAGCCGATTCTGGTTGATCCTGGAACATTCAGTTATCAGGATACGCCGGATCGCAGGTATTACAGATCAACGTCACAGCATAACACCCTTGCTTTCGGCAACAACAACCAAGCGGAATACGTCAACAGGTTCATTTGGGGACGAAAACCGAAAATTCAAATTCTTCAAGCCGGGCGGCAAGGAGATCAAATCGTACTTGATGCGGAAGTGACATGGTTTTCCGACCAAAGGCATCGCCGTCAAATTTGCTTTGATCTTGCCACATTACAGTTGACTGTTACAGACGATTGGCAAGGCGATGTGCCGCCGGTGATTCGTTTTCATTTTCATCCGGTTCTCACACCGGTGCTGACGGGTTGTTGCGCTGGTGGCACCAAAGGCGTTTGTGTGATTGTCACGCCGGAAATGCAACTCCGTATTGACAATCCGGAATGTGATTGCGAGCTTGAAACCTATCAATATTCCCCTGCCTGCTACCAAAAAAATGATGCCATACGTCTTCGTTGCCAGACAAAATCCAATGTTGGTGAGTTCAAAACATATCTGCTCCAGGACCCACATTCTTGAGTGTCAGGCTTCCGCCGGAAAATATCAAGCCGTTTTTTGTTCCAATCCGGAAAAACGGAATAACAGCCGGAATGAAGCGCAGTGCCATGACGGGATTCGACAAACGTTGATCCGAAGAAAAATCCCGTCATTATGTTGACGTTCCATTCCGGATTTTATTCTCCCGGCGAAAACATCACTCCGTTTCCTGCGGCATTTCCTTTTTGTCCAATGCCATTTCGAAGGTTTGCACCGGGCGAAAATCAGGGTTGCCGAGGTACTTCAGGTTGCGCCAACCGTGGTAACTGCCGTAATATTGGCAGTTCGTGTCGATCCAGTTCGTGACCTTCAGTAGTTCCGCGTTCGTGAGATTAATATCGCGGTGCGAATCGCGGAGTTTTTCAACGCGAGTTTGTGCCACCGGGTCGGCCAGTGAGATTTTTCCATCGGCCAACAAAGCCGCCAGGACGGAAGTGTGAGCCCCGAGTGATTTTGCCGGCAGGTAATGCACATTGCCGGTTTTCGGATGGTTTTCACCAATCACCTGTCCCAAAAGTCCGCGATCCGGTATTTCCACCCTTTGGCGACGCTCAGGTACAAGCGTCTCATACGAGACGTTAAACAATCTGGTCATTTCGCCGCTGAGATTCAGCTTACCCTCAATTTTCCGGTCGGGAAACTCCGCCGTTGCCGGAGCGTGACACGAAAGACAGTGACGATCCCATACCGGCTGAACATCCTGCGCGTAGTCCAAAACCCGTTGTGCGGAAGTTTCGCCCTTTTGTGCGACGGGAAGTCGCGGCGAGGTTTTCAACGCTTCCGGCAGGCTCATCGACCCGTAACCCGGGTTTTCCGACGACACACTGCTCTGCGGCGTTTCATGGCATCCGATGCACGAACGGACTTCGCCCGGCATGTAATTGATGTATGTCCGTTCCGTTTGAAGTGCCATGTAATTCTCGTCCAACGCCTGAAAATAAATATTCGCTTCCGCCGGCACGAGAAAACTTGCGGACCCATCTTCCGCCACTGGGACGACCCCATGCTGAACTTTCAAACCGAGAGCCGCATCTTTTGAAACCACCACGTGTTGCTGGTCGTATTCGTCGTCGTAATTCGGACGCCTCGCCCCCCAGGGACGCGGAATCTGCTCCAACACCCGAAGGTATTTCACGCTTCCTCGCGGAATATCTTCCATGCCGTGATAAACGTCCATGACCAGACAGTGCGCGAGATTCTGCTCCGCCAGCGTTTCGTCGATGGTTCCGCTCACAACAGGCGGTTCAGGTCGCGGGATGACCACCACCGGATTCCAGCAGGAAATCTCCGGGTCACGGTAAATCAAATCGACCTTGCCGTTCTCGTCGAGCAGATAAAGACCGTAACCGGCAGGTGCGGTGAACGATTCACCGTCCGGCTTATGCGAGACAATAAACTCGGACATGGAAAGCGGAAACGCTTCCTTGAAAAGCGGCCCGTATCCGGCACCGTCGCCACGCCATTGGCCGGATTCATCCAGAAAATGCCAGCCCGGTTCATCCTTGACATCCACATAAGGCGTCATGTAGGTCATGGGATCACGTGTGCGAATGTCCTTACTGATATCCAGACGGATGATGGTGCCCAGTGCGGATTGTGGACAATGCGGGGTACCGGTAAAAACAAAATACCCCGGCGAATCCGGAATTTCCCGCCCGTAAATAAAAGTCGGCGGCAGGCTGATATCGTTTCCGTAAAGCTCTGCTGACCCCGTGCCGTCGGGACGCATCGTCCAGAGGCATTTCACGCTGACCGCGCCCTTGTCAACGTATTCCCATCGGGTGTATAACAGCCGACCGTCGGACAGACAGATCGGAGCCGCTTCGCTGACCGAGCTGTTCGTCAGCTTTTGAAGATTCTTCCCGTCGGCATCGCAGCGATACAGCACGGTGGTGGTGAAAATATCCGGTGCATCGCAAAGGATACCATATTGACAGCGAGTCGAAATGAAGCAGATTCCGCCGCCCGGCAGGTAACAGGGACTCATGTCGTCCGTGCCGTGATGATAGTCATTTTGATAACGCGCGACCAGAGCCGCTTCATTGGTCGGAGTCGCAACCACCTGTCGCACGGAGCCGTCCGTGAGATTCGCTTCATAAATCCGGTAGCCCTCGTTGTTCGATTTTTTCCAGGCAAACACGATTTTCGTGGCGTCGAAATTCACGTCCATACGCTCAAAAACGCCGCCGGTCATGTCCGGGCACAAATCGCGCACTTCGCCGGTTTTCACATCCAAAAGGCAGAGATTTCCACCCGGCATGTAACGGCTGTTGATGTATTCCGTGTAATAATGATTCGACGTGTATGTATATCGCTTGATGAACGCGATTTTCTCAACGCCCTGTGCCAGCAGCCGATTCCGTGTTTCTTCGGTCATGCGCACCGGCGCGATGGCATCGGGTTCCGGTTCCCGGATTTCGCCCGCCGCACGGTAGTGCGATTCGATCTGCTCCGGCGTGAGGATTTTATCGTAAACGGCCAATTCATCGATCATGCCGCGAAAACCCCGTTCATTCCGCCAGTTCCCCACGGTGAACGATTCGCCAAGCGTAAACGCCGCTTCCTCCGACGTATTCGGTACGCCGATTGTCGCGGTATGCACACGCCGACCGTTCACATAAAAATGGAGATTGTTCCGCCTGATCGTCGCGTCATACGTTGCGACCAAATGATTCCACCGCGTTTTTTTCAGTCCCGGCACGGAAAGAAAATCGAAAAACGTTTCGCCCGGATTACGTCCTGCGATGCAGAACTGCAAGGTTCCGTTATCGTGAAATTGATAATGAATTTCCCCGTTGCTAAAGCCGTCGGCGTTCAGCAACGTACTCCATCCGCGACCGGTGTTCATCAACCAAAGTTCTATCGTGATTTGCCTGTTGGGAAAGGTGATTTTGCGATCACCGGAACACTTCACGTTCACCCCATCCGCACCACCGCGAAGCTGCAAGCACTTTCCAAGTTCGTCTGCGGCGGAAATTTCCGCCAAAGAAGCCTTCCCGGCCAACACACCGTCCCGACCATACCCTGAAAGATCAGGAACTACGCCATTGTCCGCCTTCTCGAAACGGAAATAAAGCGTGGGTGCATCACGAAGCACCATTTCCTGATATGTCTCGGCATTCGCGGTGTATGCGGACAGGAATAACGTCAGTGTAATAAAACTGTTGCGGAATAAATAATACATGACGGTGTTCTCTCTTTCGTACTAAACAGGCGACCAATTATTTTCACCATTCGTCAAGGTTGAAATCAATCTTGTTTTTTCCACGTTCAAGTTTGATTGTTTTAGGGTTGTCTTGAAAGCTTTTGGGAAGAATCTGCGATTTTTGGGTGCTTTCCCTTCCGTCGGAACCTTTCGTCGTGACGGTATCATATTTTTTCACCACAACCTTGCTGTTTCCAGGCATTGGTCCGTAGCTTTTGGGTACGGAGTACGTCCCGTCTTCTGCAATGTCCGCTCCACAACCCGGACCGGCTTCCGGCATGAACGTCAATTCACCGCCAGCCAACGGTTTGCCTTGATAAGTCACGGTTCCTTCGATACTGACACGTTCCAGCCCGCGTCGGCATCCATGAAACTGCGATAGCAACATTACGAGACAGATCAATCCAATGAGATGTAATTTTTTCATGCCGTTTTTGATAATAATTAAGTTTGAGTTTTGAACCGATACAATAGCGCAATAATTATGGACAGGACGGCCACATTGTGACCACCCTGCCTCGTCGCTACACAGTAAAGCTAAAATGCTCCTAACGGTTTTCCATCTTGTCGGTCTCCCAAGTTGCGCCATGTCACAGCGTCAATTGTTTCCGAGATGAAATGAACCGATCCGTCGGCCAGGCAAGCATTGACTCCTCCCGTATGCCTGCTTGCGGCAACGCGACATTGATTGTCGTTCGACGGAGTTCCGACGGTATTGGGTGTGTAAAACGTGGAAAAAGCAACATCCGTGACCGCCCTTTCATATCCTCCGACCCACGACGAAGGGTATCTGTTGCGCGTAAAAGGTTCCGGTAATTTCTCACCGCTTCGCTCGGACAGTAAAAGCGTATTGGATGTTCCATCGGTAATGTCGGCAAGCTTAACCAATCTTCCGCCTTCGCCGGGATGTCCCTGGAATAATATTCCGCCATAATCACCGTTGTGACAATTGGCAAGGTTGTAATACCATGCCGACGTATTATCACTTCCGGTGATGTCACGGCGATCCGTCACCCCCATTTCATAAGGACCGCAATTTCCAACATAGTTTCCTTTTCGCAAGGGAACGGGAGTGTTTTGATTCGTGTCAGGACCGGGACAGGATGGACACACAAAAAAGGAAATCGTCCTTTGATGGACGCTCATTGGTACGATACCCGTTGTGCTGCCTTCACTTCTTTGGAAAATATATTCATTCCAGTTAGTCACAAGAGTACTGTTGGGAAAACAGGCGGCAACTTCTTCGTAAAGCGGAGCCTGTTCGACAAACGGCAATATTCTTGTGCCCCAGCCGATGGCACCATAATCGAATTGTGGACAGTTCCATACTCTGGGATTACCGGGATTATAGGCCATCGTCAAACCACAGGGAAATGTCTTGTGAATATCATTGAAATTAATCAATCCTAAACCGATTTGTTTTTGGTTGTTGGTACATTGCATTCTCCTGGCGGCTTCGCGAGCTGCTTGGACAGCGGGCAATAAAAGCGCAATCAAAATCCCAATGATCGCAATAACGACGAGAAGCTCAACGAGAGTAAAGGCTCTTACATTGCCCACACCACCCATTTTAATACGCTTTTTGTTCATAAAAACCCTCTTTTCGAATAAAACTGGCTCTGTGAAAATCTACTACGAACGTTTTCACACTACACTTAGGATATACTATCAGAAATTGTGTTCGGGAGCAACAGTGGAAACTTTTTTAAAATATGAAACATTTCACCAGAATAAGGCTTTTGCCGGAATACGATCAGCCAAAAAAACACAACGGCGATCACGCCGTGACCGCCCTGCTTTGTCACTCGCTTACGCTTCGTAGACTGGTTGTCGCATCAACTGTTCAAAAACGCCTCATTGCAAACCGGATCGGTGTGACGAACGGCCGCGTTGTCGTGGCAATTGGCCACTTCGGTGAGAATGACGCCTTCGCTTCCGCCGAACTGCCAGTGTCGCGTGC
>Ga0082212_10012282_pt1 | contig 10792 bp, 11 predicted proteins | sample TergutNt197P3_FD_71548 | JGI IMG/M metagenome (GOLD analysis project Ga0082212, IMG submission 71548) | Neocapritermes taracua P3 segment gut microbial communities from Petit-Saut dam, French Guiana - Nt197 P3 | ecosystem: Host-associated > Arthropoda: Insects > Digestive system > Gut ...
ATGGCCGGTGAGGAGCGGGACCTTTCCATCATGTTCACCGACATCCGGGGCTTCACGTCCCTGTCGGAAACGCTGCGGCCCCAGGAGGTCGTGACCCTGCTCAACCGGTACTTCACGCCCATGACCGCCCTGGTGCGAAAACATTCCGGCACGCTGGACAAGTTCATCGGCGATGCCCTGATGGCGTATTGGAACGCGCCCCTGGACGTGCCGGAACATCCGATCAAGGCGATGGAAACCGCGCTTGCCATGCAGGAGGCGCTTCCGGCCCTGAACGAGCGGCTACGGGCCGACCTGAAGCTGGAAGTCCACATCGGCGTGGGCGTGCATACAGGCAGGGCCTTTGTGGGCAACATGGGCGCTGCGGAGTTTGTCAACTACACCGTGATCGGGGACAACGTGAACCTGGCCTCGCGCCTGGAGGGGCTGTGCCCGCAGTACGGCGTGGGCATTGTGGTCAGTGGGGATGCCAGAGACGCCTGCGGCAGCGCCTTTGCCTTTCAGCGCCTGGACACCATCCTGGTCAAGGGCAAAACGCAGCCCGTCACCGTCCATCTGCCCCTGCGCCTGGAAGAGGCTCAAACGCGCCGGGAGGAACTCGCGGCCTGGGAAGAGGCGCGGGAACGATACGCGGCCGGCGACTTCCCGGAGACGGATGCGCGCCTTGCCGTCCTGCGCGAAAAGTTCCCGGAAACGAAACTCTACGCCGTCTTTGCCGACCGGGTCTCCCATCTGATCAAGGAGCCGCCGGCCTTTTGGAACGGCATCTGGATGGGGTACAGGTGATTCCTTGCTTCGGCAGCACCCCGGTTTGCCGTGTCCTTACTTGGCTGACGGCAAACCGAGGCGCAGCCTGACAGGCAGGGATGCCGCAAGCTACTTGATAACGCCGCAGGCGAAACGCGCGCCGCCGCCGCCGAGGGGAGCGGGCTCATCGGAATAATTGTCCCCGCCGGCATGGATCATCAGGGCGCGATCCTTGAAGTCCTTGGCCTTGGGCTTTTTGACCATCAGCGTCACCTTGGCCGTGCCGTCGGCGGCCGCTTCCAGCACGGGCAGATCGCCGAGATGCCCGCCCTTGTCAGGGCCGAGGTGTTTGCCGGTCTTTTCGGGGTCATAGTGGCCGCCGGCCGCCATGGCCGGCACGCCCTTGCCGTCCTTCTCCACGGCGCTGCAATCGGGCTTTTCATGCACGTGGAACCCGTGCTTGCCGGGGGGCAGTCCCTTGAGATCGGTTTTGATTTCAAGGCCCGCCGGGGTATCGGTGAAGGTCACGACGCCGATGCTTGCGCCCGGTCCCTTGTCCGTGGACAGGAATACTTCCGCCTTGAAGGTTTCGGCATGGGCAAGGCCGCCCATCACGACGAACGCGGCAACGGCGGCAAGGCAGATGATCCGTTTTGCTTTTTTCATGGCAGTCTCCGTTTGTTAAAAATGGTGAGTTGAATTTCGTGGCCCGTGACCGGCGCTACAGCCATTGGAAGCAGAGCCCGATGCCTGTCCAGCATTCCAGCAACACAAGGCAGACCAGGATGCTGTTGGAAAGCCCGTGGAAGATGGGCAGCCACTTCCGCTTTTTTTTATGGCGGTCCATGACGTAGCCCGACGCCAGCCCGAACAGGGAAAGGCCGACAATGGGCCAGGCCAGGTCGGCGTGCAGGCCGGTGACGTGGGCATAGCCGAAGACCGCGTGGGTGGTGTAAAAGGCCAAAGCCCCCATGGCCCACAGGCACAGGCCCCAGGTGCCGAGTTTGACGTGCTGCTTCCACGGGAAGATGACCTTTTTGCCCAGCTGCATCTGTACGCGCATCAAACCCTGCCACATGGCCCTAAAGCCGATCAGGGCCGCACCCGTCTGCACCAGCGGGTGCAGCCACAACAGGAAAGTATTCATTAATAATTGACGGCGCGCAGTTCGAAATATGCCTGCGGGTGGACGCACACAGGGCATTTTTGCGGGGCGCTCGGGTTGTCCTCAAGGTGGCCGCAGTTGCGGCAAATCCAGACGGACTTTTCCTTTTTGGTAAAGACGGCGCCGTCCCCTATGTTTTTCAGCAGTTTGAGATAGCGTTCCTCGTGCTCTTTTTCGATCTGGCCTACCGATTCGAACAGGAAGGCGATGTCGTTAAAACCTTCCTCGCGCGCCTCAGCCGCCATGCGCTTGTACATCTGGGTCCACTCGTCATTTTCGCCGGCGGCTGCCGCCTTCAAGTTTTCGACGGTTGAGGGAACGTCGCCTCCGCACAGGAGTTTGAACCAAATTTTCGCGTGTTCTTTTTCGTTGCCCGCGGTTTCTTCAAAAATGGCCGCGATCTGTTCATAGCCTTCCTTTTTCGCCTTGCCGGCGAAATAGGTGTACTTGTTCCGCGCCTGGCTTTCGCCGGCAAAGGCCTCCATCAGGTTTTTCTCGGTCTTTGTGCCTTTAAGCTTTGCCATTATGTACCTCTCCAGTATTTTGCCGTTGGTTGACAGTTTCGGCAATTCGGCGCGGCATCTTCGCGCATTGCCGCAAACAATGCCATCCTCGGATGCGGTTTGGCAAGAACCCTGCCGCATTTATTCCGTGCGCAGCACATGGAGAAACACCGGCACGGCAAGAAGCAGCAGGCCGCCCAGCACGCCGAAGGCGGCGGCATAGCCGAGGCTGCCCACGAGGATGCCCCCCAGGACAGGGCCTGCCGCGTGCCCCACATCGTATATGGTGCCGAAAACGCCCATTGCCGTACCGTACTGCTTGGCCTTGCAGAAATCCGCCACCAGCGCTGCTGCTGAAGAAGCGACAAAGGCCTCTCCAAGCCCGAAAGTCAGGCAGGCAAGCAGGAGAAACGAAAAGGAAGACAGCCAGGGGATGCAGGCGATAGGCAGGGCACAGCAGAACAGGCCGACGGCAATAAAATATTTTCGTCCATAACGGTCGGAATAGCGCCCCATAACCGGCTTGGCGACCATTGTCGCAATAATTTGCACGGCAAAAAGCAGACCGGCATGAAAAGCCGACAGGCCGGCAACGGTGACGGCATATATGGGAAGGAAGGCTTCCAGCGCCCCCAATGCCAGATGCCGCGCGCCCTCCATAGAGGATGTGACAAGCACGCGCTTGTCGCTCCCCACTTCGCGAATGCCGGAAAGAAAGCCGGCAAGCTTTGAAGCTCCGGAGCGTTCCGTCTGTTCTTCTTTGAGCAGGGTTTTTGCGCCCAACACAAAGGCCATCACGCCCGTGGCGGCCGTAATGGCGAAAATGACCATGAACGTGGTCGAAGCATGTTCTCCCCCGCCGACAAACGAAAGCAGAAAACCGCCCACAGGAGCGCCGAGCAACGTGCCGACAATAGCCACGGAAGAAAACCAGGAGAGCATTTCACCCTTTTGGTTTCCGGCGACATCCGCGACCACCGCCATTGCCACAGGGCCGTATATGGCGGTGGCAAAGCCGTGCAAAAAGCGCACAAGCACCAGCGTCTGATAATTGTTGATGAAAAAATAGGCAAAGGGGATCACGGCGAAAAAGCCAAGACCCGTCAGCATGGTTTTTCGCCGCCCGATCACGTCGGACAAAGCGCCTGCCGGGAGTTTGAAAAAAATTCCCGTTACGGTGGATATGCCGACTGCCAGACCGATAGCCTCCGGTCCCGCGCCGAGAAAAAGGGCGAACAGGGGCAGCACGGGATTGCGGGGCAGGGCATAGGAAAACCTGGCCAAAAACCCTACAGAGCAAAGGGCAAGCATTGGCGACTTCACCATCAGACGTCCTTTTTGTCGGCAGAACATAGAATGTTCCCGCGTGGAAGTCACACATTCTCCGTTATTGCAGCCGCGCGCGTTCGCCTATATACTCCCGCAAGCATAAAAGATGTCTTTACAAAACCCGCTTGCTGGGTTTTGTCGTCCCTATTGGAGAAAATATGCTGACGGACGCATATGGGCGCACCGCGCGGTACCTGCGCCTTTCCGTGACGGATCGCTGCAACCTGCGCTGCCTCTATTGCCGCAGCACTATCCGGGAGCGCCACATCCCTCACGATGACGTGCTGCGCTATGAGGAACTGCTGCGCCTTGCCGACCTGGGAGTGGCGCAGGGGATGGAAAAAATCCGCCTGACAGGCGGGGAACCTTTTACGCGCAAAGGTTTTATGGATTTTTTGCGCGTGCTGCGCGAACGCCATGCCAAGGTGGACTTGCGGATAACCAGCAACGGCGCCTTGCTGGGGGATCATGTCAAAGCCTTGGGGGAACTGAAGCTCGGGGCCATCAACCTCTCTCTGGACAGCCTGCGCCCCGAGGGTTTTCTGGCCGCCACCGGCCGGGACCTTTTGCCCGTGGTGCGCCGAAACCTGGATGCGCTGCTGGCGGAAGGCGTCCCGGTGAAAATCAACGCCGTGGCCTTACGGCAGATCAACCGGCAGGATATGCGGGCCTTTTTGGATTTTGCCCGCAACCACCCGGTGGATGTTCGTTTTATCGAATTTATGCCCATGGGCAACGCAAGCTGGTCGGAAGAGCAGTTCTGGCCCGCGGCCGCCATCCTCGCCGAAGCCCGCAGATGGGCGGACCTGGAGCCCTGCCGCCCGGAAGCCGGAGACAGGGGCCCGGCGAGCATGTTTTCCATTGCGGGGGGCCTCGGCCGCCTGGGGATTATCACCCCGATGTCGGAGCATTTCTGCGCCGCGTGCAACCGCCTGCGCATCACCTCCGACGGGCGGCTGCGCACCTGCCTTTTTTCCGACAGGGAATACCGCTTGCGGGGCATCTTGCGCCATCCGCGCCTGGGCGCGCGCTTTGTGGCCGGAGTGATGGAACGCGCGAGCCGCAAAAAACCGCTGGGCGCGGATATTCTGCGGCAGCGGCGCGGGGCGGTGGCGGCCAAGTCCATGGTGTCCATAGGCGGATAAGGCGGGCAAGTTGCGTCGAGGCGATTTTACGGGTACTGCCTGCAAAGAATTCTCTTCATGCGGGAGGGCCGGACATGATAGCCTATGTGGAAGGCAGGCGCGCGGAAAGCGCGGGCAACGCGTGCGTGGTCGTCACTGAAAACGGCGTCGGCTACGAAATTTTTCTGCCCGCGCATGCCCTGGCAGCGCTGCCGGAGAAGGGCGGGCGGGCGGCGTTCCACACCTGCCTCATGGTGCGTGAAGACGCCCAGGAACTGTACGGCTTTCCCTCCTGGGAGGAGCGCCAGACCTTTATCGTATTGACTTCCATTTCCAAGGTGGGCGCCAAGACGGCCCTGGCCGTCCTGTCGCTGTTCAGGCCGGAGGATTTGCGGCGCATCGTGCTGGAAGACGACGTGCTGGCGCTGACGCGCGTTTCCGGCATCGGCAAAAAAACCGCGCAGCATGTCTTTTTGGAGCTGAAATACAAGCTCAAGGTTGAAGGCATGCCCCAGGCCGCGCCGCTGGCAGGCAAGGGCGAACGCCCCGGCGGCGTGTATCGCGACGCCCTGGACGGACTCGGCAACCTGGGGTACCCCGAGGAAGAAGTCGCGCCGCTGGTGCGCAAAATTTTGCACGACGAAGCGGATCTCGACGTCGCGGGCGCATTGCGCGCCGTGCTGAAAGAGCTGGCGAAGAGGAAATAAGATGGAAGATCAGGCGCGGGTACACGATGAATCCGTCCGGCCGCGCAGGCTGGACGAATTTATCGGCCAGACGGAACTGCGGGCCAACCTCAGGGTTTTTCTGGAGGCGGCCAGGGAACGCGGCAAGGCGCTTGATCACGTTCTGTTTCACGGCAATCCGGGGTTGGGCAAGACGACGCTGGCGCAGATCATGGCTTCGGAACTCGGGGTGAATATTGTATGCACTTCCGGGCCGGTGCTGGAGCGCAGCGGCGATCTGGCCGCCATTCTGACGAACCTGGGGCGGCATGACCTGCTGTTTGTGGATGAAATACACCGTATGCCCGTCACGGTGGAGGAAGTGCTGTATCCGGCGATGGAGGATTTCAAGCTCGACCTGATCATCGGGCAGGGGCCGGCGGCGCGCACGGTCAAGATAGACGTGGAGCCTTTTACGCTGGTCGGGGCCACAACGCGCGTGGGGCTGCTGTCCGCGCCCCTGCGCGACCGTTTCGGCATTGTCCTGCGCCTTGAGTATTACAATCCGGAAGAGCTGGCGCGGGTGGTGCGCCGCTCGGCGGATATCCTGCGCATCGAGATCACGGAAGCCGGCGCGCTGGAAATAGGGCGCCGGGCGCGGGGCACGCCGCGCATCGCTAACCGCCTTTTGCGGCGAGTGCGGGATTTCGCGCTCGTAAGCGGCAACGGCAAGGTCACGGAAGAGCAGGCCGCGGACGCCTTACAGCGCATGGACGTGGACGAAAACGGCCTGGACCAGATGGACCGGAAGCTGCTTTCGGTACTCATCCGGCATTTCGGGGGCGGCCCGGTGGGGGTGAAAACGCTTGCCGTGGCTTGCAGCGAAGAAGTGCGCACCCTTGAGGAAATTTATGAACCCTACCTTATTCAATGCGGTTTTTTGAAGCGCGGCCCGAGGGGACGTATGGCGACCGAGCGGGCGTACTCTTTGTTTGATATGAAGGAATAAACATATGCCGCCTGTGGAAATGCGGGTCGAACTGCTGGCCCAGAGTCCGAACGCCCTTGAGCTGGTGTATGCCGCCTTCCGGCAGTGCTACCATGCGGGCTATGTGGGCGATATGTGGCCGCGCCTGCTTGCCGGGGAGCCGGACCGGGAGAGGCAGGCCGAATTCGTGGCGCAAATACTGGAGTCCGGGCATGCCAGCCCCATTGAGCATGTTTCCTTCACCTTCGCGCTTTCCGGCGTGTCCAGGGCCTTGACCCACCAGTTGGTGCGCCACCGCCTGGCCTCGTATTCCCAGCAGAGCCAGCGCTATGTGGACGCTTCCCGCTTCGACTACATCATGCCCCCCGCCGTTGCGAAGAATGCTGCGGCGAAAGCGCGCTTTGAGCGCTTCATGGAGGAAGCGGGGGAGGCCTACAGGGAGATCAGGGGACTGTTGGAGGCCGACGGCCGCACGGACTCAAAAGCCAACGAGGACGCGCGTTTTGTCTTGCCGCAGGCCGCGCAGACGCGGATCGTGGTGACCATGAATTGCCGCGCGCTGCTGAATTTTTTCGAGCAGCGCTGCTGCATGCGCGCCCAGTGGGAACTGCGCGCCGTCGCGGACGCAATGCTGAACAAATGCAGGCAGGCGCTGCCGGAAATTTTCACGCCCGCCGGGGCCAAGTGCGAGCGCCTGAAATACTGCCCGGAAGGCGAGCGTTTCACCTGCGGCCGCTATCCCAGCGCCCCCGTCAGGTAGGCGGCCACCAGATAGCCGGTCAACTGCCCGTCATAGCGTTTTTGATCCGCAGCAAGCTCCTGGGCCGCCTTGGCGGGTTCCTTGGCTTCCGCGTGGGGCCGCTTGGTAATCATGGCGGCGAAGGAATCCGCGATGGCGGCGATGCGCCCGATACGGCTGATCTGCTGCCCCTTGCTTTTTTGGGGATAGCCCGTTCCGTCCAGGCGTTCATGGTGCTCCAGGCTTGCCTGCGAAAGCTCGTCAAAGGCCAGATCGAGCTTTTGCATGATCTTGTGGCTTAAGACGGGGTGCAGCACCACCTTGTCAAGCTCTTCCGCCTTCAGGCTGCCGGCTTTGTTGAGAATGAAAGCCGGCAGCTTGGCCATGCCGATATTCTGCAGGAAAAAGGCCAGGGCCGCCCGGTCGAGGTCGCGGCGCCTGAGTTCCCCCCCCTCCATCACTCTGAGCAGCAGCCAGATGCCGACCACCAGGGAGTTGAAGGCGTGTTTGCTCTGGGAATATTCCCGCGACAGGCGGCGCATGAACGACTTGATCCTGTGCCTGTCCTGCCAGAGGATTTCCGTAAACACCATGATGTCCTTATAGAGAGGATCGAAGGCGGGACGCACGGGTTGTTCGGCAAAGGCCTCGTGGCGCATGATGAGGGCGCGCGCGCAGATGTCGGTGATTTCGCCTTCCTTGAGGTTGGAGTCCTGCAACACAAGGTCAAGCTGCTTGACCATGTGCTCGGAATAAATGGGATGGTCGGAGCGCGCAACGAACAGCCCCCCCGTATGGCACAGGGCGCGCACTTCCTCCACCTGTTCATTCGTCAGGCGCTGGCTTTTGCGGATGAGCGGGACAAGGGTCAGCGCTTCCTCGTTGAAACGGAACAAGTCCACCGGCGGGTGGAATTTCGGGAAGCTGGAAAGAATTTCCTCGCTGATCTGGTAGTATTCCTCGTCTATCTTGGCAGGAACCGGAGCCCCGGAGCTTTTCGACATATTATTTCCTGTACAGCTTCACAAGGTTGGTGCCGCGACGCTGATCGCCCGCCTTGGGTTGCCCGGCGGTGATGATGACGGCATCGTCGGGTTTGAACTGCGGCGACTGATCGATAAAGCGCTCGACCCTGGTCACATGGTTGCTCTCCGAGATGTCGGTGACGTACACCGGCTGCACGCCCCATGAGAAATTCAGGCGTTTTACCACTTCCGCTTCGGGGGTCATCCCGTAGATGGGCTGCGGGGGACGCCGGGCGGCGACAAGACGGGCGGACGCGCCGCTCATGCTGTGCGCGACAATGGCCTTGGCGTTCGTCTTCTTTGCCACCAGGCAGGCCGAATAGGCGAGGTATTCTTCGATGCCTGTATCTTCGGAGGGTTCTTCCAGCTTGTGCTGTTCAATCAGCAAGGCTTCCGCCCGGTCCGCAATCTGCCGCATAAAACGCACGGTTTCCACGGGATAGTTCCCCATCGCGGTTTCTTCCGAAAGCATGACGCAGTCCGCGCCGTCCAGCACGGCATTGGCGACGTCCGTGGTTTCCGCGCGGGTGGGAACGGGATTGTTGACCATGGAGAGCAGCATCTGCGTGGCCACGATGACCGGCTTGGAAAGCGCGTTGCAGGCCCGGATGATGCGTTTCTGCAAGGCGGGCAGTTCCGGCATGGGGCATTCAATGCCGAGGTCGCCGCGGGCGACCATGACCACGTCGGTTTCGCGCAGGATTTCCTCCAGCCTGTCCACCGCGTTCTGGCGCTCCAGCTTGACCACCACGGGGATATTCTTGCTGGCCGCCATGATGATGTTTTTGGTCTCACGGACGTCTTCCGGGGTCTGCACGTAGGATATGGCCACGGCATCCACGCCGAGAACAAGGCCGTCCGCCAGGTCTTTTTTGTCCTTGGCGGTCAGCGCGGCGATTTTCGTGGCCTTGCCCGGCAGGGCCAGCCCCTTGCGTGAAGTCACAATCCCGGCGTTTGAGGCCGCCAGCAGCACAAGCCCGTCGTTACGCCGTTCCGTGACGGTAAACTGCAAGCCCCCGTCGGCAAGCACCAGCCTGTCGCCCGGAACCAGAGTCTCCATGATTTCCGGATGATCAAAGGGCAGGTAGGGCAGTTCGTCTGTCATGGCGCTGCTCGGCCCGAGCAGGAGCACGTCGTTCTTGGCGACCTCGATGGACGCCACGCTCAGCTTGCCGAGACGGATTTTCGGACCGGAAAGATCCTGCATGATGGTCACCGGGATGCGCGTTTCCGCCTCAAGTTCCCGGATGAAACGGATGATGTCCACAAAGAGCGAAGCGTCCCCATGAGAAAAATTGAGGCGGAAGATGCGGACGCCGGCCTCGATAAGTTGTTTCAGCGTTTCTTTATTGTTGGAGGCCGGCCCGATGGTGGCGACGATTTTCGTTTTCATGCAAGCACTCTCTTTGGGTTGGGGGAGAATAAAATTCCGCGCTGTATGAAGCGTATCTATTCCGTGTTTTGTCCTGTCTTGTCAAGCGGCGGTAGTGTCCCAGTCAGCCGTGATACTTCGTCAGGCTTCGTTTTTTGCTCCGGTCATGTACCATAAGAGTACATCGCTGCTCTCGATTCCCGTACGACTCGAAGACTCGTCTACGGGAACAGCCCTTACCGGGCTGCCTTCGGTCGGTCTCCCGTCGCAAAAACCTCACCTTCCTCGTCTGACGGCAAACTGGGACACTACCGAAGCGGCCCGCGCACGGTCCAAAAAAAATCTAAAAAAAAATTGCAGGCATCTTGACAGGGGGGATATATTGGGACATGGTGGGATATATTGGGACATGGTGGTAATAGGTGGTAAGCATGAAGGCGGGTTTTCGCAAAAGCATTGACCGCAGCCTGGATTCCAAGGGCAGGCTGATGCTTCCGCAGGAATACCGGGACATCATCTGTGCGGCGTCAGACTCCGGCGGTTTTACGCTTGTCGTCTATGGCGCGTGTATTGTGGTCTACCCCACGCAGGAATGGGAAGCCTTGGCAGGACAGATGGAGCAGTTGCGAAACATCAAGCAGAGAACGCGCCATTTTCGCAGCCAGTTGGTGGGACGCGCCGAAGAGCTTGAGCTTGACGCGCAGGGCAGGGCGCGCATCTCGCAAGCCCTTATGCGTTACGCCGGATTGAGCAAAGACGTTGTCCTGGTGGGTTTGGGCGGTAAATTCGAAATTTGGGACAGGCAGCGTTTTGACAAAGGCATCAGGCTTGACGAAACCGAGGAAGAGGCCGCGCTTGATCTTGTGGTTCAGGAACTGGCCCAGAGCGGCATAGATTTTTCGCTGTGACCGGCGCGGGCAGTGACGCAAGTTCCGCGGCCGCCGCGCTGCACGAGCCGGTGTTGCTCGCGGAGACCTTGGAACTTTTGGCCCCTCGGGGCGGCGGGCGCTATCTGGACGGCACTGTCGGGCTCGGCGGCCATGCGGAGGCCATTTTACGGTGTGGAGCCAGGATTTGTGGACTTGACAAGGATCAAAGCGCTCTTGATCTCGCCGGCGGGCGGCTGGGCGTTTTT
>Ga0082212_10012283_pt1 | contig 10791 bp, 8 predicted proteins | sample TergutNt197P3_FD_71548 | JGI IMG/M metagenome (GOLD analysis project Ga0082212, IMG submission 71548) | Neocapritermes taracua P3 segment gut microbial communities from Petit-Saut dam, French Guiana - Nt197 P3 | ecosystem: Host-associated > Arthropoda: Insects > Digestive system > Gut ...
TATTATTGCTGTAACTAAATGATAAGGTAAATTAAATACACTGCCAACAGGTGTTATATTTAAAATCAAAATTATTGATGATAAAAAAGTGTCAGGTTCATCTCCGAAAAGTATATAGTTCATATATTCTAAGAAATCAATATAATTTTCAGATGAATTATCATGCAAAAATCTATGTTCCATCGTAGTACTTAATACTGGTGTACTTTTAATATTATTTTGATCTTTAATAGATGGATCAAATGAATCGGCATTTGATATACCAAAAATGCCAGCCGAAATTCCTGCATTGGATATTATTACTGTAGTATTTTCTAAAGATTTCAAAAACTTCAGATTCATTTTGTCAGAATAAGTCAGGGTTCTCATAGCCTCATCAAATGCTTTAGGAACCGCTCTAAACTCTTCATGTATAGTATTACGTTCCATAGCCTTTTGTATATAACTACTAACCTTAGCTTTACCCTTAGCCTTTAGATAGGATCCTACTTTAGTGCCAATACCAATATCTGCTGCTGACCATACAACTTGTGCCCAATGTTGTTGCGCGTTTTTTAATTTTTGTAATACTTTCATATTATCTCTTTCGTCTTGATCCATTCTCCCACTAAAGACCTCATTTTTTATTATTGCACACATAATTGAAATATAAAGTCTATATAATTCTTCCAATTTTTCTTTCACCTCATCAAGGTTTGTGTATCTGTTATTCCATTGTTTTTTAAATAATAGAGCAAATTCAGTCGCAAATCGGTCGCGGTAGAATTTTTTTTCTCTATTTTTCATAATCTTGCGCATTTCCCATATACACCACTTAAGTTTGATATCAAACGGCGAATTTCTTAAATTTAAATAACTTTTAAATTTTGCTGTTGTTTTAGGCAATGAACGAGATAACCTATTATTTACCGGCATTATCTTATATTTTTAAAATTATGCAAATTTATTCTTACTTACTTAAATGTCAGTTAATATTAACTATCGGGGCATCCAAAGTCATGGGGGCGCCGGCTTTCAAATCCATTGTTGCCTGTGCTTCAACTTTTAAGGTTGATCCGGCGGAAACCTCCATCGCGCCTCCGGAACCCACAAGCACAGAACCGTTTCCCAATACATTGGCTGTAGCGTCGCTTTGAATTTGCACAAGACTTGGAGATTCCAATACAACCTTATCCTCGCCAAACGTATAAAATGATTTACCTTCGATATGGATAGCGCCTTCAGCCTTGTAATGATGCGACCCCGATGATACATTGTCCGCGCCGGCGATTGTTGAAATTCGGTTACCGCCGGCTTTCATAATGATGTCTTTTTCTGCATACAACTCAATATTCCCGGTCGATTCCAGTTTGATCAGCTTTTCGTCGGTCGAGAACGTCAGGACATAATTTTCTTTTTTGTGGTCGTAGATACGGATAAAGCCGTCGTCGCCCTCGTCGTGTATTTCTATTGTATGGCCGTTGCGGGTACGGATCGCTTTGATATCGTTGGTTTCGGTAGGCCATTTTTCATCAGGGCGCTGTTTAGCATCGTTATCTTTTTTGCCATAGTACAGCGTACCGACGACGTATGGTTTTTCGGCGTTGCCGTTTTCAAAGTCCACCATTACTTCTTCATCGATTTCGGGGATAAAGTAAAAACCTTTGTCATCGCCGCCATGCGGCTGGGCGATGCGTATCCATGGGGACATCATGTCCGGCATAAAATCCTGCCAGAGGAATTGTACGCGGATGCGTCCCAGTTGTTTTGGATCGTTATTGTCCATTACCTTGGCGCGTTGGGGCGGTGCAACAGGGAATATATCGCTTTGAGAATAGGGCGGGTATTCGCACTTCGCAGGAACGGCCGTAAAATGGTTTACATAATTCCCGTTCATTTCGGTCGAATGGGTAATACCGATAATCATCAGTTCCTCAATATCCTCATGCTTATGATCGCCTTTATCATTATAGTAATGGTCGCATATAATAATTTTACTGCCTATGGCCAGGTTGGCATATACAGACGAGCCGGTACAAACAACCTGTTGCGTCTTTTCGCCATAAAGTTGTGCCTTAATTGATATTTCGAGTTCGTCCATACCGTCTTTTTCTTCAGGGTTGCTGCATTGCAAATGTTGATTTGTGTATTGGGGAAACATGACTTCTGCCACATTCTTAGCCCTGTCGGTCAATGCATGATATCCGGGTTGCAACAGATCGGGCAAGTCCCTTTGACATTTATCCAGCGTTTCATATTTCAGGTAATCGTGATGCAAATGATAGGCATTATGATGTACGATACCGGCCTGAAAACGATAGGTTAGGAGGCCGTTGCGCGATTCCAACTCTATGGTATCCTTTTTTTGTATTTTCCCGAAAATCAATTTTTCGCCGTTGTAATACATCCATTCGCCGTAGCGTTGCGCCAATCGGGTTAAGAATTGGTAATTTGATTCATTATACTGAACGGTATAGGGAATTTTGTCTGTTGTACGCGTATTGATTTCAGGGGGTACCGACGCGCTGCCAAGTGTATATTTTACGATTTCTTCCAAAGTCATATTCTCGTGCGACCAGCAGTGCGGATGGTCTATCAGCCTGTAATCGGGACTATACACCGTTACATCGATCAGCTGTTCCGAGTACAAATCCGATCTGCGATAGATTTGAACGTCGAAAACAAAACCCTCAAAATAGATCGATTCATCATATACCTTTGCATCTTTTCCGTCGAAGCGAATGGTTCCAATGACGCATTGCACTTTACTGCCCATCAATTTATGGGGTATGGGAAAATCACTGTCGTCTAAAGTATCTGTCAATTTCTTCTTTTGCATTGTAAAACTGAATTTGCTTGGGCTAAGCAGTGTCTGTGACAACACAAGGTTCAAGAAATTATACTGTCTGTAATGCTCTGGGTAAAATCCTTCAATTTTGATTATAGTATTATTTTTATCTATTAAAGTTCCCATATTTTTTATTTATTAAGTTGATTATATCTGTTTTATAATTGTTATACCCTGTTATTTTCACGCATGGTTATTAATATGGGTTCAATTCGCACTCAAATACCCAGTGGAATATAAGTATAATCTATTGCATTGTTAACAAACTTCGTATTTTCCGAAAATTGTATTATTGGGGCGACGATAGTTATCCGCATGTGCATCTGTTCTGCGTTGTTGTTGCTGAAATATTCACTCAGGCGTACGCAGTAAGCACCTACGAACTGCACGGCTTTGGTCTTAGGTTTTCCACCCCTTGCAATACCCGCTGTAACAGGCAATTCAAACCAACCGAGATGCGCCTCGCCAATATTTAACATCCAATTATGAAAGTTGAGATCTTCCTCGTTGTCTGATAGTAGCGTAAAATTTATTATCCCGCCCTTGACGTCGGCGCAAGGTTTATAATTGCTATCGACAGGTTTGATAAATTCATAATCACAATCCTGTACGTTGTAGCATATCGGTTTGCCATCTCTACCAAAATCCGTAATCATTAATTTTCCTTTATCTGCCATAATTTATGATTTATTAAGTTGATTATATCTGTTTTATAATTGCTATACCCTATTATTTTCACACATAGTTATTGATATGGGTTAAATTCGCACTTACATACCCTGTGGAATCTATTCCTGATTATTTATTGCATCGTTACCAAACACCGTTTTTTCTCCAAATTTTATCTCCGGAGCGACGATAGATATCCGCATGTGCATCTGTTCTGGGTCGCTGTTGCTGTAAAATTCACTCAGGCGTATGCAGTAAGCGCCCTCGAATTCCACCCGTTTGTACTTGGGTTTATTTAGTTGATTCCTTGCAAGACCCGCTGTAACAGGCAACATGAACCAACCGTTATGCACCTCTTCAATATTAAATATCCAATTATGAAAGTAAAGGTCATCCTCGTTGTCTGATAGTAACGTAAAATTTATTATCCCGCCCCTGACGTTGGCAGAAGGTTTATAATTGTTTTCGTAAGGTTTGTTAAGTTCATAATCAAAATCCTGCACGTTATAATAACTATTATCCGGATTGTTTTTTTGAAAATCTTCAATCATTAATTTTCCATTATCTGCCATAATATGATTTTTAAAAAGTTATATTTTTTTTAAAAAAGAATGGGGATAGTCAATTCAATTAGGAATTAGGAATTACGAATTGCGAATTAGGATTGGGCGACCGCGAGGGTGCGCCCCTACAAATTATCTGTTTTTCATTCATAACTCTTAATTCCTAATTCCTAATTGAATTGACTGCCCCATTCTGACATTGTTACGACCAATCGTTTTCGTAGGTCACTGATTGGTTGGTGATTTCCTTGCAGGAAATTGTGATTTGTTCCCAATGGGCTAAGGAAGCGCCGCCAAGGTTGTCTTCCCAGTGTTCAACGAAATCGACGCAATAAGCGCCTTTGAACTCAACGTCTTTCATCTTTTTCGTTGCGTCGGCCGAGTTCATAAATTCGATTTTACCGTCTTTTGCGAGCGATTTGTCGCACATCCAATTGAGCAATTCGCAATTGCCGTCATTCAAGGCTTTCACCTTGATCGTGATTTGTCCGCCACGCGGAATACCGGTCGTTTGACCTTCCTTGTCGGTCGCTTGCGTAAACTGATAGGATACGCCGGCTACTTCTCTTTCTTTGAAGCCATCTACAACGAATGTTACAGGAGTCTTTGCCATAATTGTAATTTTTAAAAATTGTAAATAAATAATTCAAATTCGTGATTAACTCCAATCATTTGTGTAGGTCACGGACTGATTCGTAATTTCCTTGCATGAAATCGTGATTAGTTCCCAATGGGCCAAGTCTTCAGCTTTAATGCTGTCTGTCCAATTCTCAATGAAGTCTACGCAGTAAGCGCCTTTGAACTCAACGTCTTTCATCTTTTTCGTTGCATCCGACGAGTTCATAAATTCGATTTTACCGTCTTTTGCCAGTGATTTGTCGCACATCCAACTGAGCAGTTCGCAGGTGCCGTCGTTCATTGCTTTCACTTTGATTTTGATTTTCCCGCCACGGGGAATGCCGGTCGTCTGACCTTCCTTGTCGGTTGCTTGTGCAAAAGCGTACTCTACCATGGCTACCTCTCTGGGTTTGAAGCCATCTACCAATAATGTTACCGGTGTTTTTGCCATAACTGATTAATTTTAAATTCGTTAATATTAAGTTTTAAAAAAATGGTTAGAAATTTTGAATAGATTAAGACACATCACATTCTTTGTCGAAACCGGCGCCCTTGTTTTTGGTGGCGGCAAGTTTGACAATAAAGTTTTTAGCCGAGAAATACGGCGTTATTTCCATATCGACCGTGATATTTTTCGTTTCCGGATCTTGCGACGGGTTACCTAATTTGTAATCCTGAAACAGTTTGCCGTAGCCTTTGTGCTGATTGAGGAAGTCCTGAATCTTTTCTCTCAGGATTTTCGGCGACTTGATCGTGTCCCAGTTTTGCAGCGCTTCGTCGTTGAGGAAGTTCATCAACACCTTTTTGACCCAGTCAAAGACACGGACAATGGTATAGGATGTCATCGCTTTGTTGTCGCCGTTGAAAAGTGTCGTATCGTTGAATGCCATAACCCTGCCTTCGGAGAATACCATCGGTACTACCTGTTTGTCCATCAAACCGGCGATTTCGGATTTGAGCAGGTCTAAGCGGACGCCTTTCACTTCGTTGAGCGTACCGTGTTTTTTTCCTGCCGACGGGTCTGCGATATTTCGCGAATCGTCGTACATTTTCCCTGCCAGCGCTCCCGAAGGAGGCACATAGAGATTGTCGTCTTCGCGTGCCAGATCTTCTTTTTTCCTTCCCAACACCCAATTGGACGTCAGAATAATGTTCTGCAAAAAGACGTCGCTGTCGCGATAGCGTTCGGTATTATCGACCATATTATCGTAAGTCATCTCGTCGGCATGGTCGGTCACAAGCATCACTTTGTATTTGTGCGCCATCTGTGCCCATAGCCGCAGTACGGTATTGTCCTCGAAGATATAGCCCGGCATAACCATCAGGCTGTAGCTGTCTTTGAGACTGAGACGGTCGTAGGAGTTTTTGAGCAGTTCGTTGATTTCCTGAATAAATTCCGAATTGGAATCGCCCAATTCATTTTTATTGACATTGATCAACCGGAGGTTACGGAGTTTGTCGCTACCTGTGTTCTTATAAAACATATCGAGCGTACGGTACTCCGTTTCTATTTTTTTGATCGAGTCGGTTGCGATGCTCAGGTTGTCCATAAACAATTCCTTGTATTTCTTCTCTTTCTGCGAGCACGATTCTGCAAATTCCATTGGCGTCTTTTTGTCTTCGGCCAACAAATCCAGCCATTTTTTCAGGTCGGAGGCCAATTTTTTCCGTTTATCGCCAAAACGATTCTCATTCAGGAAAATATTCCGTTGGGCTTTATTTTTCAAGTCCAAATTCTCTGCATCCGGAAGGAAACCCTTTATCGTGTTGAATCCGCCTATTTTGGATAACGAATCTGCGACACTGCGTTCCGGTCTTTTCTCTACTATCACTTCGGGCGCTGCCTGCCCTGTTACCTGTTCTTGTAATTTTGCTTCTGCCATAATTATATTTTTTTTTTTGATGTTGGTTGATTTCAGTCGATATTAATCGACTTCAAACGATTTTGGTCGATTTTTTATTTCCCCTCTTCCAATTCGTCCAACAGGTTTTGCAGGACATTGCGTAACTCTTCTTTCGACTCCGGGTTGCCGATAATGTCGCGTAGCCGTTTGTTTTGTTCGATGTTTTTCCGCATTTTAGCGTTGGCGTCGATGTTGTTCTTTACCGACAGCAGGAACGAACTGTTTTGTACCAACTGTCCGCTGCCGTTGTTGACTTCAAAATCTTTCATTTCATTGAAAGATAACGTTTCCGATACATAATCGCCGTTTTCGGTTTGAAATTCGACATCCACCTCTGGTTTGAATTTCTCGAAAACGTCCTTGATCGTTTGTGCTTCCTGAAACAGTTCCGGTTCATTAACCGAATCTGAAAACTGTCCGATGTATAGGGTTTTGTTTTGTGAGATAGCGTTCACTTTCCCCCCGGTTTCTTCATCGGGCGCATCTGAAATAAAATTCTCTCTTAAACTCATAGTGCGTTTTGTTTTAAAATTAATAATATTTTTTGGTTGTTTTTTTGTTTTTTTCGATTTGGTCGATTCAGTCGATTTCAGTCGATCTTACTTGATTAATGTTTCCACTTCAACTCCTCATCCTTCAACGTCAGAACCACCTCGTCGCCTCCTTTGATCTCTCCTGAGATGATCATTTTGGATAATGGTCGGCGAAGTTCTTTACGTATTGTGCCTATAATCGGGCGCGCGCCGAATTGCGCATTGAAGCCCGACATGGCAATAAAGCGTTTGGCGTCGTCTTCGATCCGCAATGCGATGTTCTGTTCTTCCAACGCTTTGAGCAATCCTTTCAGGTGTATCTCGAAAATCATCGTCACAATCTTTTCCGTGATCGGCGAGAAAGGAACTATCTCGGTCAAACGACCTAAAAATTCGGGGCGGAAATTTCCTTGCATAATATCCATCAGGTCATTATTTTTGGGGATGACGCCGTTTCCGAACGATTCCACAATAAACTGACTGCCTATATTGGAAGTAAAAAGTATCAAAGCATTCGAGAAATAGCCTGTACGGCCTAAGCGGTCGTGCAGTTTGCCTTCGTCTAAGATCTGCAGGAAAAGGTCGAAAACGGAGCGGTGCGCTTTCTCGATTTCGTCGAACAGTACGACCGAATAAGGTTTTTGACGTATCTGGTTGACAAGCAAACCGCCCTCTTCGTATCCTACATATCCCGGAGGCGCTCCGTAGAGCAAAGCGACCGAGTGTTCTTCCTTAAACTCAGACATATCGAAACGGATCATAGCCGATTCGTCCTGAAACAGAAATTCGGCCAATGCTTTCGCCAATTCCGTTTTTCCCGTACCTGTCGGCCCAAGGAAGAAAAACGAACCCATCGGTTGTCCTTTCTTGTTCAGCCCCGAGCGCGATTCAAAGACGGCATCTAAGATAATTTTAATCGCATGGTCTTGTCCGACAACCCGTTTTTTGAGGATTGCTTCGGCATTAACCAACTTATCGCGCTCTTTCGACTGGATTTTGCCCAGCGGAATACCTGTTTGTTTGGCAATAACGGCATACAGGTCGGAACTATCAACCTCTGTGCGTTTTTCGGCTGCCAGTTCGGTCAGTTTATCCAAAACCTGATGCAGATACTCAAACCGTTCGGCGACGGTTTCAATCTTGGCAAAATCGACGTCGTCTTCCAACTGGGCTACAAGCAGGCAACTCACTTTATTAAATATCTCATAATGAAGCCAATCGAGATTAGTCATCAACTCCCCTTCACTCATCGGCTGCGACTCATCCTCACTCTTATTTCGTAATTCGTAATTCGTAATTCGTAATTGATTTTCCAGCGTATCCAATTTTTCGCGAATGCCTTGAATATCCTTTTGCGAAAGGCTGTTCATGGTACGAATCATCGACATAGTACGGTCAATGAGGTCAAATCCCGAATCGGGAAGCGCTTTTTCGTTCAGATAGCGTTTGGCTAACCGAATGGCGTCAATCAGTACCGCATCGGATATGGACAGTTCGTGGTATTTCTCGTACAACCGCGCCGCGCCTTTCAGGATACGGAAACAATGGTCGGCATTAGGCTCTTCGATCGTTATCTTCTCAAACTTACGGACAAATTCTTTATCTGTTTCGATATTTTTTGTGTAACCGTCGATTGAGGCGGTACATAACAGAAGGAGGTTGCCTTTGTTGAGCGCCTGTTTCAGGATATTGGAAGCCCCTGACAATGAGCCGTGTTTATCCATCAGTTTATCGACCGATTCGATAACTAAGATTGCATTGTTGTTGCTTTGCAGGTCGTCGATGATACTTTTGAAACGGTCTTCGGTTTCGCTCTTATAGTTCGAATCGGCAGCCATCGCGCCGAGGTCGAGTTCGTAAACGGTCGCTTCGGCGAGGAAGTCGGGCGCTTCCGCCGATTGGATACGTTGCACAAAGCCATTGATCAGCGCAGTTTTACCTACGCCCGATTCGCCTGTTATCAACAGGTTGGATTTGGTTTTGCGTCCCAGCACTTCGAAGATGACGGCAATTTCGCTTTCAAACCCAATCACAGGGTCGATTTCGCCTGCGGCAGCCATTGCATTTTTGTTCAGGCAATATTTCTGCATGGCTTTGGACGAACCCGCAGGTCCGCTTGTACGGCCTGCCCCCGAACTTGAGCCGCCGCTTTTATTGACAGATTGCGATACAGCGGCTGTGCCTGCGCCGTCGATAATTTCCTGCGTGGTAAGCGGCATCGTTTTCAGTTGCTCGTAGGTGAAGCCTACGCCCGGCGTTGTCAGTGAAGCCAACAGACAGACAGGCGTAATCTTGTCGTGCTCGAAGCGGATTTTGTAGCTTACTGCTTCCCTTAACACAGCATGGGCCGTATCGTCAAAATAGACGTCGTCGGTTTTTTTCGTTGTGCGAGGGTAGAAACTGATTTGGATATCAGCCCATTCGAGCAGGTAATAATAGTCCTTGTCGATTTGCTCGATAAACGAAATCAGTCCTACATCCTTATGTAATAAGGCTTTTAATATATGCGCAGGCATAATCGACTCGTTCATCGATTCTTTGGCATATTCCCGCGCAATGTAAATCGCATTTTGCGACTCATCCGACAAATTGTCGGTAGAGATTTTCATATCTTCGATTGCGTTGTAGTTCATATTTATTTGCTGTTTATGAATTGTGAATAACTGAATATTTAAAGATTTAAAGATTTAAAGATTTAAAGATTTAAAGATTTAAAGATTTAACTAAACTCTAAACTCTAATATCTAAACTCTAATTAAAAGCATATTCCCACTCCGAACACATGCCTGACTTGTCCTATATAATCCTGCCAGTCTTTGTCAAAAGGAAAACGGTACTGGAATGTATAGCGCAATGCGACAGGGCCTAATTTTCCCAAAACGCCTATTTCGGGCGAAATGGCGCTATGCATCTTAAAGGCCGGATCACCGTCGTCATTCAATTCTTCCCAATCCCATGAAGATACGCCTGTATAGCCTACGCCAAAGAAACCCCAAACAGGGATCTGTAACTTCATCGTCGTCCATCCTACCGAAAAATTTATTTCGCTCCTTTCCGACTTTTCATAATCTTTTTGCATGGCTGCAAAAACCGACGGGCTAAACCTGAACGATGCATATCCCGAGAACTTTTTCGCTTTATAAGCGCCCACGGACAGGCCTATCGGCGCACCGTCTTGATATTCATACAGGATGGCAGTGACGGGATTGAATTGGTCGGCTTCAAGTTTTTTGATATCAGCCAAACGCAGGCCGGCCTCAGTGGCTCTGGGGCACGACATCAGGACGACCAATTCGTACAACTTTTTCGCATCTGCATAATCTCCGTTTGTATAATGAATCTCGGCGCCATTATAATATGTTCTACAGTTCGTAGCAAAATTAGTTTCCGCTTCTTTCGCACGCGCCTGTGCATATTCATCGTTAATATTATACGCAATAACCTTTTGGAAATTTTCCGCAGCTTCTTTATATAATTGTTCGTTAAAGTATTTGTCGCCTTCAGCCCTTAATACCATAATACTGTCTATATCCCTGATTTTTCCAGCCATATCCGCATCGGCAGGCATATCGGTACATTCCATTGACAATCTGTATTTTTCACGCGCTTCAGTGTACAGCGCTTTTTTGAAAAGTTCGACGCCTTCGTTGAAATGCTGGTAGAAACACCCTACGCCG
>Ga0082212_10012284_pt1 | contig 10790 bp, 8 predicted proteins | sample TergutNt197P3_FD_71548 | JGI IMG/M metagenome (GOLD analysis project Ga0082212, IMG submission 71548) | Neocapritermes taracua P3 segment gut microbial communities from Petit-Saut dam, French Guiana - Nt197 P3 | ecosystem: Host-associated > Arthropoda: Insects > Digestive system > Gut ...
TCATTCCGTTCCTTATCCCACAGCACATACGTTTCATATCCACGACTACTGACATAATGTTTTTCCCATACAAAATGAATGGTTTGTTTGTTGCCTTCAGCATAATCTATAATGAGATGATCATTATAAATATCAACAAACACATTATCAATATATTGGCATCCAGCAACGCCTCCACATGAAACATACCATTTCCATTTCCCTTGCACGTATTTTTGTATAACGGGCAAAGGTTGTTCATACAAGTTTTCAATATTGATGATATCAACATCATCCCTTGAACAGGAAGCAATACCTCCTGCAAAGAACAGTACTATTGCCACATAGTTAAAAAAAACTCTCATCCGTTTAATTGTTAATTATCTCACTCTGCTGCTTTCTCTATGCAGTTTTAAATAATTATTCTCATATTCAAATACACAATGTAAAGGTAATTGTAAAAAAGAACAAATAAAAATGTATTTTTGCGTCGCTCTTACCTTACCTGTTGCGTCACTCTTACCTTACCTGTTGCGTCACTCTTACCTTACCTGTTGCGTCGCTCTTACCTTACCTGTTATTATTTGAACTTCGATTGCTTCAATAATTCCGGATAATCGGTGAGCTTCATTAACTCCTGCCAGTTGGTTTTAGGTTTTTGTTTCATGTAAGCAGAGATAATGCGGTACCCCAGCCAAACGCCTACCCTTCCCGGAGATTCCACCGGAAGAAAAGCAGTATGAGGAGCCTCTTTCAAATATTGGGTGGTTGTAAAATAATCACCGGTAAGCAAATGATGATTCTCCTGAATCGTTTTCCATATCAGGGATTGATGCCTGTTGCACCAGTCGTATTGTTCCTTATCGTAAGCGGTAAATTCCCAGACCTGCCGGTCCGGCAGAAGCTGCGAAAGAATGTATCGCAATTTGCCTTCATATAAAATTCGATCCAACAAAACATCTTCATCTCCCATAAACGGCAGGTTTGCCATCATAAATCCCAATAAATAGTCGGGGACTATCCTGTCGGGATTCATTAATTTTCGTTGATAATCATGGAAAAAGTCTTGATAAAGCGGATAATCCGGTCCCAAATATTTATCTGCCGATAAAGATAAGACATTATCCGTTACAACAGTATTATGACCAAAACCCGAAACGTGCATATACACTTCCGGCGGTTTGATTTGCGGAAATTGCTGCAGGAAAGTTTGTAATCCTTTCGACAATTCCCTGTCTATTCCCTCGAGCCTGGCAAAAGTTTCCTGTTCATCTTTGTACAACCCCATCAGAGTAGGCTCTGAAAAATAATCTCTCAAACGGGAGTAAAAGCCGGTCGAGTCGGAGGTTCCGATACCAAGAACGCCCGCCCCGAAAACATCTAAAAAGTCAATATCATGCTGTAAGGCGCTATCCGGTCTGTTTTGAGTCAGAAATAAATACAAGTCACTATCAAAACGGATAATCTCAAACTGCGGCAGATCTTCATTTATTTTATTCCCCGAACAACAAAGGCAGCACAGACAGGCCATTCCAAATAAAGCTATTCTTAACATCGTCACGACTCGTTTCAACATGGATTTATTCGTTTTCCTTTTAACGGTCGGATAAAATAAATATTGTAATAGCAGGATTTTCTATACTTTTGTAAAAAATTAGATATACATGAAACAAGCAGGTAAAATTTTTACGGGGGTTTTGTTGGGAATTGTTATTTTGATGGCATTAGCAGTTACAGGGATATATATTACCGGAAATGGATATGTCTTTAAAGCATTTCAAAAAACCATACTCAAAGGCTATTCTACTGCCCATATAGACGATTATGTTGATTTTGACAATGCTGTTGTCCGAGCCGGCGTTCCCCAGCACTGGATATTACATGAAAAATATAATCAATTACAATTGACGGATATTTTGCGGAAAGAATTAGAGGATTTTCAGTCTATCGGTTTTGCTATTATCAAGGACGGGGAATTGTTGTATGAAGAATATTGGGATGTTTATTCTTCGGCCAGCCTAACCAACTCTTTTTCAATGGCGAAAAGTATTACAGTCATGTTGCTGGGTAAGGCCATCGAACAGGGGTATATTAGCGGACTGGATCAGCGGATTATCGACTTTATACCCGAATTTCTCAAGGACTCTTTAGGAAGTTTGGTAACGGTCGGAGATTTATCATCCATGCGTTCCGGATTCGACTGGACGGAAGAATATTATTCTCCTTTTGGCATGACAACGGAAGCGTATTATGGCAATCGTATCGAAAAGCAATTACTAAAGCGGCATTTTTCGAGCCCTCCGGGAGGGACATTCAAATATTTATCCGCTAATACACAGTTGTTGGCTATTGTATTGAAACGGGCTACAGGAAAAAGTTTATCCCAGTACCTGTCTGAAGAATTTTGGCAGCCCATGGGTATGGAAAACGATGCCCTTTGGTCGTTGAGTGGAGGAGTGGAAAAATCGTTTTGTTGTTTCCACAGTAACGTTCGTGATTATGCCAAACTCGGTCAATTGTTACTCCAAAATGGAAATTGGAATGGGGTTCAGTTGTTGGATTCAAGGTTTGTTAAACAAATGATTACGCCCTGTTGCGACGCTTTCGAACCGGATGAACCAAAGCAATACGGTCATTCTATCTGGATAGATGAAGCCCATCAACCCTCTTTCTATGGTTTTATGGGACATCTCGGACAAAGAATCATTGTCGTTCCTGACGAAAATATTGTGATTGTCAGGTTGGGAAAAAGCAAAGATTTCGTTCACCCTTCGAAAGGGCATCTCGAAACGGATACATACACTATGGTAGATGAAGTGGTAAAAATGATCGGACATTGATTCAATAACGCCAAAGTAATGTATTCGTCGTTGCGAATCGCGTGAGCGATGAAGCAATCTAAAATAATTTTTATTTCTCTGTGTGTTATTTAAAGAATTTCATGTATATTTGCATGTCATTTCGGAATATATGGGATGGAGGTTTGAAGCATCGGATATCAATATTATAATAAAAATATAAATTAAAAGCTAATAATCATGAATCAACCAATTTCTCGACGCCGTTTTCTCGGCGTAACGGCAACTGCCGCAGGTCTTTTTACTATTGTTCCAAGTCGTGTCATGGGCGGGTTTGGATATGTCGCTCCAAGCGATAAACTGAACATTGCCGGTATCGGCGTGGGCAAGGGAGGTAAAGGTCGTGTTAACCTGAATAACATGAAGTCGGAAAATATTGTCGCTTTATGCGATATCGACTGGGATTATTCAAAAGATACCTTTGCAGAATTTCCCGACGCTAAGAGATTTATCGATTATCGTAAAATGTTATCTGAAATAGGTAAAGAAATCGATGCGGTAGTCATTGCTACACCCGACCATTCCCATGCTGTTATTGCCATGGCTTATATGCAATCGGGCAAACATGTTTACGTGCAAAAACCATTGACCCATTCGGTATATGAGTCACGGGTGTTATTGGAAGCATCACGTCGATACAATGTAGTGACCCAGATGGGTAACGAAGGTCACAGCGACGATGAAGTCAGCGAAGTATGCGAATGGATATGGAATGGCGCTATCGGCGAAGTAAGCCATGTAGATGCATGGACCGATCGTCCGATTTGGCCACAGGGACTTACGCGTCCCCCGCAGGGTATGTGGGTTCCCGACCATTTGGATTGGGATTTGTTTATTGGCCCGGCAGCTATGCGTCCTTACAACCGTGCGTATCACCCTTGGGATTGGCGTGGATGGTGGGATTTTGGAACAGGCGCCTTGGGTGATATGGCTTGCCATGTCCTTGATGTGGTGTTCTCGGCCATGAAGCTGGGACATCCTGTTTCCGTAGAGGCTTCATCATCAGCTTTCAATACCGAAAGTGCACCGATGGCTTCTACCATCCAATACGAATTTCCCGCCCGTCCGAAAATGGGTAAAATAAATATGCCTGCCGTGTCGGTCACCTGGTATGACGGAGGATTGCGTCCGAGACGCCCGGAAGGGATGCCTGATGGTATGGCATTGGGAACCAACGGTATCATCTTCCATGGCACAAAAGGTACTTTATTCTGTGGAAACTATGGAAGCCGCTACAAATTGTTGCCTGAAAGTAAATTCGCTAATGCGCCAAAACCACCGGTTCAGTTGCGGCGGGTAGGCATGAGCCATGAAATGGATTTTGTGCGGGCATGCAAGGAATCACCGCAAAACCGCGTACTGCCGCTTTCCAATTTCGAGTATTCTGGTCCGCTCACCGAAATGGTAGTGATGGGGAACTTGGCAGTGCGATTGAAAGGACTGAATAAGAAACTTATGTGGGATGGCATCAATATGCGTATTACCAACTTGGCCGATGACGACGTGGTGAGGGTAGCCAATGGTATTCCGGGTCAGGATCCCCGTCAAGTGTCATTGAATGCCAAACAAGCTTCTGAGGAATACATCCGCCATACCTATCGTCAAGGGTGGTCGTTGGGTGTTTAACCGAACACAGCAAAAAGGATACGCTGCGAGAGTGAGTCTGACGCTCTCGCGGCGTTTTTTATAAATAAATACAGTATGAAAGCATTTGTATTCCCTGGACAAGGCGCACAGTTTCCCGGCATGGGAAAAGAGTTGTATGAAGGGTCGCCGCTTGCCCGCGAATTATTTGAGACAGCGAATGAAATATTGGGTTTCCGCATTACGGATATCATGTTTGAGGGAAGCGAAGAAGACCTTCTCCAAACGAAAGCGACCCAGCCTGCCATTTTTCTTCACTCGGTTGTTTTAGCCAAAACATTGGGCGGACAATTTCAGCCGGATATGGTTGCAGGACATTCCTTGGGTGAATTTTCTGCATTGGTAGCCGCCCGTGTACTTTCGTTCGAAGACGGTTTACACTTGGTATATCGACGGGCTTTGGCCATGCAGAAAGCCGGTGAGATGTATCCGGGAACAATGGCTGCCATCCTTAACCTGCCGGATGAAACCGTTGAGGGGATTTGCTCCGCAATTAAAGAAATCGTAGTCCCTGCCAATTATAATTGCCCCGGACAAACCGTTATTTCCGGCTCCATAGAAGGCGTAGATAGCGCCTGTGGACAGCTGCTTGCCGCAGGCGCTAAACGTGCATTGAAATTGAGGGTAGGCGGCGCTTTCCATTCACCATTGATGGAACCTGCCAAAGAAGAATTAGAGAAAGCCATTCAGTCTGTTTCATTTAATCAGCCGGATTTTCCAATATATCAAAATGTCAGTACGCAAGCTGAAACAAATCCCGAAAGAATCAAGGCGCATCTGATTGCCCAATTAACCGCACCCGTCAGATGGACGCAATCGATACGAAACATGATTTCCGCAGGCGCAAATGATTTTACCGAATTAGGCCCCGGCAGCGTTTTGCAAGGTTTAATCAAGAAAATCGATCCTGCGGTACAAACGCAAGGTTGCGCCATGTAGCGGCGCTGCGTTTATAGCCGTGCGCGACAGCGCACGGGGAGAGAATCACGACCGGATCGTGCGCCTCGTAGAGGCGCTGCATTTGGGTATCTCGCATTTTCCTGTTCACATTCGCAAATTAACATCACCGCTACGCGGCGAATGATGATGTATCATCTTTCCGTGCGCTGTCGCGCACGGCTATAGGAACATCGGCACTATGTGCCGCACTAACCACTAATCATTATTTTTTCATTTCGTGGGTAAAAACGACTATTTCGTGGACGCCGGATACCATTTGGTGGATAGACCCCTTTTTTTCTTGTTTACGATTTTTTTTGTATATTACTTTGTTCCGTGAATGTTACAAGTGACGAGTTACATTTTAATTTTTAATTCTTAATTTTTAATTAAATAAATTCTATGGAACAAAAAAGATTACTTGATTTGAAATCCCCGCTCTTTGGAAAGAGCCGGCGGATTTTGTTTGTGGTGTAACTCGCCCTCTTTGGATTTTCCAATGTCTGGGCGGATTATTCAAACAATGGATGGGTTTTCAGTGTGCTGCCCGACGGGACGGCAAGTGTGAGCTATCCTGTTAAGGAAGTATGGGAAAACAATCCTTGTTTGTGGACGTCCCAATATCAGGATGCAGAAGGGAGTTGGCACTCTCAATGCCATTCGGGCAGTCAGTTCATGCGCTACGACAGGGATATTAAATCTTCCCTGTCTATACCTTCTTCGGTAACGAGCCAAACAATTGTTTGGAATAACGACACGCATGCTTATGAACACAGGTATGGCGCTACCTATTCGGTTTCGACCATCGCATTGGGTTTGAACGCCGACCAAATAGCCGCTTTTACGAGCGTGTCGATTCCGGGTTCGGTGACGACGCTGGGCAATTCTGCTTTTTACGGCTGCATCAATTTGGCGGGGGTTGCGATTCCTGCCAGCGTCACTACGATAGGGGGTAGCGCTTTTTATAATTGCAAAGCATTTACGGAAGTTACCGTTCCTGCTACGGTTACGTCCATGGGGTCGAGTGTGTTTCAGAACTGCACGAGCATGACCAAAGCTACGGTGTCGAACAGCGTCATCAGCAATTCGCAATTTTTTGGTTGTACTTCGCTGAAAGAAGTAGTGTTGTCGGGTAACCTGACCACCATTAGTAATAACGCATTTTCCGGTTGTTCCGCGCTATGGGGTGTTTACTTGTTCTCACTCACATATAAATATTGTTTCCAATTACATTGCGAAACAGCCGGAACATCATAAAAAACAAACATTTAGAGAAGAATACATGTCTTTTTTGGAAAAATTTGAAATCGAATATGATGCACAATATTTGTTTGAGTGGATTGAATGACATCACCGCTACGCGGCGAATGGTTGTGGGCAATCATATCCCCGTGCGCTGTCGCGCACGGCTATAAACGCAGCGGCACTACCTGCCGCGTGACGGTGGGGGCATGTATCTAAAACGGAAAAATAAAGGAAGTTATAAAAAAAATGTTTACCTTTGGAAAAAATTGTAAAGGTATGGTAGGACTGAAACATATATCAGTAAAGCAAAATAATCAATCGGCGCTCGTGCTTTTTTCGGGAGGGCAGGATTCAACAACTTGCCTGTATTGGGCAATCCGGTGTTTCGATCAAGTGCGAACGCTGTGTTTCACCTACGGTCAGCGACACTCGAACGAAGTGGAGGTCGCCCGTCAGTTGGCAATGGAAGCTAATGTTCCGTTTCAGGTACTCGACGCATCCATAATCAGTCAATTAGCCGACAATTCCCTAACCAATCACGCTTTGACAATGGACAGTGAAAAGCCGGAAAATACCTATCCCAACACTTTTGTTCCGGGACGCAATTTGTTTTTTCTTACTTTCGGCGCCGTAATTGCCCGGACGTATGGAATACAAAACTTGGTTACCGGTGTTTCCCAAGCCGATTACAGCGGTTATCCCGATTGTCGCGATACTTTCATCCGTTCGGCAAATGCCAGTTTGAATCTTGCTATGGATGAACAGTTTATTATCCATACTCCACTCATGTGGCTGAGTAAGAAGGAAACTTGGGCTTTGGCCGGCGAATTGGGCGTTTTTGAAATCGTCAGGAATAAAACATTGACTTGCTACAACGGAATCATCGCCGATGGCTGCGGAGAGTGCCCTTCCTGTAAATTACGAAACGAGGGCTTGAGAGAGTATATTAGAATTAAAAATTAAAAATTACGAATTAAAAATTACGAATTAAGAATTAAAAATGTTTACAGAAGAATATAACAATCTTTCTTTGCTTGGAAATAAAACCGAATACAGGCAGGTGTATGCTCCGGAAGTTTTGGAGACTTTTGTTAACAAACATCCGGAAAATGATTATTGGGTACGATTCCAATGTCCGGAATTTACCAGCCTTTGCCCCATTACCGGTCAGCCGGATTTTGCAACTGTTCTGATAGATTACATTCCCAATATCCGGATGGTTGAGAGTAAAAGTCTGAAACTCTACCTTTTCAGTTTCCGTAATCATGGCGCTTTCCATGAAGATTGCGTTAATATCATCAAAAACGATTTGGTACGCTTGATGGATCCGAAATACATTGAGGTAACCGGTATCTTCACTCCCCGAGGCGGAATCAGCATTCATCCCTATTGTAATTACGGAAAACCGGAAACGGAATATGAGGCTTTAGCTAAAAAACGCTTGTTTGCCCGATAGTCACCACTCCATATTACACATGACGGCGTGCCGCTTTCCCCCTATTTCCTCATCGTCCCTATTGTGTTACCGATTTGTAGATATAAGTGGTTTTTGCACTACCGAATCCATATTCAATTGACGCTTGCTCGTTTGCCACGTCAGGAAAATAGGCTTTTGTGAATGTTATTGGAAGTGAATTAGAAACTTCTATTCTACCGCCTTTGGGATTGACTTGGGCGAAAGTCGAACGGGAAATATTCCAGTTGGAGGAGGATCTAAGCGATGCCGTCATTGCCGGTATGTAGGTGTATGTTGCCTCTTTCCGATGATTATTTACAGAAATGGATACGGCAAAATTCACCACATCTCCGGGACGTATTGTCTGTGGTACGGAAGTGAATTCGCACGATGCCGTGTAGGTTTCTCCCGGAATAAGCGAACAAGTACATACGCCGTCCGGGTGCAAAGTATTGTGTTTCTCGGGGCTGGTTGACAAAATACCGTCTTTCTCGACATAAACATTTCCGAGAAACTCGTAAGTTCCCGTAAAAGCTGATCCCAAAGAAATATAGGTAGTACTAAAATTATAGCGAAAGTCATTGGGATTCGGTGCAGCGCCGGTTCCATTTACCTTGTCAGTGTATGTAAGTACCCACACGATTTCCGGTTTTTTCTCTTGTATGTATCCTTCACTGATCAGCCAGTCGATAAACTCCTGCCTTCCGCCCGGTTTCATTGCTTTTCCGCCCCGTTCATATACAAATACCCTGACATAGTAGTAGGTAGCATCGCGCAGGCAATCTTCAGGCGTTCTCAATCCGCCGGGGTAAATAAGCGGTCCGCCGACAATGTTAAGAATTGTTTCTCGAACCATGAAAAGCCGGCTCAGGCGCAAATTTATGGGAACATCATTATCGAAATAATCCAGTAACTCGTCGTCCTTAAAGTGCTTGATAATATCCAAATATTCCGTTTCTTTCTGTTTCGCTTTAGCGGTTGCTTCGAGACGGCCTTCTAACATTTTTCTCAAATCGCTTTCCGTTTTTGCACGGATTTGATTGAGCACAGCCTCTCCGACTTCGCTTTCGCTAAGGCCGTTGATTTTGCAATGCGACTTGATGGCATCAATTTTCAACTGGTTTATGTAAGCATTCAGCGAGGCTTTAGTGGATTGCATCGTCCATTCTTCATCGGGAATTTTGCCGGTATAGCCTTTAGACTCGAAAAGATTATATGCATATTGCAGTTGGTAATCACCCCAACTCATCACGGAGTAGTTAATCAACTGATTTGCGAGTGGGACAAAACGGGCGGGAGGAAAGGTGTACTCTAAAAATGCTTGCGATATAGCTTTGGCGGCTTCTTTATAGTCGCCGCTCACCGCGTGCGATATGGCATTAACGGCTCCCGTTATCGTAGCAGATTGGATATTTCCCATCGCCGCGTTGACACCCGGGTCAAGTTTCATCTTAGCAAGTAAATAATTTGCCGCCATCTCGCTCACTTTGCCCGTTATGGCTCCCAAATCACCTTCGCGAACCGCCACTGCCAAAGCGCCGTAATCGGTTTCCTTGAGAGCGCCTGTAATAAGTATGCCTTTTAAGGACTCGTCGGTAATGCCCATTTTGTCGTAAACCTCGTTGTACGCATTGGTCAACATCGAAGTAGTCTCCGCCGAAACTTTTTGCTTTTCTTCTTCTAACCAGTTACCAACCATGTCTTTCGCAAATTTTTTAATGGCTTCATCCTCTTTTGTAAAAATAGCAACAGGGTCGCTGAAATGGCCGGTTGTAAACGATATTATTCCTTTTTGCAAATCGTTCCAATCAGGATGGATGTAGTCGATGGATTTGGTATCGGGATTATAAAACGATCCAAATATCCTGTAATGGTCATCCGGCGCTACGGCAATACCTGCTTGAAGGGGGAAGGAAATCTTAGCCAATCTATTGAGCCACACCGTTCCCTCTTTTCCATCGACCGTGATACTTATCGGCGAACTTAGACAGGTAACACTCGATTTTTTGTATGCATTCTCTATTTCCGTATCGCTGTTGGTAACACGAATAGTCACGTCCGTTTCGAAAGTTCCGGCGGGAATGGTAATCTGAAAGCCGTTGGATATCAAATTACCGACCGTGGTTTCTTTATCTGCCGTCACCTTTACGGTTATTGGTTCGGGAGGAGTTATCGGCGTTTCTGGGGGATCGTCGTCGGGAGGGATGTTTTTTTCATCCTCGCAGGAGGTAAACATCAGCATTGCAGAGATTGCAATTGCACCGACGAGCAACGCTGAATTTTTGAATCCGGTGAGGCCGGCTACTATCGTCTTTACCGGATTCCTCAAATTTAATATCTTTTTGTACATTTTACTAAAAATTTAATTGATTTTGTTCTTTCAATTTGCAAAATTACACTCAATAATTTTATCGGATTGGACAGATCGTAAAAACTTTTGGACAGATCGTAAAAACTTTTTTTCTGCCTGTCAAAATCATTACCGCTGATGGGAAATTAAATATGAATATTAAGAATAAGCCAATCACACAGTAATATTTAAAATAGGATATTAAATTTGCCGCTGAAATGTTATTACCTGCGCACACTCAACGGCAGAGAGGTTGATTTACTTTTGGAAGCAGAAGACGGTTTTACGGCAATAGAAGTGAAAGCAACCGAAAATGTCG
>Ga0082212_10012286_pt1 | contig 10789 bp, 6 predicted proteins | sample TergutNt197P3_FD_71548 | JGI IMG/M metagenome (GOLD analysis project Ga0082212, IMG submission 71548) | Neocapritermes taracua P3 segment gut microbial communities from Petit-Saut dam, French Guiana - Nt197 P3 | ecosystem: Host-associated > Arthropoda: Insects > Digestive system > Gut ...
GCGCTTGCGCCGAGCGCGAACAGCGACAAACGCCGGAAATCCCGCGCCCGGGCGATCAGCGCGCCCAGCGGCTCCGGCGACGGCCCGGCCAGCAGGACGCGGCCCCGCGCGAGGCCGGACGCACCCGTGCCGTCCCACGCGTCGGGGATCACGGCCACGCCGCCGTCCACATCCGCGCCCAGCTCCGTGCCCAGCAGCAGCGCGCGGCCCCGCGTCTCGGTCAGCAGCTCCGCGAATACGCGCGCGCGGTCCTCCTTCGGGACCCCGGCGTGGATGTCCCGGACGTTCAGCCGGAACGCCGGGATTTCCGCTTCCTCGTAAATTTCCGGCGACAGGAACGCCGTCTCCAGACGCAGCGCGTCCAGTGCCTTTGCCAAATTCTCGGCGCCGGGCCGGAACTTTTTCCCGATCCGCAGCCCGCCCAGCAGACGCCCGTCCACGGCCACGCGCACGACCGACGGCGGTTCGTCGTCCGGGACTTCCACGCCGCGGCTTCGCAGAAACGCCGTAGGGCCCGCGTGGATGGTGTGCCCCCCGGAGCGCGCCGTCACGCCTCCGCCTAACGCCTCGCGGCTGTCGGGGGGGCTCCCGGCGTCGTCGCAATAGTCGCGGATGGCCTCGGCCAGCGGCCCTTCCTCATAGGCATAGGCGATGGCGGCGCAGCGCAGCAGCTCGTCCCTGTCCCCGTCCTGCGCCAGTTCCAAGCCAACGACGGCTTGGTGATCCGGCTCGTGGACGCCCGTGTCGTCCAGCACGGCCATATCCGCGCACGCCAGCGCCCAAAGCGTGTCCGGCGCGGCGCGGCCCCCGGCGCTCTGCGCGTCGAATACACTGCGTACGCGCAGGCACGGCCCAAAGCCCAACGCCGCCAGCGGGCACAGGGCCATCAGCAGCCCCGCGCCGCGGGCGATCCAGTCCCATACCGGGCCGTCATGCCAAAACAGCGGCGGCAGGACGGCGACCCCCAACGCGCAAACCGCGGCGGCAAGACTAAAAATCAGGCAGAACCGGCGCAAACGGCGTTCCGGCGCGCAGGGCGTGTCCGCCGCTTGCGCCATCGCGTCGCGCAGGGTCCGCGCCCGCGTATCCGCGCCCACGCGCTCGGCTTTGACCGCCAATAGCCCCGTTTCGTTGATCTCTCCGGCATAGACCCATTGGCCGGGGCCGACGAAGCGCGACGGCGGGCCGCTGAGACAGCTTTCCCCCTTGACGACGATCGCGTCGGCGGGCACAGCCGCGCCGGGGTGTACGATCACGGCGTCGCCGCGCACCAGCTCATCCGGCGGGATCAGCAATACCTCGGCGGCGCGATAAACCTCGGCTGTTTTGGGCAGAATATCCAGAGCCGCCGTCCCGCGTCGGAGCAAGCGATCCCGCAGCCGCCCGGACAGTTCCCACGCTCCGCGCGCGGCGACCGCGCAGACAAGGCCGGAGCCGGACAGCCCGGCGGCAAACCCCATCACCGACGCGCCCAGCCACATCAAGACCTCGACGCGCGGCTCTTTTACGACACGCAGCACAACATCAACGGATGCCAGTACCCAGCCCAGCGCGTGCAGGGCGATGCGGGCCCAAACGGCCCCCGGCAGAACGCCCAGCCACAGCAGGCCCAGCGCCGCGACCAAACGCAGCGCCAGAAACCACAGAGGCGGCGTCTTGACCAGTTGGAGGAACGGGGAGGGTTTCACAAGGCGTCCCCCCCTTCCATCGCAAGGCCGAACAATTCTTCCAGCCGCTCGGTCTGCCCGGACAGCCACAGCCACCCCCACAGCGCCTCTAAGGCAGTGGCGGCTTGGTATTCCCTCCGCGTGGCGGCTTGGGGGATTTGCGACGCTTGCGTGTTGCGCCCCCGCGTAAAGACGGCGCGTTCTTCGCCGGTCAGGATTTCGGCCAGCCGGCCGGCCATCGCGGCCTGCGCGGGCGCGGCGACCAAACGCACACGCCGCGAGTGCAGCTTCCGCGCCGTCTGCGTCCCTCCGGCGCACAGCCGGGTACGCACCATCAGCTCGAACACCGCGTCCCCCACCTGCGCCAGCGCAAGCGTGGAAACGGCGTTCAGCGCGGTCTGATCCATACGCACCTTCAGCACGAGGGGGGAAACCTCCTTTGACAATTGAGAATTGACAATTGACAATTGACAATTGAGAATTAAGGGGCAATGTGGTATAATACTTAGGCAAAGACAAGCTATGCCTATGAGGGGGATTGCAAAGTTATGACGTTATCTGTGGTCGTGCCTTTATATAATGAGGAAGAGGTTATTGACGAGAGTTACAAGCAATTGACCGGGGCTTTGGAAACCTGCGGCGAGAGCTATGAGCTGATTTTCGTCAACGACGGCAGCCGGGACAGGACGTGGGAAATGGCGCACGCGCTGGCGATGCGGGACAAGCGCTTGAAGCTGCTGTGCTTTTCGCGCAATTTCGGGCATCAGACCGCCATCACGGCGGGCATGGATCATGCGTCGGGGGAGGCGGTCGTCGTCATTGACGCCGACTTGCAGGACCCGCCGTCGGTCATCCCGGAGATGGTCAAAAAGTGGCGCGAGGGCTACGACGTCGTCTACGGACGCCGCACGCAGCGCAAGGGCGAGACGTTTTTCAAAAAAGCCACCGCCAAGGCGTTCTACCGCGGCGTCAACGCCATGACGGACGTGGATATCCCCGTGGACGCGGGCGACTTCCGCCTGCTGGACCGCAAGGTCATCGACGCGCTGAGAGCCTTGCCGGAGCGCAACCGCTATGTGCGGGGGCTGGTCAGCTGGGTCGGGTTCAAGCAGACCTCCGTGGACTACGTGCGCGAGGAACGCTTCGCCGGCGTCACCAAATACCCGCTCAGGAAGATGCTGAAACTGGCCGGGGACGCGGTAACCGCGTTTTCCTACAAGCCGCTGAAGCTGTCGATCTACATCGGCGCGATCCTAGCCGCGCTGTGCTTCGGGTTCCTTGTGTTCATCCTGATCCAGCGCATCTTCTTCCCCGACACCATCCAACTGTCCGGCTGGGCGTCACTGACGGCCATCAGCCTGTTCTGCAACGGGATCATCCTGCTGATGCTGGGCATCATGGGCGAATACATCGGCCGCATCTACGACGAAGCAAAAGCCCGCCCCATCTATATCATCAGCAGCAAAACCAACTTTGATAATTGACAATTGACAATGGACAATTGACAATTATGGAATCCGCTGCGCGGATATGTTTGAATACGCAACTTCAAAGCTGGTTATCGCGGGTACAAAAACCGTGCATCGCCGCCGCTTGCCCGCAATTGTCAATTATCCATTGTCAATTGTCAATTGGAACAGCTACTCCGTGGTCGCCGTATTCTTCGATGATATATTCCCAGTCCGGGAATAGCCACTGCTGGGTTTTGTGGAAGACATACGCGGTGTCCGGCGCGAAGTCCGGCGGTGTCTCGTCGAGGTTGACATAGATATACCGCTCGGCGTATGGGAGCTTGCCGTCCGGCGTTGTTTGGCCCTGATAGTAGCGCGCGTCGGTTTTGGCGTAGAACAGCGTCAGGATCTCCGGCGTTTGTCTTGAATTGCCGTACAGGGTGCGCATGGAAATCGCCACTCTCGCGGAGCCGGACGCTTCCGCGCGCTGTATGCTGGGGCCGAAGCCCTCGTAATTGTACCAAGCCAGGGTTTTGGCATGGTCGCCGAAATAACTGCCCGCAAACATACAGAACGCCAGCGCGTATACCGCGGCGACCGCCATCCCGGTCCCGCGCGGGCCGATGCGGATCAGCCGTTCCGCGCCCAGCGCGCACAGCAGGATCAGCGCGTAGAAGATGTGGTTGACCCGGTTGACGTTCGCGCCGTTGACCACGATCCCCGACAGCACCGATACCACGAACCAAATGCCCAGCATCACGCCCCCGGTCCTCCATTCCAGGGAGAATTGGAGGGCGTTTGTCTGCGCGGGGACGTCCTTTTTCCCGCCTTCCAGCCGCCTGGCCGGACGGTTCCACTTCATGCGCAGGGCCAGCGGCGCAAGGATCGCCAGCGCGATCAGCCAGACGCTGAACGGGTACACGGTCCCATACCCCTCGATGGCGTTCCACGGCAGGTCTTTGCCTTGCAATAGGACCGTCCCCAGCGACTTGACGTTATCCATCAGCTGCTCGTTTATGCTTTGATGCCTTGTAAAGAACAGGATATCCCCGGCGCGCACGCTGGCGGCAAACCGCTGCATGGTCACAAACGGCAGGGAGATCGTCTCCCATTCAAAGGCGTTGATCATCATCGTCACGATGATGGGCCAGCTAATGGCCAAAAACAGCACCGCGCACAGCAGCACGTCGCGGACGCGGTACAGGCGTCTGGCCAGCGTGTACACCGCCAAGCACAGCAGCAGCACCGGAAGCGTGTACACCGCGATGCCGTAGCTGTACATGCCCGCCGCCATACAGGTCACGCCGATATACGCCCACCGGCGCTTATGGACGCCCAGATACAGCCCATAGACGCCAAACAGCGTGAAATGCGACATCAGGTTAGCTTCCAGTCCCCAGCGGCTCTGCATGATATGCCAGGGGCATATAGCAACCAGCGCCAGCGCCATCAGCCCCACACGCGGGCCGAACGCCGAACGCGCGAAACGGTACAGCACCCACACGCCCGCCAAGCTCGCAATCAGCACAGGCAGGCGGATGGACCATACGGTCAGGCCGAAAAGCCACATAAACGGCACGGCCAGATAGCTCATCAGCACGTTCATCTGCGCGTAGCCCCACGCCTCGAAATGCGCCGGGAGCCATGTGCCGAAGCGGTCCGTGCCGTGGCGGGCCAGCGCGTAGGCGTCCACGGCGGCCATCGCCTCGTCCTGATTGACGCCCGCCGGAATGGCGGTGAACGCGAAGACGCGCACGGCTACCGCCGCAACGCACAGCGCGGCCGCCAGCGCGGCATAGGCGCGCGCGTCCGGCGTGATCTCCGGGCCCGGCAGGATAGCCCCTTTTGCCGCAACAAGCCCCGGCGATTTTCGGAGGATGACTCCGAAAATCACCAGGGCGAGAAATACCAGGCCCGCGCCGAGGTTAAAGCCTGCCATAGATTACGCCTTTCTTGAAATGGCGCGCTGGGCGGCGGCGGCGATATCGACCGCCGTCAGGTGGAAGCGGGCGCGCAGATAGTCCTCCGGGCCGACCTCGCCAAAATGATCCTGCGTGCCGATCATCTCCACGGGGATGGGGCTGGTCTTGACCAGCAGCTCCGCCACGGCGGAGCCAAGGCCGCCGGCTACGTTGTGGTTTTCGCACGTGACCGCCGCGCCCGTTTCGGCGGCGCAGCGTCCGATCAACTCCCCGTCGAGCGGCTTCCAGGTGAACAGGTTGACCACGCGGGCGGATACGCCGGCCTCGGCGAGGATGCCCGCCGCCTCCAGCGCGGTTTCGACCAGGATACCGGAGCAGAACAGCGTAACGTCTGTACCTTCGCGCAGCGTCACGCCCTTGCCGATCTCGAAGTCACTGCCCTCGGCAAAGACGCTGACGGCGAATTTGCGCAGCAGACGGATATAGATGGTCTTATCGGAGTTGACGATCTGCGGCAGCAGGCTTTTCAATTGAACCGCGTCGGCCGGTTCTACCAGCACGATCTCGGGGATGGCGCGCAGGACGGCCATATCCTCCAGCGGCATGTGCGTGCCGCCGTTGTAGGCGGCGCAGACGCCGGGGTCCGTGCCGACCAGCTTGACCGGAAGCTTCGCGTAGGCGCACGACATAAACACCTGGTCGCAGACGCGGCGCGAGATGAACGTGCCGAACGAGTGCGCGAACGGCACATAGCCCACGGTCGCAAGGCCCGCGGCGATGCCGACCATGTTGGCCTCGGCCACGCCGCAGTTGATGAAGCGGTCGGGGTACGCCTTCATAAACGGCTTCATGCCCGACGAACTCATCAGATCCGCGTCCAGCGCGACGATGCGCCCGTCGCCGGCCGCCATGTCGATCAAGGTCTGGCAAAAGATGTCGCGCAGCATCACGGTATCCTTCACGGGGGTGTCCAATAAGCGGATCATTTCGACGCCTCCTTTGCCTTGGCCAGCCTGGCCTTTGTGTTTTCGATCGCCTCGGCGATCTGCTCGGGCTTGAAGGCCACGTGATGGTTGGACTCCATATCGGCGACAAACGTCGTATGGCCCTTAACCGTGTTCAGCACAATCATGCTGGGGACGGGCTGGCCCTTCGTGTTCTCAATGGCTTTGGCGATCGCGCCGACGTCATGGCCGTCAATCGTCTGGGCGTACAGGCCGAACGCGGCGAATTTCGCGGCGATATCGCCCATATCCAGCACGTCTTTCGTCGCGCCGTCCAGCTGACGCCCGTTTTTGTCGCAGAAGATCACGAGGTTATCCAGCTTTTTGAACGCCGCCAGCATCAGGGCCTCCCAGACCTGGCCCTCGTTCAGCTCACCGTCGCCCAAGACCAGGAAGGTGCGGGCGTCCCAGCCCTTCAGTTTCTGTCCCATGGCGATGCCGACCGCGCTGGACGCGCCCTGCCCCAGAGAGCCGGTCGTCATGTCCACGCCGGTGGTCAGCAGGCGGTCGCAATGCGAGGGGAGGGACGTGCCGGGTTTGTTCAGTGTTTTCAGCACGTCCATCGGGAAGTAGCCGCGCAGGGCCAGTGTCGCGTACAGCGCGGGGCCGGCGTGCCCCTTGGACATCACGAAGCGGTCGCGCTCCGGCCACGCCGGGTTTTTCGGGTCGTGCCTCAGCTGGCCGCCGTAGAGGACCGCCAGCGTCTCGACGACGCTCATCGCGCCGCCGACGTGCCCGAAGCCCAGCGCTTCGAACGTCTCCAACGCCGCCAGCCGGATCTCCTCGGCAAATACGGTTGCGTTTTGCAAGATGGGTTGCCTCCTTAATATGTTATTTACAAATGGATCAGTAATCCAATTTCTCCTCCAAATACGCAACCAACGCGTCAATCGCCACGCGGTCTTGCTTCATCGTGTCGCGGTCGCGGACGGTTACCTGGTGATCCTCCAGCGAATCGAAGTCGAATGTCACGCAGTACGGGGTCCCGATCTCGTCCTGGCGGCGGTAGCGTTTGCCGATGGAGCCGGCCTCGTCATACTCGCACATGAACCGTTTTTGCAGGGCGCGGTAGACCTCCGAGGCGGGCTCGGACAGCTTCTTGGACTGCGGCAGGACCGCGCATTTGACCGGCGCGAGGGCCGGGTGCAGGCGCAGGACGACGCGCGTGTCGTTCTTCTCGGCATCGACCGTCTCCACGTCGTACGCGTCGACCAGAAACGCCAGCGCCGCGCGGTCCGCGCCTAGGGACGGCTCGATGACATAGGGGATATATTTCTCGCTGGTCTCCGGGTCGAAATATTCCATGTTCTCGCCGGAATGGGACTGATGGGCGGTCAAGTCGAAGTCCGTTCGGCTGGCTACGCCCCACAGCTCGCCCCAGCCGAACGGGAACAGGAACTCAAAGTCCGTCGTGGCGTTGGAGTAGTGGCTCAATTCCTCCTGCCCGTGGTCGCGCAGGCGCAGGCTTTCCTCCTTCATACCCAGCCCCAGCAGCCAGTCGCGGCAGAAGGTTTTCCAATACCCGAACCATTCCAGCTCCGTGCCGGGCTTGCAGAAGAACTCCAGCTCCATCTGCTCAAACTCGCGGATGCGGAAGATGAAGTTGCCCGGCGTGATCTCGTTGCGGAAGGATTTGCCCACCTGGCACACGCCGAACGGCACTTTGCGCCGCGTGGAACGCTGGATGCTCTTGAACTGCACGAAAATGCCCTGCGCCGTCTCGGGGCGCAGATAGATTTCGCTCTGCGAGTCCTCGGTGACGCCCTGAAAGGTTTTGAACATCATGTTGAACTTGCGGATGCCGGTAAATTCGCGCCGCCCGCAGGACGGGCAGGCGATGTTCTTTTCCCCGATGTAGGCCGTCAGCTCGTCGTTCGGCAAACCGTCCACGCGCATCGTGATATCGCGGGCCGCGTTCCAGTTTTCAATCAGCTGGTCGGCGCGGAAGCGCATTTTGCAGCCCTTGCAGTCGATCAGCGGGTCGTTGAAGTTGACGACGTGCCCCGACGCTTCCCAAATTTTTGGGTTCATCAAAATCGCGCTGTCCAGCCCGACGTTGTGGGGGCTTTCCTGCACGAATTTTTTCCACCAGGCCCGCTTGAGGTTGTTCTTGAACTCCACGCCCAGCGGCCCGTAATCCCACGCGTTGGCCAGTCCCCCGTAGATTTCCGAGCCGGGGTAGACAAACCCGCGGTTCTTGCACAGGGCCACGACCTGCTCCATGGTCTTGTCGGTATTTTTCAAAGGCAGTACCCTCCCTTGTATGTCCAGACATTATACCACCGGGGCAGAGGTTTGGCAACTATTACTTGACGCGGATGTACGGCGAACGCGTGAAGGCGCAAAAAATCGTAGGGGCCGCACACCGGGCGGCCCCTAGATACGTATCTGTTGCTTGCGGGGGGAAATCCTCAGTCGCCTGCGGGCGACAGCTCCTTTGGAAAAGGAGCCTTGGGGTTGGGACGCGGTCCCCCCTAGCCTCCTTTCGCAAAAGGAGGTGGCACGCCGAAGGCGTGACGGAGGATTGTCCCCTACCGTGTCAGCAAATTATAGATCATCCCCGCCATCTGCGCCCTGTCCGCCATGACCTGCGGAAGCAGCTTCGCGCCGTCGCCTTCCATGATCCCGGCTTCCAGCAACGCCTTGATCGCCGCTTCCAGATAGACGCTGACATCTTCCGCATCGGTGAAGTCGGATAAGGCTTTGCCGTCTTCGCCGGCTTCCGGTAACTCACCCAGCTTGTCAAGGATGTTGTACAACAGCGCGAACATCTCCTGACGCGTGATGGTGCGCTCCGGCGCGTAGCTGTCCCCGCCTACGCCGGCAATGAGCCCCAGCTTCTTGCCTGTCGCCAGGTGGGCGGCGTAGGGCGCGGTTGCGTCTACGTCGGAGAAGTTGTCCGTCGCGCTTGGGTCTAACTCGATACCGTAGGCGTTCATCAATGCGGCGGTAAACTCGCCGCGTGTGAGGTCTTTGCTAGGTTCAAACTTATTGCCCACAATACCGACCGCGTAGCCGCGCGCTCCGATGAACTCTATCGCGTTCTTTGACCAGTCGGACGGAATGTCTGTGTATGGAATGGGCACATAGGCAATCACATACTGCGAGAAGTGGGTCGTGGTGAACACGACCGCTTTCTTGTCCGCGTCGTAATACCCGCGCATGGTTTCCAGCTTCCCGCTTGCGGAGACATAATACACAACGATACCATTCGGGTTTTCACCCGCCTGTAACGTATACGGCAACGATACCTGTACCGGGCCGCCGAACTGAGTGATGGGGCGGTCGTTACCATCGGTAACGCGCAGGTCGTACACCGGGCGGTCGCCTACGATTTCGGCTTGCTCGGGGGTTAAGGCTTCGACATCGGCTAACGCAAGCGACACGCTTACGCCGCCGCCTGTGGCGTCGGAGATCATCTGGTTCGCTGCCGCCGGGCTGAATACGACTGTGCCGAGTGTTTCGCCGTCTTCGTCGGTGAAACCGACTTCCAAGGCCAGGCGGCCTTGTCTGATCTGGTTTAGGGTGTTGTTGGGGATGAAGGCGAGCTCTTCCCCTTTGGGGGCCTCTACGGAAATGGTGTTCTCCGGGTCGGCGATCGGTGCGGGGGTGGGTTCCGGTGTCGGTGTGGGGGCGGGTGTGGGAGTAGCAGAAGTCCCGCCGCCTTGGTTGTTGTTATCACCTTGATTGTTATCGTTGCCGCCTTGACTGTTGCCACCTTGATTGTCGGGGTCGCCGTCATCAGGATCACCGTCGTCTATGAGGATATATGTAGCCGTCACGGTCAGGTCGCTTGTTACATTGTCAAACGCTATGTCCCAGCCGTCGAAGGTGTAATCGTCGCGCGTGGGATCGGCGGGGGCAGTAGCCGCCGTGCCGGGGACTACAACTTGAGTTTTGAGGGTCGTGCCGTCGTGGTCTTTGAAGGTGACAGTGTGGACGTTTTGGGGGTGGAATACGTATTGAGGGGCCTCAGTGCCATAATCAGAGTAATAATCAGAGTAGTACACTCCCGTTTTGTCCACGCTAGTGTTCTCTAATCCGATAAGCAAGTCCTCAGAAATTATGTAATTATAGTTACAGCAAAGGAGCTTTAATACGGCGTTATTACTGACATCCAGCGTGATCAGCTGGTTGTCATGGCAATAAAGTATTTCTAACGCAGTATTTTTACTAACATCTAACTCAGACAATTGATTTCCAGCACAGTGGAGAAGTTCAAAATTAGTGTTTTTGCTGATATCTAACTCACTCAGTTGATTATCGAAGCATTCAAGTCTTTTTAACGCAATATTGTTGCTCACATCTAGCGTGGTCAAGTTATTGCTTTGACAGGTAAAAACTTCTAATTCGGTATTGTTGCTAATGTCTAGTTTGGTCAGTTCGTTGTTATAACAATAAAGATTTATTAGCGCAGTATTATTGCTGATATCTAATACGGTTAGATTGTTTCCTGCGCAATGGAGTTCATATAGTGCAGTATTGCTGCTGATATCTAGTCTATCTAATTTATTCCAATCGCAATGAAAATCTTCCAACGCAGTATTGATACTGACATCCAACTCGGTCAGTTGGTTGTCATGGCAATAAAGTGTTGCCAACATAAGATTGTTGCCAGCCTTTAACTCGCTCAGTCGATTTTTGCTACAGTTGAGCATTTCAAGGTTAATGTTTTTGCTGATATCTAACTCACTCAGTCGATTATCATAGCAGTATAGTTCTTTTAGCGCCGTATTGTTGCTGAT
>Ga0082212_10012287_pt1 | contig 10789 bp, 10 predicted proteins | sample TergutNt197P3_FD_71548 | JGI IMG/M metagenome (GOLD analysis project Ga0082212, IMG submission 71548) | Neocapritermes taracua P3 segment gut microbial communities from Petit-Saut dam, French Guiana - Nt197 P3 | ecosystem: Host-associated > Arthropoda: Insects > Digestive system > Gut ...
GAATCAACCATATAAAATAGCAGACATGAGCCTTGCCGATTTCGGACGCAAGGAAATTGAGATTGCAGAAAAGGAAATGCCGGGATTGATGGCCATCCGTAAGAAATATGCAACCGAACAACCCCTGAAAGGCGCACGGATTACCGGTTCGCTGCACATGACCATTCAAACGGCGGTGCTTATCGAAACGCTGACCGCCTTGGGCGCCGAAGTCCGATGGGCGAGTTGTAATATTTTTTCCACGCAGGATCATGCTGCGGCTGCCATTGCCGCTACCGGTATCCCCGTGTTTGCGTGGAAAGGTGAAACTCTCGAAGAGTATTGGTGGTGTACCGAGCAGGCGCTTACATTCGACGACGGCTTAGGCCCCAATCTGATTGTGGACGACGGCGGAGATGCTACCCTGCTGATTCACTGGGGATACATGGCTGAAAACGACCCCAAAACCATCGAACGTATTCCTGTCAACAAAGAAGAAGGTGTAATACTCGACCTTTTAAAAAAGACGCTGGCAGCCGATCCCGAAAAGTGGCATCGCGTGATAAAAGATATGCGCGGCGTTTCGGAAGAAACCACTACAGGCGTACATCGCCTCTACCAGATGAAAGAACGCGGAGAACTGCTTTTCCCTGCCATCAACGTGAACGACTCGGTAACCAAATCGAAGTTTGATAACCTTTACGGATGCCGCGAATCACTGGCCGACGGTATCAAACGCGCTACCGACGTGATGATTGCCGGCAAGGTGGTTGTGGTGCTGGGCTACGGCGACGTAGGCAAAGGCTGCGCAAAATCAATGCGGGCTTATGGCGCGCGCACCATTGTCACCGAAATCGACCCGATATGCGCTTTGCAGGCCGCCATGGAAGGTTTTGAAGTAACTACAATGGACGATGCCGTGAAAGAAGGCAATATTTTTGTAACCACTACCGGTAACAGGGATGTGATCACCATCGAACATATAGCCGCTATGAAAGATCAGGCCATCGTGTGTAACATCGGGCATTTCGACAACGAGATACAGGTGGACAAATTAGAAAACTATTCCGGCATCCGCAAAATCAACATCAAACCGCAGGTAGATAAATACGTTTTTCCCGACGGTCACGCCATTTTTCTGCTGGCTGAAGGTCGTTTAGTCAACCTCGGCTGCGCTACGGGGCATCCTTCGTTTGTGATGAGCAACTCGTTCAGCAACCAGACTTTAGCGCAACTTGATTTGTGGCAAAACAATTACGAAATAGATGTTTACCGGTTATCGAAAAAATTGGATGAAGAAGTGGCGCGACTACATCTGGAACAACTTGGCGTCAGACTCACCAAACTGACTGACGAGCAGGCAGATTATTTAGGCGTACCGATAGACGGCCCCTATAAACCGGAACATTACCGGTATTAATTCAGTGTTCAGTTAACCTTCTCCTCCTGAACTCGGCGCAAACAATTGCCGTGGTTGTTGCAACGTTCAATGATTCGGATGTTGGTTCTCCGGGCGGGTACGACGGTACGAACAAACGCTTGTGAACATACTGCGCCACTTCATCGCTGATTCCCTTTGACTCGTTACCCATCACGATTACAGCGCGGGAGGACAGGGGCGTGTTATAGAGACTCCCGCCGGTGAGAAATGTTCCGTAAACAGGAAAATCAGGATGGCGGGTTACCAATGTTTGAAAAAATGTTTCGTCAGTTTGATAAATCTTCACCCGAATGATCGCGCCCATAGTCGATTGTACTGTCTTTGGGCTGAACGGATCAGCGCATCCCTGACCGCACAGTACATGGCGGATACCAAACCAGTCGGCCACGCGGATGATGGCGCCCAGGTTACCCGGATCCTGCACTCCGTCTAAATACAGGGACAATGCGCCGGTAATTTCTGTCATACAAAGCCGGTATTGCGGTATCCGCACCAATGCCATTGCCTGATTGGGCGTTTTTTGGAAACTGATTTGCGACAATTCCTTGTCGTTGATTTCCACGGTATGATTTGCTTTTACGGCAGGCAATTGCTCTATCCACGCAGGTTTGGCCAGTAAATATTCAACAGTCAACGGTGAATCGAGTATTTCGCGCACGGTTTTATCACCTTCCACAGCAAAAAGACCATGCTGTGTACGGTATTTTTTCTGCTCTAACGAACGAATCAGCTGGATTTTGGCTTTGCTAATCAATGTGTATTATCGGTTAATTCTTTCTTTTCCTTATTCCCTTATTTTTCTGAAAGAGTTTGTTGATAAAATTTTAGAAAACTGTCATATTCTTCTGCAAACGTTTGTTTCTTATGATGTTCAGCTTGTTTCAAAATATATTTGCACACTTTATCAATATCTCTTTTGGAAACCGAAAACGCCGAACATGAAAAAAAATATTTTATGGTTGCAGGATATTGATTATACAAACATAAAACTTAATTTCCCTGCAATTTGAAAATATAGGTAATCATCCCTGTTTGTTCTACAACATTGGGATTTGTAGTAAATTTAGCCTGACGTGCAGCTCTTTCGGCAGCATCCCATAGAGTTTTATTCAGTGTGGTAGTGCCTCTGACGCCCGGCCTTGCCTGGGTAACGTTTCCGTTCTTATCTACTGTAATCTCCACCACCACCGTACCATCTTCCTGTACATTATAGGCGGGCAATGGCAGTCGTCCGACAAGTCCGCGATTTGCAAGTCCCCATTTGTTACCGGCTGCATCGCCGCCTTGGCCATACACGTGCACATCGGGAGCGCCGGTAGGTACACCCTGATTGCCCTGTCCACCGGCTTCGCCCTGGCTGGTGGCTGTGCTTGACGGATCGCCGCGGCCGGGATACATGGCGCGAGCATCGACGGTGCGTTCTACCGGCTTGGGCTGTTCCACAGGAGGTGTTTCCGTTGACGTTACTCTCGTCTCTGCCGGAGGCGTATTACTTTGTCTTTCTGCCGGTCTTTCATTGGTTCTGGAAGGTACAGCCACAGTTTCTTCCACGTCCTGTGTCAGAATCTGTTCGCTCTGCCGGGAAGTTTGAGGAGGGGCGGGTTGTGTCTGTACCGGAGCGGGATCGCTCATGCGCGGCTCGAAATTTCCGAATCCCGTGTTGCTGTTCCCGAAATCCACCAGAATACCCTGTTCGGCAGGCAATGGCAACGGGGTACGAAAAGCCAGATACAGCAACAGGATGAACAGCATCCCGTGAAACAGGATGGTGCCCGTCAATCCGTTGCGATATTTTACCGGCGTTGCCATTATTTGACTTTATAAAAATTGGGATAACCAAGAAATGCTTCCACTTTGACGCTGGGATTGTTTTTCAGCATTTCCACTTTTTCCTTTTCAATTTCCAGCGCCCGGAGTGAAATGAACTGATCAGCCGAAAGATTCATCTCTCTCATGTATGCCTTGTCAGCTTTTGCACGGGCAAGTTCTGCTTCTTCGCGCGCCTTTTCCATGGCGATGCGCTTGTTTTGGGTTAATTCGGCCTGCATCTGCACTCCTGTACGGTCTATTTCTTCCAATACGCCCTTGCTCGGTTGCGCACGACTGATCACCACCGATTTGATGGCGACAGGCAATCCCCGTTCAACGAAATATTCGCGTAAACTGTTGTCAATATCGTTGTTGATATCGGTATATACCTGACGATTGGTGGTCAACTCGAACATGCCGTACTCGCACAGTTTATCGCGAGTTATTTTACGAAAAGTTTCCTGCACATTGTTTTTGTACCAGTTTTCACCGAAATTTTTCAACAGTTCCGGCGTGCGTCCCGTTTCAATCTGCAACGTCACATATGCGTTGGTATTGATCAGGTTGTTGTCTTTGGCAACCAGATCTTCAAACGGTTCTTCATACTGTACCGGCGACATGATGAACTTGACGAAATCTGTCGAAAACACTTTCCATTCCGAGCCTTGCAGCAGTGATTGATCTGATACGCCGCCCTTACCGAAGAAATAAGGTTTTTTTACGAAAACGCCTTCTTCGTTGGCGTCCACCGCTTCGCGCGAGCAGCCGATAATCGCCGCTATTATGATAACAACTAAAAATGAGGTAATTGTACTTCTTTTCATGACATTTATGTTATATTACTAATCATTAACCACTAACCACTAATCATTAAAAAACTACCTTCTTTCAGAACGTGTTGCCAAAATTGCTCTCCACTTATTGCGTTGGGCAATATTCATTATTTTGACGAGTTCGCCCGTCGGGACGGTTTCGTCCACGTGTATGGAAATGGTCGGTTCTGACTCATTCTTTTCCATTATTTTTAACTGTAATTGTCGTTCCAGATCGTCAAACGTCACGGATACCGTTTCGACATAATACCGGAGATCCTTGGTGACGGATACGCTGGTGATTGCCTTGGCGGATGTCTGGTTATTGCTTTGCGGAAGAAGCAGTTTCAACGCATTGGGACTTACCAGCGTGGAGGTGATCATAAAGAAGATCAGCAACAGAAATACCAGGTCGGTCATGGACGACATGTTGAACGACGGTGAAATTTTATTGGAAGATCGGATAGCCATATCTACGAAATAATTGAATAATTGATTAACTGAATCCGAAACTATTTCACCGGTTCGTTGAGTAAATCCATGAACTCGGTGGTGTGCGCTTCGAGGCCGTTGACCACCTTCTCGACGCTTGCCACCAGAATATTGTAGGCAAAGTATGCGATGATCCCGACCAAAAGCCCTGCAACCGTTGTTACCATCGCTTCGTAGATGCCTGACGACAAAATGCCGATATCAATATTGCTGCCGGCCATCGACATGTCGTAGAAGGCTTTCACCATACCGGTAACCGTTCCGAGAAAACCGAGCATGGGCGCCCCGCCGGCAGCCGTTGCCAAAGCGGGCAAACCGCGTTCGAGCTTGAACACTTCCAGCCGCCCCACATTTTCGATGGCGGTATTGATGTCGCTTAACGGACGTCCGATACGCTGGATGCCCTTTTCGATCATACGGGCTATCGGGCTGTCGGTCGATTGGCACAGAGTCAATGCCGATTCTATTTTACCGTCGTGGATATAATCCTTGATACGGTTCATAAAATTTTCGTCCGTTTTTGCGGCTTTGCGGATGGCAAAATAACGTTCCACAAAGATATAAACCGCAATGATAGACAATGCTACGATGGGAATCATGATCCAACCGCCCTTCAGGGCAAGATCCCATAATGGCATACTGATCTCTTTCGGAGCATCCAGCGCGCTGGGAATCTGATCCTGAACCGTAATCTGTAATAATGTGTTGAATAACATATTAATTATTGAAAATTGAAAATTGATTTATTGTTTATTATCCTGAAACCTGAAACTTTAAACTTTTTTTAACTTACTATCAAATAGTATGCCGCAAATCCCAAAAGAAATCCGGAAAGCGCCAATAAACTCATTTTTTTAAGATACCACATAAAGTCTATTTTGGCAAGGCCCATTGCTGCAATTCCTGCCGTCGAACCAACGATCAGGATGCTTCCGCCGTTGCTGACGGTGTAAGAGAGCAACTCCCAAAAAGAGCCGTCGGCAACGAAATGCTTCAAATAGGCTACCTTTGCGGGATCAGTGATAGCTGCCAGCGCGTCGGGCAAAACGACGTCATACATCCTTGCCGCTCCTGCCATCATGGGTACATTGTCCACCATCGACGACAATGCTCCGATGATCAAATTTATAGCGTAGATGCTATGTATTTTTTCGTTAAAGAAAAGTCCTGCCAGATGAAGATGACCTGCCGATTCGAGACCGGCAACAGCCATAAGTATCCCAAGGAAAAAGAAAATGGTGGATATATCCGTTTTTTTGAGGATTCCGTCCAATTGTAAACGGATATGAAACTCTTTCTGTTTTTTTCGGTGTAACCATTCCGCCAATATCCAGATGACGCCCAATACCAGCAAAACGCCTATATATGGCGGGAGTTGCGTAACAAATCTGAATAACGGTACAAGCATCAAACCGCCGATACCCGGCAGGAGAATCATCCAACGCTCACGGTCGGTGGTGGGAATAAGCGATTGCGTGTGGCCGTTACGCAACAGAACGATGGTTTCGCCTTTAATGTCGAGCGATAAGACGATTAACGGAACCAACATACAGATCAAACAGGGAACAAACAGTTGCAGCATGAGGTTTGATGCGCTCACATACCCGCCGGTCCACAGCACGAAGGCAGTAATATCGCCAACAGGCGACCATGCACCGCCGGCATTGGCTGCAATGACGATCATGCCGGCAAAGACTAATCGCTGATTTTTCGCGCTGATAAATTTCCACATCAAAGTTATCATCAGGATGGTGATGGTGAGGTTGTCCAACACGGCTGACATGAAAAATGTCAGAAATGAAAAAATCCAAAGCAGTTTAACTTTCTTGGTGGTTTTGATGAGATTGAATATTATGTTGAAACCGCCGTGGCTATCGACAATTTTCACAATGGTCATCGAACCAAGCAAAAATAACAGTAGCTCGCTGATTCTGCCCAGATGTACGACAAGTCCGTGACCGGTTAAAAATTCCATCGCCGTAGCATCGGGATGTGTTTGAAGATATTGCTGAAAAGCGGGTAACGAATCGCAAACAGTACCGCTGCCCAAAGCAAGGCATACCCAGATGAGAGCGCCGAAAGTCAATGCAATGGCGGCTTTGTCAACAGCTAAACGCTGCTCAAACGCAATAGCTGCATACCCTAAAATGAAAAGAACAATAATAAGATAAAACATTCTTTTACTTTTTTATTTAAGTGCACGACGTTCAAAAAAAATTAACGACAAAAGTATAAAAAAATAATGATGATTGAAAACCAAGTAAATAATATTTCTCATTTTATTTCTATTTTGTCTTTATGTATTCCCTGTACTTCCGCATGATTTCCCGTTGTATATCTTTTTCGGAAGCATACAGCAGATATTCTTTTGTAAACATGCAGTACGACATGAAATTTATCAATTCATCATTTTCAAAACCGGTAAGTTCCCTGACAAGTAAACCGTTAAATTTTTCGCCGATGATGATAAATTCGGCGGTACCGTTAATGACGCTCTGATAGTGACGAAATTGTTTGCCTTCCTTGCTCAGCATGTCGTAAAGAAAGGTGACAGGATTAGCCAAAGCGCCCAATAACGGCAGGTTTATACCACCCTGATTGGGCAGCGGGGTCACGTATACATCATATTGGCTTACAAGCGGCGCCATTTGATATGCTTTTTCTGCTTCCCTGCTCAACACGTCGCGCTTAAAGCGGTCGTATGTCGAAAGCAGACCGATATCTACCTGGGTAAGCAGATAAACCGCCGGTGGCAACTTGACGATGCGGTTGTTGGTATACATCGAATCGTGCACGGCTATGGTCAATCTTACATAACCAATGGAACTGAACATGATGCTGTCTCCAACGTTGGCTGTGACGGTAAAGTTGCCAAAATCGTCGCTTACGGTTCCTAATCTCTGGGTTTTGTTGATGATATGGCAACGGGGGACAGCCACGGCAGTATCCGCATCCATCACCCTGGCAATGAATTTGTAATTGTAATCTTTCCTGTGATCCAGCCATTGTGCCTGTACAACCGAACAAGCAAAGAAAACAAGCAAAACAGGAAAAAAAACGGTTACTTTCATTGATTTAACCATTCAATACTTCATATGCTGCACGTATTCCCCGCATCACAGCCGAGCTGAAACCGGCATGTTCCATTTCATTCAATCCTTTGATGGTGATTCCTTTGGGTGTGATTACTTTGTCAATTTCGACTTCGGGATGGTTGCCCGATTCGGAAACTAAAACGGCGGCGCCCAGCATGGTTTGAGCGATCAATGCTTCGGCAACGGCAGGGCGAAAACCCGTTTCCACACCGGCAGTCATCGCGGCGCGAAGGTATCGAAGCGCAAATGCCGTACCGCACGAAGCAATTACCGTAGCGGCATTCATCAGCGATTCGTCGATTATGATGGCTTTGCCCACGCGGGAGAAGATTTCGAGTATCGTGTCGCACTGTGCTGCGCCGGCGTCTTCGGATGCAGCAATGCAGGTCATCGACTGGCATACAGCCATTGCCGTGTTGGGAATTACCCGGAACAAAGGTCGTTTTCCGGCAAACAGCGTCATTTGATCAAGGGAGATGCCTGCCGCAAACGATACCAGCAAACTGTCTGCGGACAACGACGGCAATATTTCTTTGATGACGTCGTGAATCAAATACGGTTTGACACAAAGGACAATTATACCGGCGTTTTTTGCGGCATCGGCGTTGTTTTGCATGACGCGGATACCTTTTGCAGCAAAAGGAGTCAATACCGCTTGTGTGACGTCTGTCATACTGATGTTGTCCGGAATGACGGAGCCTTCGCGCAGCAAACCTGTCGCCAAAGCCGAGCCAATGTTTCCGGAACCAATGATAGTGATTTTCATGGTGTTTATATTTTTTATTTACACACAGTATACCTCCGGTTCTAATGCAATACCAAATCTGTTGAATACGGAGTCAATGATTTTACGGGCAAAACCGAGTATTTCCTTTCCTGTGGCGCCACCATAGTTTACCATCACTAAAGGCTGCTGCATATAAGTACCCACATTGCCTTCGCGAACATCTTTCCAACCGCATTGCTGAATCATCCACGCTGCCGATATTTTCCATATTCCCTGAGAAACGGGATACAATGGCGCTTTTGGATATAAATTACTGATTTCCTTCAACTTTTCAGCGTCGACGGTGGGATTTTTGAAAAAACTGCCGCAATTTCCTAACTTTGCCGGATCAGGTAATTTTCTGTTACGGACGCTGATCACCGCCTGACGCACGCTCTTTGGTGTTACAGGTGCAATTTGTGATAATTCCGTTTCAAGTCCGGCATATTTTATATTGGGTTCAAACCGTTTGGATAGCTTGAATCGAACAGCCGTGATGATATATTTTCCACGATTTTTTTTGAAAATACTGTCGCGATAACCGAACCCGCACTGACGGTTGCTGAATGTAACGGTCTTTCCGGTGTTCTGCTCAATGGCTTCAACCGTTTCGATGGTTTCTCTTGCTTCAGCACCGTATGCTCCAATGTTTTGTATCGGGCAGGCGCCCACTGTTCCAGGTATATGTGACAGGTTTTCCACTCCTGAATAATTTTGTTCTACACACCAGCTTACAAAATCGTCCCAAACTTCGCCGGCGCCGGCGCGCACCAATACGTGATCATCCGTTTCCTCAATCAGATTGATGCCTTTCATCGCAGGGCGGATAACGAGGTCGTAGCGGTCAGACGTCAATAATATATTGCTGCCTCCTCCTAACACAAAAGAAACAGACGGGTCAGAAAGCGCCCTGACATAATCGGCTAACTCATCAGCATTGTCCGATACAACAAAAAAAGAAGCAATGGCCGATATACCAAAGGTATTGAAGGGAAGCAAAGGAACTTCGTGCCGGATGTTGATCATGGTCTGTTGATTCGATCTGTAGAGACGCGGCGCACCACGTCTCTACCTGTAGCCTCACCCAGACTCGAACTGGAATTTAAAGTTTAGGAAACTTTCGTTCTATCCCTTGAACTATGAGGCCTTACTACTATTTTTACAGCTCCCTGATTTTAATATTTCTGAATGAACATCCAAAATCATTGTGATCCTGCAAACCGATGTAGCCTTCTTTTGCAGGGCCCTTTCCCGGTTGAAGATGTTCCCAATCTTTAAATTTGCTGTTGGCAATCAGCTCATTCCATTCCGGCGTCCATATGGTATACTCACAAACTTTTTGTCCGTTTTGGGTATGGGTAACATGGCCGTCTTTCACCCGGATCACAATCGTATTCCATTCGCCGGCAGGTTTTGCATTGGAAGGCAATGCGGGAAGCATGTCGTAGAGCGAGCCGGCAAGGTGGTTGGTCAGTTTGTTGTCGCCTGCATTCCAGTTGTCCAATATCTGAACTTCAGGAGCAGCAATATATATAGGTTGACCGGGCACTTCGGTAACATAGTAGAAGATACCCGAATTTCCACTTTTACCGACATTCCAGTCAATCGATAATTCAAAATTTTTGAATTTTTTTGCACCGTACAGAATATCGGCAGCACGAAGACGCGCTCCGGGTTCTGCCTTAGCCTGTTTTTCAACCCGGGTAAGAATCCGCATTGCATCGTTTTCAATAACCCAGACATCGGGCACTTCCGTTCCGTTGCACAAGCGCCAGCCGTTCATCGTTTTACCGTCAAATAACAGCGTCCACCCTTCTTTTATTTCTTTGGACGTCAATGTATTGTTTTGTTGCGTCGTAACATTGCCCGTACATGATGCAGCCACGATCAACGTGAATATGATTATTTTTTTCATGAGAAATGAGATTAAAATGATACATTAAAAAATTGAGCGAAGATAGATATTTTTTTGTAATCACTGCAAAATTATTTTACAAAAAAGGCTGATTGCAGAATAAACAGCGATAGTTTGCAAAAGTTCAAAAAAAATTGTTTTTTTGTGAAAAATTTTTGAGCATTATTGTCGCCAGATATAATAACTTCTTTATCAGCGAAGTAATGTTTGATTGTTTTTTGAAGTAAAGAATAATCACTGTAAATTGGCATGTTGATTTCTGCGTAAATGGCAGAAAAAAACGATTTTGGAAACCTTTTCATGCCTTTTTTCGTATAAGGCATAGATAAAGAAGAGATTTGAATAAAAAAAGAAAGAATCGGACAGGAGTCAGCTCCATAACAAAAGGGGCGTCGCTCACAAGTATCATTGTGAAAGGTTGGTGTATGGCTTTCTGTCGGCGTATCACGGATAATGAACATAAGATATGAAAAAGATATT
>Ga0082212_10012288_pt1 | contig 10788 bp, 6 predicted proteins | sample TergutNt197P3_FD_71548 | JGI IMG/M metagenome (GOLD analysis project Ga0082212, IMG submission 71548) | Neocapritermes taracua P3 segment gut microbial communities from Petit-Saut dam, French Guiana - Nt197 P3 | ecosystem: Host-associated > Arthropoda: Insects > Digestive system > Gut ...
GTCTTCGTTCTCGGTGCAGTGGATCTGACCAATGAGCAGAAGACGAAGATCAATGCGATCACCGATGCGATAGCGGCTCCGACACCAGGCGGAGGCGGCGACATGGCTGCATTCACCGCCGCACGCAACAAGGCGAACGAGGACATCAAAGCTCTCTTGACCGCTGAGCAAAAGAAGAAGATGGATGACTTGACCGCTGGTGCTGCGAAAGTACGTGCCGACCTGAACCTCAATCAACCGCGACCGGGTGGTCAAGGGGGACAAGGACAGGGTGGTGCTCGTCAGCGTAACAACTAATTCTTTGCGTTAGTAAAACCGACGAAGAATCCCTTTGTTTTGTAATGGGGCAAAGGGATTTTTCGTTTAGCCGATGCTCCGGTGATTTTTCACGGAACTCGTTCAGCCCACTGGTGTTCTATCTACCGACGGCTGATGATTATTCAAAAATTTTCCCTTAACCTATTTGGAGATCGAATGATGAACAAGCAACTTTTTTGGATTCTTACGGTAGCCATTACCGTTTGTGCGTTATCTTACAGTGCGATTGCTCAGCCGCCGGGCGGACCCGGCGGTGGGAGAGGTGGTCCTGGCGGACCTCCCGGCGGACCTGGAATGGGACCTGGTGGACCCGGCGGCGGTATGGGAATGGGACCCGGCGGACCAGCCGCTATGTTTCAAAACCCGGAATTTGCCAAAATGTTGAATCTTACGCCAGCGCAGTCAGAGTCGTTGCAAAGAGTGATGACGGAAGCAGGAAACGCCATTCGGGAAGGAATGCAGGGTGCATTTACTCCGGGAGGTCCTCCGCCGAATCCTGATGAAATGCGGCAACGAATGGACAAATTTATCGACGAGGCGCAAGCGAAAATCGATCAAGTTCTGCAACCGGAACAGCGAACGAAAATGAGGGAAGTTACCTTCCAGTTGTCGGGCGGCTTGAACATGAACTCGCCGATGGCGGGACTTCGGACACTCGAAACCTTGAACTTGACTGGGGCGCAAAAGGAGCAAGCCCAAAAAATTATGGCGGAACGTGATGCGGAAGTCCGTGCCGCTATGCAAGCAGCGTGGCAAGATCAAAGTATTGACATGCGGACTCAAGAGGGACGGGAGAAGATGCGAGCCAATATGGAGGCACTGTCCAAAAAGTATGCTGACAAGGTTACCGCCATTTTGACCCCGGATCAGAAGGCGAGGGGGGACAAATTGACCGCCGCCGCACCGGAACTGCGGAAACAACTGGGATTACCGGAGCCAGGACAGGGACCGGGACAACAGCGTGGGCAACAGGGAGGACAACGTGGACCGGGTGCCAACTCTTGGCGACCGGGACAAGAAATGCCGGGCAATGCGCCGCCGCCCAATCGTCCCGGGAGTTTCCCCAGACCCCGTGAAAATAGCGAGAACTGATACGAAACGTTGAAGGTTGGTTGGGGTGTTAAGGTGAATCCCCTTATCTCGACATGAGGTAAGGGGATTTTTTTGCGAAACGTTATGCCGTTCTACCTCACGCCAAACGTATGTACCGTTGTCGTGCGGTAGGTTTCTCCCGGCCTCAACACCGTAGTCGGAAACTTCGGCTGGTTCGGCGAATCAGGGTAATGCTGCGTTTCCAAGCAGAACGCCCCGTGTTTCTCGTAGGCATAACCATGCGCTTTCAATGAGCCATTGAAGAAGTTGCCCGCATAGAATTGCACGCCCGGCTCGGTCGTGTCCACCCGCATCACTCTGCCGCTCGTCGGTTCGTACACATTCGCACAGAACGTCATCTGCCGCAACCGCCGCTGATTGAGTACGTAACAGTGGTCGTATCCGCCAGCGAAGTGATCCCCTTCGACTTGGTGAATCCGCTCGCCGATGCGGTGCGGAGTGCGGAAATCAAAGGGCGTGCCCGCCACCGGTGCCAATTCTCCTGTCGGTATCAGCGTGTTGTCCGTCGGCAAATAGCGATCCGCATTAAGCGTCAAGACGTGGTCGTGATTGGTGTTCGGATAGCCTGCCAAATTCCAAAACGTGTGATTCGTTAAATTGAGAACCGTCGCTTTATCCGTCTTGGCAGTGTAATCCATCGTCCAGCGATTGTTGCCGTCGAGTCGGTATGTTACCGTTACATCGAGTTTGCCGGGATAGCCTTCTTCGCCGTCTTTCGAGGTGTATTTCAGGATGAGTCCGATGGCGTTTCCCCGTCCGAAGGGCTGTACGTCCCAAACGACGGTATCGAAACCTTTGTTTCCGCCGTGGAGAGAGTTTTTTCCATTGTTGGTCGGGAGCGTGTATTCTTGTCCGTCCAGCGTGAACTTGCCGTTGGCAATCCGATTGCCGTAACGACCGACGAGCGCACCGAAGAAGGGACGGGCTCTTTCGTAGTCTGCCAGTGTTTCCAAACTGGCGGAAACATTGACGGTCTTTCCATTTCGGTCAGGAACATTGACGGAGTGCATAATTCCGCCGAGCGACAGGACTTCGACGGTGATTCCTTTGCCGTTGTCCAATTTGTAGATATTGACGGTCTTGCCGTCAGCCGTTGTACCGAATTCCGCTGTTGTGATGGTCATTCTTCTTCCTCCGATTGCCCCACGGAGCGGGGCGGTGCTTATTACTGTTTTGGGAGCGTCGTTGGCAAAAGTTTGCGGCAGACTCTTGGCGGCGAGCAAGCCGGCACCGGTCATGGCGGCGGCTTTCAAAAAATTGCGGCGTGATGTTTGGGTCATAATGAAATTCTATGAGGGGTTATTGCCAAAATGCTCTCCTATCATACCGGATTTTGCTCTTGCCGCAAGCGGGAAAATTCCGTACTATCCCGAACCTAGAAAAAACGGAGGTGGTATGCTCAAAATAATGGACATCAGTACCAGCGGTCTGATCACGCAGCGGATTCGGATGACCGCCACTGCCAGTAACTTGGCGAACATTACCTCGACGCGAAACGAATTCGGCGAACTGAAGCCGTATGATCCTCGTTTTGTTAAAGTTCAGGAGGACAACACGATTGGACCGAACGGCTCTGCCGGTGTCATCGTTCGGGAAATTTCCCGGGATGAACTGCCGCCGATCCGAAAATATGTGCCGTTCCATCCTGATGCGGACGAACAGGGTTTTATCAATTTGCCGAGAATTCATCTCGTTAGTGAAATGACCGATGCCATTGAAGCGCAACGTTCCTACGAAGCGAACCTCGGTGCAATGGACATCACGAAGTCAATGGCGAACCAGTCGTTGAGGATTATTACGTAAAGGAGTCAGAAGTCAGAATACAGGAGTCAGAAGAAAGGAGATAGGAGTTGGAGAAAAGAGTCAAGTGAGAAGAGTAAGAATAAAAATGTTCTGACTCCTGACTCCTGTCTTCTGACTCCTCCAGAAAATGGACGGAATCAGCGGAATATACAGCGGTGTCGGCACCAGTCCCGGTCATAAGATCGGCGAACTCGAACATCGGCAGGGAATGGGCAAACTGGGATACAAAATGGACAATCCCGACCGTCCGATGTCCGTCGATGAAATCAAGCGGACGACGTTCAAGGATTTAATCCTCGGCGGTGTCGGCGAAGTGAACATGATGCAACAGAAAGCCGACCTAGCAGTCGAAAAATTGATGTGCGGCGGAGAAATCGGTATGGCAGAAGTGTTGACGGCAGTCCAAAAGGCGGACATTGCCTTCAAGATGATGATGCAAATCCGAAACAAACTCGTTTCGGCATATCAGGAAATACAGAATATGAGAGTGTAGTGTAGGAGACGGCAGTTTACAGACGACAGCAGAGCCGCAATCGTAAGATTGCGAAAATCGCACTGTAAGGGTGCAATGTATAACACCTAACCCAAATTTTTCCTTACTATGGAACAATTTTTAGAAACCCTGAAAAAATCAGCCGCAGAACTGTACGCCAAGTTACGCGACCTGTTTTTGAGCATGACCCTCGGAAACAGAATCGTCGCCGCTCTGCTCATGGCAACCCTTCTCGTTTCGCTCGGATACCTCTTCGTCGGAAGCATCAGTACCGGAGAAATTGGCAGTAAAACAATAAAAATGTACGACGGTTATCAGTTCAGTGCCAACGAAAAAGGGGCAGCCGAATATGCGTTTTCAAAAGCCGGTCTGAGCGAACATAATTGGCTCGGCAATCAATTACAAGTTCCGAAAAGCAAAAAAGCCGCCTACGCCCTTGCCCTTGCGGATGCCGATGTTCTTGAAAAAAACGGCTTGGCAAGACGAAGTCAGGCAAATGAAATCTCCCCCTGGCACAGTTCCCGAATGATGGATACAAAAATGCGTGCCGCTCAAGAGCAAGATTGTATTGATGCTATCAAATTGATTCCCGGCATTTCCAATGTCAGTATTCTTACCAACAAACGTCCCGAATGGGAGACAAACGTTTGGTCACGAAAAATGGTCACGTCTGTTTCCGTAATCATTGAAGCCATTGAAACCAAACCGCTCAAAATTGAAACGATTAACGCCATCGGTAATCTCGTTGCACCCGCCTTCGGAATCACTGACCGAAAGGAAATCAGCGTCATTGACAGCAAAAATAGCATGGCTTATGACGGTTTCGGCGAAGAATTGAGCAGTGCCCAAGGAGAATATCTTCGGCATCAAATACGGCATCAAGAAATATGGAATGACCGTATTTTCAAACTGCTTCCGCGAATTGAGGGACTGAAGGTTGATGCCTCTGTGACTCTGTCAACGTATCGGCATCAGAACGTCTTTACCGTTGAGCATGACAGACCGACTCCGTTGGTTACACACGAATTGGATGTTCATAACAAAAGGGAAGGTTGGGACAGATTTTTCCGACTGGGCGTGATTGCCCAATGGAACCGTACGCTTATTGATCCGACAGGCAATATCGGTCCGCAAAATTTAGTGGACGAAAAAAAGCGAGAGCAGGAAATCACTCACGCTTTGCCGGGAACGGAAATGAAGGAGGAAAAACTCCCCTACATTCCGCAGCGGATTACGACAACCATTCAAGTTCCGCGAGAACACATTCTAAAAATATGGCGGGAAAGAAGTCGGCAACTCGGCAGTCTTGATGCCAATCCGACGGATGAGCAGTTAGCCGCAGCAGAGGCGGCATTTGCAACCGACATCAAGCGGAGCATCGGCAAATTGCTGGAACCCTATCGAGCGGGCAAGGAAGATCCGATGAATCTTGTTGAAGTGATTTATTACGATTTAATGCGACCGGAAGAAGTTGTACTCACGGCGTGGGAACAGTTTTTGTTGTTTATGCAGCAACATTGGCAGAGTCTCGGTCTGATGGGTTTGGTGTGCGGCGGTTTAGTGGTACTTTGGTCGATTTCCAAGCCGCCGAAACCGGAGAATATCGTGATTTACGAAGGTTTGGAAACGCCGCTCGATGCGATTGATGCACGAATTGCCGAGAAGATACGTCGTGAAGAAGAGGAAGCCGCCCGGCTGGCTGCCGAAGAAGCCGCCATACAGCAAGAAGAATTTGAAAATTCGCTGGGAGAGTTGGGGTCGTTGCGTTCGTTGAAGGACGAGATTGCCGAATTGATCGCCAAAAATCCCGAAGCCGCCGCTGCGGTGATCCGTCAATGGATCGGCAACGCCGTACTGGTGGAAGCGAAAAGCTAGAGAAAGAAGTCAGAATACAGGAGTCAGGAGGAATAAGAAATGCAATTATCGAAAAGTTTTCGGGATTTGATCGTTTAGCAATGAAGTTTTTATTTCTGCCTGATTATACTGTACATGGGGACAAATCGGTTGTTTTTTTGTGAATTTCTTTGTGTCCTTCGTGTCTTTGTGGTAAAATTTCTTAACCACAATGGCACAAGGGACACAAGGAATCACTTCATCAAATCGGTCATTTGTTCCCGTTTGCAGTCTAGTTAAATTATTCCCTGCGACACTCCTGACTCCTCCAATAACAATGGTTGCCAAAAAAAAGAAGCCGCCGAAAGAGCCGGACTACTCGAAAAAACCGGTACTGCCAAACAAATTCGCTGAATTTGTACAGGCAAAGTACGGATTAACACCAGATGAACTGCACAAACTATTCGAGTCTGTCGGTCGAGTCAATCCGCTGATCACCGTTGCTCGAAGAAGGAAAATCGAAGGTAAAGAACACTCCAAGATCATCGGCAAAACCATGTCGATGGAAGAGGCAGTCGGTTACGAAAAAGAACGCGCAGAAAGCCGATTCACAAAAGAAGAAAAAATTCGGCAGGAACTCCTTGATGATGTTGACTTCGATGAGTTGATGGTTCGGCTTGAAGTGAACGATGCATTTTATCCGAAAAAACTTGCTCCGTCAGATATTGCTAATTACGTTGGTTCGGCAGGCGAAAAACTGGATGCGCTGGATTTGGAACGGACAAAAAAACCGAGAATCTATTCGCCCCGTGAAGAGACGATCTTGGATGTCATCACGTTGATCAAGAAGCAAGAACCTATTCGAGTGGCAAAGCACATTGCTGACCGGCAACGAGCATACATTCTTGCCCATTCGTTAGAGGAACTCGAAACCGAATATGCGGAGTGGTTGCGTAATCTTCGCGGTGATCCTCCGCCGGAAACGGAAGAAGAAATGATGGCTCGGCTTGCGGAGGAAGAAGCCGTGCGTATTGAAGAGGAGCGCATTGCCGCTGAAGAGGCAGCCCGAAATTTCGGCGATTTGGAAGATGTTCATACTTTGTTGGACGATGCTGCTGCGTTGATTAAGGAGAATCCCGATGCCGCTGCTGCAATCATACGTCAGTGGCTCGGAAATGTAATATTAGCGGAATGAACATAGCACACCGTTTCTCGATTTCATTTCAACGGCTTTTCTGGTTATCTGGTTAACGGTCTCGGTTCGTCGGATTGTTTTTTCGTTGCCGCGGAGTTGTCCATTTCAGGAAATTTGCCTTTGCCTTCGAGTTGAGGGTGGGATAATGGGTTCGTGTTTGCTTCCGCCGATTTCGGTTGGGGGAAAGGGGATGGTGTGCAAAGATGGGCGTGAAAAGGGAATATCGCCCCATAAATCGTCCCAAAAATGCTCGCTGACCGAAACGAATCGGCGAATGAAATATCCGGGTTAGAGGTTCCTCACAGAAGGACTCTCTCGACCTGTCATTTGAGCAAAAATCATCACACGGAAAAATTCTCGGCAATAGAAGGATTTGACCTTCCAATCCCCTTGCGATCAGCAACCAATGGGAAAAATACTGGCAGCAAGCAAAGTAGTGCAGAAATATTTTTACCCACCCGATTGAGTTTGACAGAGTACAACTGGCATTGACAAAACGGGGAAATTTGTTAGAATGCTGACCGTTTTATGGCGCCGTCGCCAAATGGCTAAGGCAACGGATTGCAAATCCGTCATATCCCGGTTCGAGTCCGGGCGGCGCCTTTGCATGGATGCGGTTTTACCGTATTGACATGCTCGGTGTTCGGGGTTAATGCTGTTACTGTTGGCAGCATTAACATCGTTAACCCGCGCATCGATGCCACACAACGCATGGTGTGGTGTGGTGTTTTTGGCTTGTTACGGCGGCATCGTGTTCATAGCAGTTTTGTATATCCATGGGCTAAATACGCTTCAGTTGCGCAATCGCCGACGTTGCCGATTGGTGTTGACTCCGTAACTCTTCCAACGATTGCCGCTCCTTTTCCACGACGGCAGGCGGTGCCTTTTGAACAAAATCGCTGTTCAACTTCGACTCTTTCGATTTGATGAAACCTTCCAACTTGGTGAGTTCCTTTGCCAACTTGGCAATCTCCGCCGGGACATCAATCAGTTCCGAAATGTCCACGAAAACGTCCATACCGGTCAACGGCACGGTCGTCGAGAGAGCCGGCGACTGTGTCGCCGGTCCCCAACCGGTTGCCTTTGCTCTTGCCATCGACAGGAAATACGGCTCCATCGGTTGCAAAAGTTTTGCCGTTGCTTCATCGCAGCGTACCGAAAATGCAATTTCCATCTTCGGCGGTACATTTCGACTCGCACGTACATCCCGGACGGCACGCAGAAGTTCTTGGAAGACCGCAAATTGCTTTTCGACTTCATGGTTGATGTCGCTTTCGTCCACGACTGGAAACGGTGCGACTGTGAGAGAATCGTATTTTTCACACAACACATACCGTAGCCGTTGGTAAATTTCTTCAGTAACAAACGGAATGACAGGATGCAATAAACGTATCAACACATACAATACGTGAACCAATATCCCTTCAGCGTTCGATTTTTCATCCTCGTCGTTCAGCCGTGTTTTCATTATTTCGACATAGAACGAGCAGAAGTCATCCCAAGCAAAATCGTACAGTGTTCGCATCGCATCTGCATAGTGATACGATTCCAATGATTCGGCAACATCTTTCGTTACCGTTGCGAGGCGGCTTAAAATCCACTGATCTTCGATAGGAAGATACCAACCCAGAACATCGTCCCACCAACCTTGCCATGTTGTTTGAAGGATGGCTTCGTCAATGTTTAACAACACGAACCTCGCCGCATTCCACAATTTATTGCAGAAATTTCTCGCCACTTCAAATCGTTCGCCGATCATTGGACCTTCCGGCAATGCCTTGTCTGCCGATGTCTCCGCCCACTGCGTTCGGAACTCCTTCTTGCACTTCGGACATGGTATCTTCGGCAACGTTCGGTTCTTTTTCGTTTGCTCCACGACCGTCCCACAGTGCGGACACTCAAAATCCAACACCAACCGAATGTCCTGATTTTCCGTCGTCAAATACGCCAATGCAAACCGCAAAGCGTCCGCTCCAAACTTGTTGATCACACTGATCGGATCAACACCGTTGCCCTTCGACTTCGACATGCCTTCGCCGTACTTGTCCAAAATCTTCGGATGGATGTAAACTTCGTGAAAAGGTTTTTTGCCCGTATTGAAGAGACCGGCAAGCACCATCCGAGCGACCCAGAGGGTCAAAATGTCCCGGTTCGTGATGAGCACTCCCGTCGGATAGTAACGTTCCAAGTCCGTGGTCTCTTCGGGCCAACCGAGCGTCGAGTGGGGCCACAACGCACTGGAAAACCAGGTGTCCAGCACGTCTTCTTCTTGCGTTAGGGGAAAGACGGCAGACGGCAGACCGCAGACGGCAGCAGACGCAAGCGGTGTGGTAGCGGAAATTTCGCTTGGCAAATCCTCTGTTTGGGAACAAATCCACCAGACGTTATTTTCCGGGTCAAGTTGCCAAGAAATGTCATCACGACCAGTAAAAATACGTTTGAGATCGTCTTCCGTTGCCACCTCTGCTGCTGTCTGCCGTCTGCCGTCTGCCGTCTGTTCTCCGCCGTCTGCCGTCTCTTTAGCAGGGCAGTACCAGATGGGGATACGATGTCCCCACCAGAGTTGCCGACCGATGGGCCAGTCGCGCTTTTCGGAAAGCCAATCGATGTAGCCTTTCGTGTAACGTTCGGGGTAGATGCGGATTTTTGAGACGGCAGACGGCAGACGGCAGACGGCAGAAGAATCTACTGCAATCGGTGGATCAGTGCTGTTAGCATACTGCCGATTTCTTTGCTCATTTCCATCGCAGGTTGAATGTCCGCTTCGGTCAGGTACTTCACTCTGACACTTACCAGCAGTTGCGTTTCCAGTTCCGACTTCGACCCTCTCGCTATGTGCAGAAATTGGATGAATTCCTTGTTGGAATTTCTGTCCCTCCCCTCCGCTATATTCGATGGAATTGAGACTACCGCTCTTCGCATCTGATCGGACAGAGCGTAAGTTTCCTCTTTCGGCAGTTTTTTCACTAACCGATAAATCTCCACTGTTAAATCCATCGCCTTTTGCCAAACTTTGAGGTCCTGATAACCCGACATCTGTTTTCCCCTTTTTTTCTTGGTTAAAATTGTTCACTGCCTGTTCCCCCTCTGCTGCCGTCTGCTGTCTGCCGTCTGCCGTCTGTTCCACCGCATCCATCGCACTTTGTGCCAACTCGTCCATTTTCACGAACCACTGGTCGTTCAAAAACGGTTCAATCGGCGTTTTGCTGCGGTCGCTGTGAGCAAGTTCAATGACCCGCTCTTCAGTCTTGACCAGCAAGCCTGCCGATTCGAGGTCGGCAACCACTTTTTCGCGTGCCTGCTTGATAGTCAGTCCGGCATACTGTTCCGCATTTTCGTTGAGCGTGCCGTCTTTGTTCAAAATGTTGACCATCGACAGGTTTTGCCGCTTGCCGACTTCGTAGTCGTTCGGGTCGTGAGCGGGAGTAATTTTTACACAGCCGGTTCCCTTTTCCGGCTTTGCCCACTCGTCGGCAACCAACGGAATTTTTTTATTCAGGAGCGGCAATATGACGTGGCAACCTCGCCTTGCCATTTCGGCAAGTATTATTAGCCGGTCGAGCGTGCCATCGGTTTTGCGCAATTCAACCGATTCGAGTTCTCTCTGTAAATCTTCTTTTTCCTTTTCGGGAGCAGTTGCCAAACGTTTTTTCAGATCGTCAATCGCTTTATCGAGCGCGGCGGTAGGGTTGGGATGAACGGCAACGGCGGTATCGCCGAGCATCGTTTCGGGACGGGTGGTGGCAACGATAACGTGTGAAGGTAGGTTGCCGACCTCTGCCGTAATTTCATACCGGATATACCAAAAACTCCCCTCGACGGTTTCGTGAAACACTTCATCGTCACTGACGGCGGTTTGCAGATGCGTGTCCCAGTTGACAAGCCGCTTGCCGCGATAGATCAACTTCTGCTCGAACAGTTTGAAAAAAAAGTGCCGAACCGCCTTGGCACACATTTCGTCCAGCGTAAATCGTGTCCGGCTCCAATCGCAGGAACAGCCCATCGCTTTGAGTTGCTCGATAATTCGGTCTTG
>Ga0082212_10012289_pt1 | contig 10788 bp, 7 predicted proteins | sample TergutNt197P3_FD_71548 | JGI IMG/M metagenome (GOLD analysis project Ga0082212, IMG submission 71548) | Neocapritermes taracua P3 segment gut microbial communities from Petit-Saut dam, French Guiana - Nt197 P3 | ecosystem: Host-associated > Arthropoda: Insects > Digestive system > Gut ...
TTGATCCTTCAATGAGTTTATCAGCTTCTTCATAACTCAGCCTGGTAACTTTTATTATAGAAAGAAAAACATCCATATTTTCTATAGAGCCGTCTTCATTAAGGGTTATTTTAAATGTCAGCGCTTCATCCTTGTCATTTTTTATTCCCAGCGCAAAACGGGACAGGATTTCTTCGCTGAGCATAGGTAAAGTTCCTTCCGGAAGATAAAGTGTGGCTCCCCGTTCCCGGGCAAAAAGATCCAATGGAGTTCCGTTTTCAATTAACGATGCAGGATCAGCCACATGAACGTACAGAATACGCCGGCCATTGGTGATTTCCAAAGAAAGCGCATCGTCCGGATCGTTGCTCCATGAGTTGTCAATGGCTAAAGCAGGAAGATGGGTAAGATCCCTCCGTTCCAAAGAAGGCGGCTCTGTCAAAGAATCTGCAAACACTATTTCCGGTGTATTGAGGGAAATATCGAAACGCTGTGGATGAGGGTTTAAATACTTGTCCCAGAAACCGCATTCAAGTAAAAGGCGGTGAGCTTCAGCAGGTGTTTCAGTTCGGCCAAGCTCTTTCATGGTCCGGCTTCTTTCGGTTTTTCCGCAGGCAAGAGCTTCCACATCCTGTAAAAAGCGGCCGTCATCTTTTGGAGTAAAAACACCTTTGCGAAACCTTTCCAGAAATGTTTCACGGTCTAAGCCTTCTTTTGCCTTATTCTGACGTTTTTCCTCGGCGATACTTATTTCATTAGCGCTTCTTGCGCTTATCGCATCAACAGTTCCGGTAAAATACAGTCCATCCGCCAAAAGCAACCGGGTGGTCCATGCATTTTGCGGAGTAAATTCGCCGTAGACAAGTTCAGTCAATTCTTTAAGGGTAACCGAAGTGCCGCCGCTTATTAATTCCCAGGCGTCATGTATTGTTTGATCGTTTGCAATGTTGTTTTGCGGGTTCTCTTCCGGTTTATTGGTTAAACTGGTCAGATTATTTAAAGGCCCGGGATGAAGAAGTTCAATATCTTTTTCCCGAACCTTGATTGTCTCGGTTACTTTGCCTGCTGCAGCAGCGATGGTTATTTTTTCGCCAAGTTCAGTAACCAGAGCGGGACGCCCTTTATACCAGACAAGAGAGTTGAGCGCGGGATTTTTCATATCTTATTTATAGTATCGCTGAAAAGAAACCGCACTGCAAGGATGTATTTACCACTTGTAAACCGTTATAAAAAAAATCTTTTATGCCGTCGATTTCTCTTTGCTTTTGAAACGCATCCAGGAAGGCAGCAGCTGTTTGAAACTGCCTTTGCCGCGGCGCGAGAGAACCACGCTTTGAAGTATAAGTGCAAAGAATAACATTGTGCCGGTTGTAATATCCTGCAAATATTCCCGGCCTCCGGTGGTTATTCCAGAAGCCCGGACAATTGTGTCAATCGTCATAAGAGCCAATACTCCAATCGGAGAACCGATAATATTGCCGACGCCTCCGGTCAGCAGTGTACCGCCGATAATGGATGAGGCGATGGCTTTCATTTCAAAAAACATGGCGTGCTGCGCATAACCTGAACCTGCTTTTAAGAGGAAGACAAAACCACCAACACCGGCCAGAAACCCACAAGTAAGATATGATAAAAACTTTGTACGCCTGACATTAATACCAAGCGTCAGCGCACTTTGGCTGTTACCGCCGACCGCGTACAAATTGCGTCCGAATCTTGTCCATTTTAAAACTAAGGCAACAATAACAACAACAACCAGCGCTATAATCACTCCTATATCTATTGTCACTGGTATCAACTTCCCGCTTTTTGCGGTATAACCCAGGGCAGCAATCTCTATTTTTGTATTTTTAAGTGCTATAAAACTTTCCAGTTTAACCGCGTGCGAGTATTTTGTGATGATGGTTGCCATCCCTCTGGCAAAAAACATTCCGGCAAGAGTAATAATAAAGGGCTGAATATCGAGGTATGCCACCAAAAATCCCTGCATTAACCCAAACGCAAGACCTATGCCCAATGCAATAAATGGTGTCATCCATACATTCCCGCTGCTTGAGTCAAGATAGACGGCACAGGCCGCAGTTACTACAGCAGTTACTCCTCCAACTGAGATGTCTATGCCGCCTCCAACCATCACGATGCTCAGTCCGCAGGCGAGAATGATCAACGCTGCATTGTTGTTAAAAAGATCGGCAAACCCCTGTACCCTGTGAAAGCTTCCTCCCAAAAAGATGATGCCAAGTAAATACAGTATCACGAATACGCAAACGGCGATTAAAAACAGCAGGTTGGAATCTGTAAGCGACACTCTATGTTTTAAAAAGAAAGGTTTCTTTAATATACCAGACATATTATGCTTCTCCCTTACATTCCCTTTTTCCTGTTTTTCCACAGATTACCGACATATTCCTTCACGACAGGCGAACTGAGTAACATGAGCAATATAATGAATGCCGCCTTGTAGGCTTTTATTGGCTCCGGATCTACTCTCAGCCTGAGAAGAGTCATATTCAATGTTTCGATCACATAGGCGCCGATTACGGAGCCTACAATGCTGAACTTTCCGCCGCTAAGCGCATTGCCGCCGATTGCCACCGCCAGGATCGCATCCATTTCAATACCGCTCAGAATACCCAGATGATCGAGTCGCTGCATCCTGCATGTATTAATAAGCCCCGCGGCAGCGACGCATAGTCCCAGTACCACATAGACCAGGATCTTGATCATAACAGTGTTAAGCCCGTTTAACCGGGAGGCTTTCTGATTGATACCCACCGATTCCACGTACAGCCGGAGATTGGTAAATTTAATCAATAGGGAGAATCCAATAATATATATTAATACTATAAATATGGGGGTTGGAATTGGAATACCCGAAAAAAAAGTTCCAATTTGTTTTGTTATATTATCGAAGAGTTTAGGAGATGCTCCGCCGTTGATCCCGTAGGCAATCGAACGGCCGGCTGTGAACAAGATCAGGGTTGCGATCATCGGTTGAATTTTGAAGATGGCAACCAGGGAGCCGTTAAACGCACCAAACAACATCGCCACTACACAGCACACCATAAAAGCAAGGATTACCGTTACCCAGGTAACATCGTCTCCGGCTAACCGGACCATTTTAAGAAAAACACTGCCTGCAATGGCTGCACCGGCGCCAACGCTGATATCCTGTCCGCCCGAAGCAGCGGTTACCAGTGTCATTCCAATCGCCAGGATGACAAGTTCTGAAGCATTGTTTAATATACTGATAATATTTCCGCTCAGGACGTTATTGCCGAAAGTATCCTGTATCAACCTTATGCTGAAAAAACTGCTGGCATCCGGATTATTTTTCATAAGAATAAAATCAACAATCAGATTGACAATCACTAACAGGAATAGAATCATTAAAGGCATGGCCAATTGGAGTCCGCCATAGCGCTTTATTTCATTGAACCTCATTTTTCGCCGCTCCCCCTGCAATTGTGTGCAGAATGTTATCCTGCGTGACCTCGCTGCCATGGAGTTCGCCTACAATATTCCTGTCCCGCATGACGATGAGCCGCGAACAAGTACGCACCATTTCTTCGATCTCTGACGAGATAAAAGTGATGCTCATACCTTCTTCAGCTAATTTTAGCACAAGCTTTTGAATCTCCACCTTTGTGGCGACGTCTATGCCGCGCGTGGGTTCGTCCAATATAAGGTACTCCGGGTGTGTCAGCAGCCATCGAGCCAGGATGATCTTTTGCTGGTTTCCGCCCGAAAGGGATTTGACCTGCGTATTTACAGAAGGGGTTTTGATCCCCAATATATTGATATATTTAACGGCAAAATCTTTTGCTTCAGATTTGGAAAACGGCCTGAAAAAGCCTTTCATTACCTGTAATGCAAGAATAATATTGTCCCGCACCGACAAATCAGGAATGATACCGTCGTTCTTTCGGTCTTCCGGCAGATAACCGATTTTATTCTTCATAGCATCGATAGGTTTGGATATTCTGACATTTTTTCCGTTTATCTTCACCATGCCGCCGGTAACCCTGTCTGCGCCAAAAATAGGACGTACACTTTCGCTGCGTCCGGAACCGAGCAGACCGGTAAAGCCATTGACCTCGCCCTTATGGATTTTAAAACTATACGGCTTAAGGCCTTCCGCACTGGAAAGCCCAACTACTTCATAAAAAGGGACACCCGTATCATCATCGACAGACATTTCTTTCTTGTGCAGCTCGGACAGGCCGATAATTTCTTTACCTACCATCTTCCCAATCAGCTGTATGGGTGGTAATTCCGATACTTTATATTCCCCGACACCCCTGCCGTTGAACAAAACCGTGATCCTGTCGCACACCTCATATACCTGATCAAGAAAGTGTGTAACAAAGATAATCCCAACACCGCGTGATTTCAAATCGCGCATCATTGCAAAAAGCTTCGTAACTTCCTGGGTGTCCAGCGAAGATGTAGGCTCATCAAGTATGAGCGCTTTGCAATCCATATCCACGGCGCGGGCAATAGCAACCATCTGCTGTACGGCCAGTGAATAGGTGGAAAGCTGTTGGGTTGGGTTAACCGAAATACCAAGGCCGTCAAGTATCGCTTTGGCTTTTTTCTCCATAGCGGTCCAGTTTACCAAATTGTATTTACCCCGCCCGATAAACATATTCTCTGCCACAGTCAGGTTTGGACAAAGCGTAATTTCCTGATAGACCGTGCTGATCCCAATATTCTGAGCTTCCTGCGGAGACCTAATCGTAACCGCCTTTTCCATATCCCCTACGTAAATTTCACCGGCATCCTTATGGTAAACTCCGGTTAATACTTTAATTAACGTTGATTTCCCGGCGCCGTTCTCACCCATAAGAGCGTGTATCTCACCTTTTCGGAGTGTAAAATCAACACTGTCCAATGCGTTAACACCTGGGAATGATTTACTTATTTTCCGAATGGATACGATGGCATCCTTTTCCATGGAGCCATTCCTCCTCAGTAATAACGCACTGTGCGGGTATACAGATAATATCCGCCTACCCGCACAGTGTGTGTTTGGTACTACAATACCTCAGTTAAATATAACCGCAAATATTAATGCGGATCAATCACCGAGGCCGTAGCTATCAATGTCTGCCTGAGAGATTTTGCCCGGATTGGCAAAGTATGTCTCTTCATTGATGACGATTTTGTTGGAAAGACCCAGAGATCCACCAGCTTCGAGTTTCTGGATAAATCCATGAATAACATCTGCCTGGAAGGGACTGCACTGACCGTCAAAGTTCCATTGGCCATCAAGGACATACCTGAGAGCAAACTTATTGCAGTCAAAGCCCATGATTCTGACATCGCCATTGATACCGTGGGTAATTCCGGCTGCCTGAAGCGCTTGCATTGCACCTTCGGCCATACCGTCGTTTTCTGCATAGATGATGTTAAATCTTTCACCCGCGGCGATGGCTGCTTCTACAATTTTCTTTGCCTCATCGGGGCTCCATGAGTCGCCGCCTGTACCACGGCGTACTAAATTCCAGTTGTCATTGGCAGAGATCTCCTGATCAAGCGGTTCTGTGCGGCCAATCTGGGCAGCGGATCCGATCTGGCCCTGAATGTGAATGATATTGTAAACAGGAAGGTTCTCTGACTTCAGCCATGCGACGGCGTTTTTACCCTGATTTACCATGTCGGAAATGACAGCGGCTTCAAAAAGACCCGTATCACAATTGATCATGCGGTCAAACAGGAATACTTTAACGCCGGCGTCTTTTGCTGCATTAAGAACGCTATCCCAACCGTTTGCATCGGCAGCGGAAATCAAGAGATAGTCCACGCCTTCGGTAATGAACTGCCGGGCTGCGTTAAGCTGTGCATCAAGCGTATTGTCGTTGGCTTTTTTGACATCGTATCCGTTTGCTGCATTAAAGACCCTATCCATGTCTTTTACGTTTGCTTCACGATAGCCTGATTCAGATGGATGGAGATTAACGATACCGACTTTGATCAATCCGCTGCCGCCTCCGCCGCTGCTGCCGCCGCTTTTGCCGCCGCAAGCAACCAACCCAAATACCAGTGCTACTGCCACAAGGCAGATTAGTAATTTTTTCATTCTTTCCTCCTGAAAGTTATTTAGAATTATCATATACTTGGAGGTATTATATTACAGTTTTTTTCTTATGATTTTTTTTTGATTTTTTTCTTTATTTATAGATGAGAGTCTGTCAGAAAATAAAAAAGGTAAAATATTTTACGCATTTTTGTTGATTTTTTTACGATTGAGAAAGCCGGTATTCTCTGGGGGATACCCCGACATTCTTTTTAAATATATGACTAAAATAGTGAGGATCATTAAAACCAATTTCAAACGCTATGTCGGCGCTTTTCATGGCGGTACTCTGTAAAAGTTGTTTAGCCTTTTCCAGTCGAATCCGGGTAAGGTAATCGATAAAGTTTTCCCCCGTTTCCTGGGCAAATACCGTGCTGAGGTGGTTGGGGCTTATCCCGACATAAGCGGCGGTAGAATAAAGTGATATATCCCCGGAAGTAAAATTTCCATTTATATATTCACGGGCTTTAACAATAACCGACCGGTACCGACCTTCGGTATTGGAATCACGGTATTCAATTACCGCTGCTATCAACAGTCTGAGCCTGTCTATAAAAACATCACGGGAAGCCACCAGGCTGCGAATCATTGCTTTTTCAAGGCTAAAAGGGACAATTTCTTTTAGGTTACCGCCCAGATCTTCAACAATTTTTGCCGCCGCCATAATAACTTCTCCAAAAATAAAATAAGCGGACATTTCATCAAAATTGTTTTCCAGGGTTTTAGTGTACTGTTTTATAATTGCGTCAATGTCTTTTTTGGCGGCATACCGTAGCCTTGTCAGGAATAGGTCTATATTAATATCCGGAAATTCAGAAGGATCAAACATTTCTCCTTCAACAGGAAGCAGCCTGCTATCGGCAATTTGTGCAAGACCGTGAGATGCGCCGTATTCGGCAATTTTAAGCGCAGTTTGGTAAGATTTAGGCACCTCGCCTATTCTTTCCGCCAAAGAACCAATACCCACCATAATTTTCCAGCCGGTGTTCCGTTCCGCCTCGTACTTAAATGCCTGAGCTATTGCATAGACCGAATCCTCCGGAGGGGAACCTCGTTCGATCACTCGCGAGTGGTCGAACTCGGCGGAAGGTACCAGCGAGGATGCTTTTTCAGGGACACTTTCCGCGGAAACCTCTTTGACAAGAAGAACAAAACACTTTTCATGTTCCGTAAACCAGATACTGCCGGCATACTGCTCCATTATTGTCTGAAGCATCTTTTTTAATGGTTCAAGTTGTTCCCCTTTCTCACCCGGAACAATCATAATAACCGCCGCAATATAGGAACGGGACAGCAGGTCAAGGTTAAATTCCCGGCCCTGTTCAATCGCTTTTGCAGCCGGAATTCTGCCGTTCATAAAATCGGAAAGCCATTTATCCCGCAGTATGTCCGATGAAGAACGCACCTGGGCTTTCAGATTTTCTATGCTGAGTAATTTTTCTTTTTCTTCGTCTATGCGTCCGGCAATTTTGTCCAGGGTTTTAAGCATGTCCTGGGAAGAAACGGGTTTTAAAAGATACTCTTCTACTCCAAGAGAAAGGGCTTCCCTGGCATATTCAAATTCATCATGACCGGAAAGAATAACGATCTTTATCCAGGGCTGGGTTTTTTTTACGATTCGTGAAAGGGAAAGGCCGTCAATAAACGGCATGCGTATATCGGTAATCAGGATGTCGGGTTTTATGTCCTGGATCATTGCCAGGGCCATCTCGCCGTCAGGCGCTTCTCCTGCAAGGGTGTAATTTGTTTTTTCCCACGGAATACTGTTCCGTATTCCTTCACGGACAATGATTTCATCTTCCACCAAAAACACCTTATACATGATTATTCTCCGCTGCTTCCATGGGGGATACGTCACCGGGCACATGATCGGGAATAAGCAGCGTTACCCTGGAACCTTCCTTGTATACACTTGCAATGTCCAAAAGGCCCGTCCTGTTGTAGTACAATTCCAGTCTTTTGGCAACATTGTAAAGTCCGTAGATATGGGAGCCTGGTTTTTGGAATTCCGCAGGGGAACCGTGCAAACTGTCGTTTGCAGCGTACAACATTGTTCGATCGGCAGAGTATACCGGGTCTCTGGTAAGCTGTTCCTTAACCGACGCAAGCTGTTCTTCTGTCATACCTATACCGTTATCTTCTACGGTAAACCGGAGAAAATCCCCGTCCTGCCACCCTTGAACAGTAATTTTCCCCCGGCTCCGCTTGTTTTTAATACCATGGTACAAAGCGTTTTCCACGAGGGGTTGGAGCAGCAATTTGAGCATGATCTTCTGTTCCATTGCCTGTTCATATTCAACCGAATAATCCAATATGTCCCGGTACCGTATCTTCTGTATGGTCAGATAATTTTCAATATGCTTAAATTCATCCTGAACCCGAACCCATTCGTTTCCCCGATTCAGGGAAATCCTGAAAAAGTCGGAAAAAGCCCTTGTAATGGAAATTACCTCTTCGTTACGGTGGCCTTCGGCAAGCCAGACGATAGAATCCATGGTGTTGTACAAAAAATGAGGTGTGATCTGTGCTTGCAGAGCTTTCATTTCGGACTTTTGTAAATTTCTCTGTTCCTGGATATTTTCATCAATTAATGTTTTGATTTTATCCGCCATGGTATTCAGGTCTTCGGTCAGGTCTTCCAGTTCCTGTACACGGGAAACCTCGGCGCGGGCATCCAGGTTTCCTTCGGCAATAGAACCGGAAAGAGCAACCAGGGATCTGATCGACCTGTCTACACTTCGGGACACGGACATTTGCACAAATACAGAGAACAGGATCGCAAAGGTGATAATTCCCAACTCCACCACACCGATAATAATAGCCCGGGCTGTAATCCTCCGGTTTGCCGCAGCGGCGGATTCAATTTCCCGGACAATAAAATCCTGAAGTTGTTCCGATACCTGGGTGGATACTACCCGGATTTCATCATCCAGCATGCGTATATTTTCTATTACAGGAGCATTTTCTTCCATCTGGAGTCCCAGGCGATCTACATACCTTGTCAGGGTATTAACCGTCCGGGCCGCTCCCTCCAGCAGGCGGCGGCTTTCGACATCTCCGGTATTGTTCATAATGTCTTCTATCTGGTTTGTAATACTGTTGATAATCCGGTATTGATCGCCGTTTTTGAATGATTTATTCCCTGCCACAATATCCCACAATTCATTGGTAACGGCGGATTTTACAACCTGATTCAGATCGTTTGTTTTTTCAACATTGGCAATAAGCCGGTTATAACTGATCGTGTTAAGCAGTGCTGTTACCAGCAAAAGCATAAGAGGGACCAACAGCATAACAATTATAACAATGTGGGAAGTTTTAATGGTTTTAATTATACTGGCACTGATAATGAAGGATTTAAGCCGTTCAAAAAACCCATGCTGTTCCATCGCTTCAGTATCCTCTGGGCGGAAGCTGCGAAAGATCATCCCATTCGGTAAACACTTCTTCTTTTATATGAATTATCCGGGGAATTGGCTCGCCCCTGGCCAATCGAAACGCCAGGCTCATAATGTCCGGCCCCTGCTTGGGATTACATTCCACAACGCAGTTCACTTCCCCCCGCCTTAAAGCATCTATTGCCGCCTGTTCCGCATCAATGGTAACAATTACTATATCTATTCCCGGACGGATGCCGCGTTCCCTCATGGCGTCCAATGCTCCCAGCGTCATGCTGTCGTTATGGGAAAAAAGAACATCCATGTCCCCAATATCTTCGTCATCAAGAATCTTGCACATTAACTCATAGCCCATGGACCGGAGAAAGTCTCCTGATTCACTGTAGGTAATCCGGAATTCCGGGTAATCCTTCAGGACTTCCCTGAACCCCAAAGCCCGGTTTACTGCCGGTGACGAACCCTCGGTACCCCGGAGTTCCACAATTCGTATAGGATTGTCCGGCACAATTATTGAATCTTCACCCGGTGGATTGAAAAATTTTTTTATAAGGTATTCAGCCGCACTTCGCCCTTCCTGAACCATATCGGTGCCCAGATATCCCGCATAAAGACTTTCATCGTCCAGGTTGATCTCCCTGTCGCAGATAAGCACGGGAATCCCTGCATCCCTGGCCTCTTCCAGTACATTTTTCCATCCTTCAGAAACAATGGGTACAAAAGCAATAACATCAACCTGGGAAGCAATAAACGAACGGATCGCCTTTATCTGGTTTTCCTGTTTTTGTGCTGCATTAAAATAGACAAGCTGTATGCCTGGCTGTGCGGCAGCTTCCTGTACCGACCGTGTATTGCAGTTCCGCCAGGCGCTTTCCGCCCCTATCTGGGAAAAACCCAAAAAAATAACATTGTGTTCCGGCTCTTCACTTTTGCAGGAATTGCAGGAAAAAAACACAATGCAGCAAAGTACAGGCATTAACAGGCAAAATGCTTTTTTTCGAATCATATATTTCCATAAGTATAGCGGAATACTGTAAATTACGCCATAGAAATGTCAAACCACAATTTGTCGTTGAGGTTGGCATACACATTACCTGTATTAATAAGCAAAGGGGCAGGGAATGCCCTGGTAAGAGCGCCTGTAGAATCCGAAAAAATAGCCTCTTGACTACTTAAACATAAAACCGAGTATTATAAATTTTTGTAGAGTTGGCGTTTAAGTAGTCAGGCTTTCTTTCCTTAATATTCCAATTGCTCGCTGGTCTATTTTTTCGGGGAATTCCAGATGCCCTTACCAGGAAGCTTTCCCTGCCCCTTTCCATACAATACTACAGA
>Ga0082212_10012290_pt1 | contig 10787 bp, 6 predicted proteins | sample TergutNt197P3_FD_71548 | JGI IMG/M metagenome (GOLD analysis project Ga0082212, IMG submission 71548) | Neocapritermes taracua P3 segment gut microbial communities from Petit-Saut dam, French Guiana - Nt197 P3 | ecosystem: Host-associated > Arthropoda: Insects > Digestive system > Gut ...
ACGCTCTGGGACAGTGTCGATCTCGGGTACAAACCTACACACAGAGCCTGGGGAGCGGAAGTGTTTCCCGGCGCCTCACTACCTAATGCTATGGTGCAGGTAACGCCTGTTACGCTCTTTGGCAGCGGATCGGGTTACCAATACGAAGATACGGTTATCTTCGCTTTCTTTCATACCAGCATGGGGCATTGGAACCTGGGACATATGCCTCTCCTGCCCTATACCGGAAATATTACCGCCGACAATTACCATTCAGGTTACAGCCATGCCAAAGAATCGGCAAATGCCGGATATTATCAGGTTTACCTTGATCGCTATGGTATCAATGCCGAAATGACCGCTACATTACGTTGCGCCTATCACAAATTCAGCTATCGCCAAGGTGACGAAAAGAAATTGTTACTCAACCTGTCGCGTACAAATAACCGACGACCTGGGGGCGTGTGGACTTTCAAAAAAGAAAACGACAACGCTTTTTCAGGCTCTCAGGGCACGGGCGATGCAATATACTTTTATGCAGTAACCAACCATAAAATTTCAGGCTTAGACTCTGTCAGTAACACGCCGGAGGCAACCCAAAGTAACAACAGAGGTGCGTCGTTCCAGCGGAATAACAGAGAGATATTGACACTCATCCATTTTGCCGACCAAAAGGGGCCGCTCGAACTTAAAATCGGCTTTTCGTTCGTTAGCGTAGAAAAAGCAAAGAAAAATTTAGAAGCAGAAATATCAGGCAAAACATTTGCGCAGGTACGTGCAGAGGCAGACGGAGCCTGGGAAACTCTCCTGTCGAAAATACAGGTAACCGGCGGATCGGAAAAGGAAAAACGCACATTCTATTCGTGCCTTTATCGCTCTTTCCTGTGGCCTGCGCTGCGTAGCGATGTGGACGGCGATTTTACCGACCAACGTCGTAATGTGGTTAATAAAGGATTTCATTATTACACTACTCCCGCGCTATGGGACGATTACAGAAACAAATTGGTACTGATGGGTATGCTGACGCCAGAAGTGACTAACGACATTATCAGCTCGATCACCGACAGGGCTAAACTCACCGGATTCATGCCTACCTATTTTCATGGCGACCATGCTTCTCCTTTCATTACAGGCTCGTATCTGCGCGGATTACGCGGCTTCAACGTTGATAGCGCCTATCACTATATATTACGCAATGCAACTGTCGAAGGCCCCCGCCAAGTACGACCCTACCTCAGCGAATACATCGAAAGAGGATGGATAGCTGAAAATCGCGTTGAAAACCCCACTACCGGTACCGAAGTAGATCAAGCAAAAGCTGCAGTGACCAAGACGCAGGAATATGCCTACGACGATTATTCAGTGGCGCTCTTAGCCAAAGAACTAGGCGACATGGACAACTATCGGATGTTGATGGCACGAACCGACGGTTGGAAACACTTGTTTGATCCTTCGACAGGCTTCATGCGCGGACGTTTTGACGACGGTTCTTGGGTAACGCCCTTCTATCCCGATTATCCCTATTATGTCTATATGTATCGTGAAGCTACCGGATGGCAATCGACCTTTTTCGCCCCGCATGACCCAGCAGGCCTCGTAAACCTTTTCCCTAGCAAACAGGCTTTCGAACAAAAGCTGGATTCGCTGTTCATCATCCCCTGGGGAGGATACGAAGCCTATAACCTCACTACATTTATCGGACAGTATTGTCATGGCAATCAACCCAACCACGGCATTCCCTATTTTTATTACTTTGTCGGCAAACAGGAAAAAGCGCAAGCTGTCATCGACACCATCATGAACCATTACTATAACATGGGCAAAGCAGGCCTGGCCTACGCAGGTATGGACGATTCCGGCGGACTGTCGGCTTGGTATGTGTTCAACGCCATTGGTTTATATACTTTTTCACCAGCCGACCCGGAGTATATCATTACAGTTCCCATTTTCGACCGCGTCGTTTTCGATTTAGATGGCGCTCCATTTACCATCAACAAAGTAAACAAAGGGCGTAAAATAACCAACATCACTTACGACGGTCAAACAATTGACGGTTATTTTGTGAAACATAATGATTTGAAAAAGGGGAAAGACTTGATTATTACAACCGAATAAATAGAATTAAAAAATACGATTATGCAAAACTACAAACAGTTATTAGAAAAACAGAGAGCGTTCTTTGCTACTGGCATAACCAAAAACCATGCTTTCCGCAAAGAACAGTTAAATAAATTATATCAGGCGCTGATTACGAAACACAAGGACATTGAGGTTTCGTTAAAAAAAGACTTGGGTAAATGCGAATTTGAAGCGTTTGTAACGGAGGTGACAGCTCTCCTCGACGACATCAACAACGCTGTCCTAAACCTCGAATCGTGGACAAAGCCAGTTGAGGTTGCTTGTTTGCCTATCTTTGGGCAGGGCGAAAGCAAGATATTTTATGAACCATTCGGTACGGTGTTGATTCTCAATACCTGGAACTATCCTTTTGTGCTTGGTTTTAAACCTTTGATTGGCGCATTGGCAGCCGGAAACTGTTGCATAATGAAGCCGTCAGAAGTAGCGCCCGCCACATCGAAAGTTATAGCCGAAATAATTAGCGCCGCTTTTGATGAAGACTATTGCGCCGCCATCGAAACCGACGCGGAAGGGACAGCCGAATTGTTGAAAGAGCGTTTTGACTTTATCTTTTTTACCGGCGGAAACAACATTGGTCGGATCGTAGCCGAGGCTGCTGCCAAACACCTGACGCCAACCGTTCTTGAGTTGGGCGGTAAAAGCCCATGTATCGTCGATCAATCGGCTGATATTGAGCGCTCCGTCGGCCTGATATGTTGGGGCAAGCTATTGAACGCCGGACAAACCTGTACCTCACCCGATTTTATCGTGGTTCACAAAGATGTGAAAGACAAGCTCATCGAAGCGCTCAAAAAACAAATCACTGCTTTTTTTGGCGATAACATTATCAACAATCCCGATTTTGGGCGTATCATCAATCAACGTCATTTTGAACGGTTACAAGGGTTGATGAAAGACGGAAAAATTGTTTTTGGCGGTGAAACCGATGCAAATCAACGGTTTATATCGCCAACGATCATCGACGAAATCACTTGGGACAGCCCTATCATGCAGGAAGAAATATTTGGACCTATCATGCCTTTATTGACCTTTGACTCACTCGAAGAGGTTGCCACAGCATTGGTTAAACGCGAAAAACCGCTCGCTTTATATCTTTTCACCACCGACAAAGCATCTGAGGACTACATTATTAACAATGTATCCTACGGCGGAGGGTGCGTCAATGCCACCCTTATGCACATGTTAAATATAAATCTTCCTTTCGGCGGTGTCGGAAACAGCGGGTATGGCGTCTATCAAGGACAATGGACTATTGAAACATTCTCGCACAAAAAAAGCATGTTTATCCGTGCTTTAACCGACGAACCCGCGCCTGTTTTTCCGCCCTATTTGGACCATGTGAATTTTTTAAAACAAATCTATTTAAAATAATTGTTATCTTTGCAGCGTTTTAGATTGTTACTAATTGAAAATAAATCAACATTTAAAAACAACAGATTATGAAAAAGGTGTTTTTATTCTTTTTATTATGTACATCTATCGCGATGAACATACATGCGCAACTGCCATTAGGCGTTTCACTAGACCATAATACCATCATTATGGCAAAAGATAGTGATACAACTCTGGTCGCTACTGTAATACCTTCTGACGCAGGTAATAAGAACTTGACTTGGGAGATACTCCACGAAACCGGTATTTCAGTCATTGATACTATCAATACGACGCCGGATGGGCGTTGTATTGTTCAAGCGAAAGACGTCGGAACAGCAAAAATTGTGGTACATACTGTTATGGGGAATAAAATGGACACGTGCGTCTTTCATGTGGTAATTCCTGTGGAAAGCATAAGCCTGTCTGTGGATACGGTACGGATGTTTCTTGAGCACGATACTACACTCATCGCTACTATTTCGCCAGAAAAAGCTACAAACGATTCAATCGTATGGTCGTTAAGTGATAATACAGTTGTTTCCTTTTTAGTGATGAATGATACTGTTTGTTATTTAAAAGCATTATCAGTTGGAGAAGCCATACTCTATGCTAAAGTTTATTTTGGCGACACAATATATCAAGATTCCTGCATCATCGAAGTAACAGCTATACCTATTGAAAGTCTAACCTTTGATACGAACAATATCACGATATCTGTCGGTACGGATACTGTGCTAACCGTTCATCTTACCCCAAACACCGGAATAGACTCCACTATTCTCTGGTGGAGTTCGGATGAAAATATCGTTAGTCGCGTTTCTTCCGGGTACGAAACAACATTTACGATTCGAGGAAAATCCATCGGAGTAGCTAAAGTCGCTGCCACTTCGTATGCCGACCCAACAAAAACAGATACTGTCGTCGTTACAGTTATAGGCATTCCGGCCATAGGTATATACTTGACCCCAGACACGATGGAGATCGCTATGAATACCAATGCGCAAGTGATTGCGTGTGTTTCGCCGTTCAACACGACAGACAAGTCTATCGAATGGATTAGCAATGATTCTACAACCGTCGATATACTATCCACCCCAATAAATATCAATGATACTATATGTCATATTAGCGCTTTAAAATCGGGATCGGCTACTATCTTTGCAAAGACAATCGACGGTGATTTTAAAGATTCCTGTTTCGTCCGTGTGTTTGTTCCTATGGATAGTTTGGTAATGAATATCGACAGTATTACTTTAGATATTGATGAAAAGTACCAGTTAAAAGCCATCATTTATCCCGACTCCGCCACCTATAAATCATTGCTGTGGACGGTGAGCGATTTTGCATTAGTGGATACATTACAAACAATTAACGATTCAATCTGTCGAATACAAGCGACAAAAGCAGGCATTGCTATTGTGTATGCCATGACGCTCGACGGGCTATATAAAGATTCGTGTGTAATCACTATTAATCCTACATCTGTGACTGGTATAACAATGAATGTTGATAGCGTCAAAGTTCGCTGGTCTGAAATAGAACGATTGATAGCTACTATTCACCCTGCTAACGCTTCCGACATGACGGTGACTTGGACAAGTACCGATCCAACGGTTGTGGAAATATACGCTACCAACAATGATACAATTTGCGATATCAAAGCGCTCCAACCCGGAGAGGTGAAGATCATTGCCGAAACGCTTGATGGCTCATTCAAAGATACCTGCATTGTTACCGTTGTTCCTTTAGCTACCGGAATAAAGCTGAATGATCATACTTTAACGGCCTATCTTGACAATGGATATATACCCTATACTTATCTACTAAATGCTGTTGTCTTGCCGTCCCAACCCTACTATTTCCAGGCTGTTGAATGGACCAGCAGCGATTCATCAGTTGTCGATCTTTCTCCGATGAGTATGGACACAATTCATGAATTAATACCTAAAAGCGTTGGTGTAGCAATTATCTATGCCAGAGCGCTTTATGGAGATTTTAAAGACTCGTGCATAGTAACGGTAAAAAATCAGTATGTCGTTCTTGAATCAGATACGGCCTCTATTAACGGTCTCATCGAAATGTCGCTTATCCTCCCGGATCAACCTATACAATCGGTTTCATTTACCTTACAACTACCGAAATATTTCGGTTTGACTTGGGAAGGCAGCAAATACAGAACAAAATTGTCTGATGAAAGTAAATCCGACTATGAATTATCCATTTTGAAAGTCAACGATAGTATCTATCAATTTGATATTCAGTCATTAACAACGCAAACGTCAGGACTGCGACTTCGTTCGGATAATATATTTTTAAAGATGATGGATATCTATTATACAATTTATGAGGATGCTTTGTTTGGTTTAAAAAATAACTATTTTGCCAGTCTGAAAGATGTTTTAATTAATCTGAGCGATACGATCATCGATGTTGACAAGGTCGATATTGTGATTAAATCATTCAAAGACCCAACTGGTAATACCTTGATTTTCAATCATGTATATTTGCCGTATGTCTATAACAACCGTTTGTATGTTAATTCTGACAAAGCCGAAACGGTGAGCGTCTATTCATTGAACGGAAGCCTGCTGTTTACCGGCAAGAAGAAATCCGGGCAAGCTATCTTTAACCTGCACACACGCGAAAAGTTTTTAATTATCAAAGGAAGCTCCGGTTGGGCGAACAAAGTTACCAATAGAGACTAATGTTACTAAGCCATACAAGCCGAAACTAATAAGGGCTTGACTGTATCATAAGGAACTCAGGAACAGCCTGCATTTGGCAATATCTTTTTGTTGCCCTATACCGCCTCCAAAGTAATGATTCCGGTTAATTCTACCTCAGGGGAAATGTATCTTGCTTTTACAGGTTCGATTTTCATTAAATCGGCGCTTAAATATTTCTTGTTACAATCAGGAAAAACCGTTGTAACAACGGCGTCATGACCATATTTTTCATGCAGTTTGATGGCGCCAACCAAGTTTGCGCCTGATGAAATACCAACAGCAAACCCCAGTGTTGTAGCTAACTTCTGCGCCATGATTATGGAATCGCCGTCCGACACTTGTATCACTTCATCCAAAGGCATTGCTTTCATTATTATAGGGATAAACTCATCCGAAATGCCCTGTATTCGATGACTGCCAACTTTATAACCAGTAGTAAGCGTTGGACTCTCAGCTGCTTCTAAGGGATGGATTTTAACAAGTTTACCGGAAGCTAGTAAACCTTTACCGACACCTACAACCGTTCCGCCGGTGCCAACACCGGCGATAAAGGCATCTGGCGATAAACCATGTTTTTTTAATTGCAGGATGATTTCGGGGCCGGTAGATATTTCATGTGCTGTAATATTATCCGGATTTGAAAACTGACAAGGTAAATATACCTTCGGGTCTTTAAACGCCATCTCCTCTGAAAGCCGGATACTACCCAAAAAACCGCCTTCTTCTTTTGAGATGAGAACAATCTCTGCGCCAAAACTTTTTATCAACTTCTTACGTTCTTCGCTCATCCAGTCGGGCATGATAATACAAACTTTATGCCCCAGCAACCGCCCCAAAGCCGCAAAAGATATACCTGTATTACCGCTTGTCGCTTCTACAATCACCGAATCCGGTTTGATTACCCCCTTATTATACCCTTCTTTGAGAATATAAAGCGCCATCCGGTCTTTGATGCTCCCCGTGTAGTTGTAGTATTCACACTTTACATATATTACTCCTTCTTTCCCTTTGTAACGGTACTTAATACCCACCATCGGCGTATGGCCGATCAATCGGTCTAATTCATTTAAATTTGTCATCGTTAATTTTGTAAAAAAACGCCGCAAAAGTACAAAAAAAATCACGATTTTTCATTTTACTATCAGTTTTACCTCGTCATTATCGGTATTTGTAAACAATTTTAGCGCAATAACCCCTGTATAGGCCGGAGAACTACTCTCATGTCTATTGACCCGTTTTTTGTTTTATTTCTTCGGTTTATATTATTTTATGACTGTTTTTATTCTTGTATTTTGTTTTTATTTATCTAATAGCTTATCTTTGCATTCCTAAGTAATTAAAAAAGTAAATATTATGAATAACAATTATTGCGTAATCATGGGTGGAGGCATCGGCAGCCGTTTTTGGCCATTTAGTAGAGAAAGCTATCCGAAACAGTTTCTTGACTTCTTTGGGATGGGGCGTTCGTTGTTGCAAATGACCGTTGACCGCTTTACCTCCATCATACCGATAGAAAATATCTATATCGTTACAAATGAGAAGTATGCGGATTTGGTTAAAGAACAGTTACCGTTGTTTCGCGAACAGCAAATCCTGCTCGAACCGACCCGTCGTAATACAGCGCCCTGTATCGCGTTTGCCGCTTATCATATCAAGGCGCGGAATCCTAACGCCAATATCGTCGTCGCCCCTTCTGACCACCTGATACTGAAAGAAAAAGAGTTCCTGACAGCAATTAAAAAGGGACTTGACTTTATCCGCAAAAATGACGCCCTGATGACGCTCGGTATTAAACCCAGCCGTCCAGAAACAGGCTATGGTTACATCCAAAGCAGCGATACGATGATAGGCGAATTTACGAAGGTGAAATCTTTCACCGAAAAACCCAACCTCGAATTAGCCAAAATACTTGTCGAAAGCGGCGAGTTTTTCTGGAACTCCGGTATTTTCCTCTGGAATGTAAACGCGATACTCAACGCTATCGAAACCTTTCTCCCCGAGATTTCTTCCCGCTTCAACTTAGGCGCCGACAAATTTAATACCCCTGCCGAAAAAAAATTTATCAACATCCATTACCCGTACTGCCCCAACATCTCCATCGACTATGGAATCATGGAAAAAGCGGATAATGTGTATATGCTTTGTGTTGATGTAGGCTGGGCCGACCTTGGCACTTGGGGCTCTCTGTTCGATATTGCGCCCAAAGACAATGATAGCAATGCCGTCCTGAAATCCCGCGCTCTTCTCTATGAAAGTAAAAATAACATCATCGTTTTAGGAAATAATAAACGCCTCGCCGTCGTACAAGGCTTGAATGATTATATCGTTGCCGAAAGCGGTAATGTACTGCTAATCTGCAAAAAAGAAGATGAGCAACGTATCAAGCTGTTCATGGCTGATACGCGCCTGAAATACGACGACGAATTTAGCTAAAACTACCTGCTTGTAATTAAATCAAAACCCTGCACACCGGCCTGTCATTTTCAAAGTACCCTATCACATTGTTGCAGACCGCTTTTGCCATAGCTATTCGTGAAGCGGTGGTTTGCGTGCCTACATGCGGCGTGATAACTACTTGTTCCATTGCTAACAGTTCGGGAGAAGGAAGATCGTTACATTCAAACACATCTAAACCGGCCCCCCGGATAACGCCTTCCTGTAACGCTTCTATCAACGCCTTTTCATCGACTAACGGGCCGCGGGCAGTGTTAATAAGAATAGCGGAAGGTTTCATCTTTTTCAATTCATCTGTTCCAATAAGATGGTAGGTTTCGGATGAATAGGGTGCATGTACCGATACAAAATCCGATATTCTCAGAAGTTCATTCATAGTCACATAAGCGGCGTCTATATTCGTTTCTTCGTTCAGGTCGAGGCGTTGGCGATCGTGATAAACCACATCCATACCAAAGGCGCGCGCCCGTTTACACATTGCCTTCCCAATACGCCCCATACCAATGATACCTAACGTAGCGCCGGTCACATGCACGCCCAGATTTTCGAGCAGACCCAATTTCCTTTTTCCGCCTATTGTACGTACAAAACGGTCATATTCGGAAACACGAAGCGCCGTATCTAAGAGCAACGCCATAGCAAGGTTGGCGGTAGGATCGGTGGTCGGACCGGGTGTATTGGCCACCACAATCCCTTTTTCTTTCGCGTATGTTACGTCAATATTATCAAATCCTACGGCATAGTTGGCAACTATCTGCAGTTTCACGCCTCTATTAATCAACTCTTTATTGACAGGAAAATTAAACATGGGACATAGAGCGTCGTATTCCGAAATCATCGCTAACACTTCATCATACTTGAAATAACGTCCCTTTTCCGGGAATGTCACCGCGTATTTCTCTTCTAATTCGGCATAATGCTCCCGCAACACGTTATATGTGACTAGTACTTTTTTCATTGATCTTTTTTTAAAGGCGCAAACTTACATGAAAAATTTGGATTTTCCAAGCATGTCGGATGAAAAAACATTTTTTACAAAAGAAAGATAATAAAATTAGACGACCAATTTTCATCGGATGCGACAATTTGAAATATACCCCATCTCATCAGGCACACTTGGAAAATCGTTTTTTTTATTTACCTTTGCAAAAAAAAACATCTCTATAATAAGTGACCGTTATGATGACCAAAACGACTTCAAAGACAAGGGTATGGCGCTGCAATTACGCATTAATGCCCGCATTAATCGCGGCAATTTGCCTCTTTTCGACAAAGACTATTGCCCAGTGTGACACGATGGCGCTTCCCGTACCGCCAATCGAATGCGTAGACGTCTCTCCGCAAGACAACAACCCGACCGCAACCCCCGTTTTATCACAGGATGATAAACTTGATGAATTGTTAAGGGATAACGTTTTTGCCGCGCGACATAAAGAATACAACGAGCTTTTCGATAGATGTGTGAAAATCAATGGAGATACTCTTCTCATTGATTACGCCTTTTTATCACAAGCTAAAAAGGACAGGCTAATAGAACTGTTTCTTTCCATGTCGTCCGAACAGCAAGACGTACAAAATTTCACTTTTCAACGGCGTAGGGCGACGAGAATAATGGAAGAAATAACTCCTACGGTAGAACAATTCGAATCGTGGAAAAAATCTATGGAATATAAAGTTTTTATTGACAACAAACGGGTAGAAAAATTAGTTTTGAATCAGCATCAACCTTCCGATTTCAAAAGTTTCGTAGTTATAGACCTTCCCACTATTGATGAGGATTACGGAAAATATAAGTATCAGCTCAGTCTTCTCACCACAGTCGGCTATATACAACAGAAAAAAATGGTAGAAGAGATAGCGAAAGATGAAAATTTGTATCCGAATTATACCGGGTACGATGGAAAAAAATATAGCATAATCAATATCACCTATTATTACCGTCTTAAATAAATGCGGATAGTTTCATCAATTCATCATTAGGCATAGCAAACAATCCCCAATACATTTTCAAGTTATCATAGATTTTCATGTTAATCGATCCCCCTAAGGTATTATCCGCCTGAAGCGAACTTTATCTATTATCATTCAATCTTTTACAATATAATATTTGATATT
>Ga0082212_10012291_pt1 | contig 10787 bp, 6 predicted proteins | sample TergutNt197P3_FD_71548 | JGI IMG/M metagenome (GOLD analysis project Ga0082212, IMG submission 71548) | Neocapritermes taracua P3 segment gut microbial communities from Petit-Saut dam, French Guiana - Nt197 P3 | ecosystem: Host-associated > Arthropoda: Insects > Digestive system > Gut ...
ATTTATTACCGGATAAAATATGCTTAGAACAAAAATCATCGTAATTACCGGTTATGTTCTGTTAGTCGCTTTATCCATTATCGGCATCGCATGGATTTATCTGGAGTGGTTGAACTACATGAAAGTAGCTCCCTCCTATCCGCAACAGCAGAAAGAGTTGGTGGCGTTGAGCAACACACTGGCAACCATGTATCAGGCGGAGGGAACCATAGATTTGATTACCGGAATAAACGCTCCACAATTGCATCAGGAATACGATTCGCTGATGACTAATTCCTTCGAACACATCCACAACCTCAAACAAATTACAGAAGATTCGGTTTTAGTCGCCTGTTTAGACAGCTTGGACATCTTGCTCGCATTAAAAAAAGAGAACGTAGCCGAGAGAATACGATTGATGCAATCGTTCGAAACCGATACCGTAAGATTGATGACTCAAAAAACGGTTCTGAGTCAATACGACATGAATGCCTTGGACAATCTGCTGGAAAGCACCCTGAAACAGGAAGAAGACACGAATATAGTGATTGGCGAAAGGAGGAATTTTTTCAGAAGAATCGGAGACGCCATTAAAGACGCCAGCCCGGATACGATCCGGCAGATTCACACACAATCGGTTATTACCCAACGCGAATGGATTCTGCCCATTCTTAAAGATACCATTGTCGAAATGATACAGGAAATTAACCGCGCTTCTCAGAAGCGGAATGTAGCCATCACCACCCGCCTGTTGAAACAACAAAATGAACTGTACGTCATTAACGGACGAACTACCGCCTACATTAACCAGATTATGAACGAATTGGAAACCCGGTATTACGACAACAATCTGAAAATATCAGTCGAACAGACAGAAGCCATCCAGCGTTCTTCAGTCGCAATATCAATCATTGCCGTAGTGGCGATATTGATCCTGATCATTTTCATGTCGTGGATACTCCATTCGCTTACGGTGAGCCAACGGCTTCACCGGCAGATTCTGGAAGCCAAAAAAGATGTGGAACAACTGCTCGCCTCGCGCGAACAGCTTATGCTAATCATCACGCATGATATCAAGGCACCTGTCAGTTCCATCCTGGGGTACTTGGAATTGATGATAAAAGACAAACCTTTGTTGCCGACTGTTTCCTATATTAAAAATATGCAACATTCGGCTACGCATATCCTGAATCTGGTGCGAAACCTGCTTGATTTCCATTCCTTAGAAGTCAATGAACAAAAGCCGGAGCAATTGGAGTTTTCACCCTGCCTCCTTTTATCCGATATTTACCAAAGCTTCGTCCCCGACGCAAATAAGAAAGAGTTGCGATTCGATTTCCGGCCGGAAGTGGATGAAGACGCTCAATACAGGAGCGATCCGTACCGCATCCGGCAGATTATCAGCAATCTTCTTTCCAATGCCATTAAATATACGCCCGGCAAAGGGAAAGTTGTTTTTTCGGCGCGACTGCTTCGGAATCCATCACAACCGGACCGGTTAGTGGTGACCGTGCAAGATACCGGTCCGGGTATCAAAGAAACCGACCGGCAATCGATTTTCGAGGCTTTCAGACGATTGGACTATACCGGTGCGGGGATTGAAGGCTTGGGATTGGGCTTAAATATTTCCTACAAAATGGCGCAACTGTTGGGCGGATCGCTCACTGTGGATTCCACCGTAGGCAAAGGCTCTGTTTTTACGCTCAACCTTCCGCTCTATCCGGTTCGTCCTGCTATGGAACAGCCGGTTGGGAAAAGACCGGTACATATTCTTTTCATTGACGACGATGTGATTCAACTCGACCTGGTATCCCGGATTGCAGAACAGGAAGGCTTGATTCCGCATACCTGTTCCTATTGGGCGGATGCTTTGCAACTGTTACAGGAAAAGCATTTTGATATTATTTTTTCCGACATCCAGATGCCGGATATGACGGGTTTTGAGTTAGTGAAACGCATTCGGGAAGCCGGATTTGAGAGAGCGAAAACCATTCCCATCATCGGGTTATCGGCCAATTCACAGGTATCGCAGGCGGAGTATGAAGCGGCGGGTTTCTCTGCTTTTTTAAGCAAACCTTTCAAGTCCTGCCAATTGATACAAACGATTTATCAATATACGGGAGATGAAACGAACCATCGTCTGGCGCTTCCGGAAGAAAAACAAGGATTCGAAGCATTGATCAAATTTGCAGGCGATGATAAAGAAGCGCAACAAAGTATTCTTGAGTCTTTTATAACGGAGAACCGGAAAAATTACCAACTCTTGGAACAGGCTTTTGCCGGAGACGATTGGGAAACAATCCGTACCGTTTCGCACAAAATGTTGCCGCTCATTAAAACGGTTTCAGCCGAACCATTAGTCTCTTTGTTGGAAAAGTATAATGCAGGCGATCAAGACAAGGAGAATCAAACGCGGTTTTTGAGTTTGATACAGGACTGTATCGAACGAGCCACCCGATTTACAATTAACAATTAACAATTAATAATTAACAATTAAACATTAAACATTAATCATTAAACATTAATCATTATAAAAGATGAAGGTATTGATTTTGACAGACAAACCGTTTGCGCCGGAAGCGGTAAAAAGTATCCGGCAGGTGATCGAAGCAGCCGGCATGGAACCGGCAGTGTTGGAAAAATATACGGAGAAATCCCAAGTATTGGATGCCGTAAACGATGTGGAAGCCATCATTATCCGGAGCGATATTGTGGACGCCGAAGTACTGGATGCCGCCAAACAATTGAAGATTGTGGTTCGCGCCGGCGCCGGTTACGATAATGTGGACTTGGATGCGGCAACCGCCCATCAGGTAGTCGTAATGAACACTCCGGGACAAAACTCCAATGCAGTGGCCGAACTTGCTTTGGGATTGATGGTCTATGCCGCGCGGAATCTCTACGACGGATCGTCCGGAACGGAATTGTTGGGCAAGAAATTAGGCATCCATGCTTATGGGAATGTAGGCCGCAATGTTGCCCGCATCGCCAAAGGCTTCGGTATGGAAGTTTTTGCTTACGATCCGTATTGCCCGGCCGAAGTGATGGAAAAAGACGGCATCCAAGTTCTCAATTCCGTTGAAGAGCTTTATGCAAGCTGTCAATATGTTTCCGTCAATATTCCGGCCACCGGTGAAACGAAAAATTCGATCAATTTCGCCCTGCTGGAGAAAATGCCGAAAAAGGCGACGCTGATCAATACCGCACGGAAAGAAGTGATCGACGAAGCCGGTCTGATGCAATGGCTGGAAGCCCGTCCCGACGTGAAATACCTGACGGACATCCTGCCGAAAAGCCACCCTGAACTGTCGGAAAAATTTCCGAAACGCTATTTTTCGACGCCTCAAAAAATGGGAGCGCAAACGGCTGAAGCGAATAACAATGCGGGTATTGCCGCTGCGAATCAAATCGTGGATTTTCTTTTGAATGGGAATACAAAATTTCAAGTCAATAAATAATTATCAATATGAATATTAAACTTCGACTAACTATCACCCAATTCCTCGAATTTTTTATTTGGGGTTCATGGCTGATTTCTTTTGGAAACTATATGTTTTCTATGGGCATGGGGGATAAAATCGGCACTTTGTTTGCCACCTTGGGAATCGCTTCGCTGATTATGCCGACAATCGTGGGTATTATCGCCGACCGCTGGCTCAATTCGGAAAAGTTATTGGGCATCCTGCATCTTCTGGGCGCCTGTTGTCTGTTTATGGCATCGAAAGCTACGGAGTTTAGCCAGCTTTATTGGTGTATGCTCTTGAATGCTCTGTTTTTCATGCCCACTATCGGGTTGAGCTATTCGGTTTGTTACAGCATTATGGCTAAACAGGGAATGGATACGATCAAGGAATTTCCGCCGATTCGCGTATGGGGAACCGTCGGTTTTATTATCGCCATGTGGATTGTTAATCTTGCCAGCTGGGGAACCAGTTCCAATCAATTGTTGATGGCTTGTGTTACGGCGCTGGTTTTCGGAATCTATGCTTTCACCCTTCCGCCCTCGCCTCCAAGCCGAGCGAAGAAAGGCAGTTCGTTGATTTCCCTTCTGGGATTAGACGCTTTGGTATTATTGAAAGAACGCAAAATGGCCGTATTTTTCCTGTTTGCAGTTCTGCTGGGCGTATGCCTGCAAATTACCAACTCGTATGGAAGCACTTTTATCGGAAGTTTTGCAGCCGGTTATCCCGATTCGTTTGCGGTGAAATACAATAATATTTTCCTGTCCATTTCCCAAATATCGGAAGCGCTGTTTATTTTGGCCATCCCGTTTTTCATGCGCCGGTTCGGCATCAAAACCGTGATGCTGATGAGTTTGGCTGCATGGGTATTGCGTTTTGGTCTGTTCGGTATCGGGAATCCCGCCGGCGGTATGGTTTGGTTGACGCTTTCGATGATTATCTACGGTATGGCTTTCGACTTCTTCAATATTTCCGGTTCGCTCTTTATCGAAAGAGAAACGCCCGATCGCTTCCGTGCCAGTGCACAAGGCATGTTGATGATGGTAACCAATGGTTTAGGCGCTATTCTCGGTAATTATGGAGCGCAAGCGGTGATCAATCATCATACTCAAAACAACGTAGTCAATTGGTCGGCTTGTTGGTTTATTTTTGCCGGCTACGCTGTAGTTGTCGGAATATTGTTTGCTATCTGTTTTAAGGATACAAAAAAAGTTCAACTATTGGCATAAAACAGATGAAGCGTATTTTTTCCTGTTTGCTCTTATTAGCGTCCCTGACGCTTCCGGCGCAAATCACCCCCAAGCGGGAGTTTCGAGGGGCATGGTTGCAAGTCATTTATCAGAGTCAATACAAAGCGATGTCGGTGCCGGAAATGCAACGGTATTTCATTTCCGTGCTGGATAACCTGCAAGCTTGTCGTATCAATGCCATTATTTTTCAAGTACGTCCTTCCGCCGATGCGTTTTATGAATCACGATTGGAGCCATGGAGCCGTTACCTGACCGGCGAGCAGGGAAGAGCGCCGGCAGGCAATTTCGATCCGATGGCTTTTTTGATTGAAGCGGCGCACGACCGGGGAATGGAGTTTCATGCCTGGTTGAATCCCTATCGCGTGGCTTCGTCCGACACAGAGACGCTGCATCATTCGCATATCTATTATCAATATCCCGAACGTTTTGTCCGCTACGGGAAACAGTTGTATTTCGATCCGGGGCTGCCTGAAAACCGCCGGTTTATTTGCGATGTGGTACGGGATATTGTTGCGCGCTATGATGTGGACGCCATTCACATGGACGATTATTTTTATCCCTATCCGATTGCCGGTGAGAAATTTCCCGACGACCGGAGTTTTAATCAGTACGCCGCTTCGCAAGGATTTTCGTCCAATCAACGCGGCGATTGGCGGCGAAACAATATCAACAATTTGATTTTCGAGGTGAAGCAAACCATTGTTCGAACCAAACCCTGGGTGCGCTTCGGCGTCAGTCCTTTCGGTATTTACCGGAACAAGCGAAGCACGCCCGACGGTTCCGGCAGCGATACCAACGGCTTGCAAAACTACGACGACTTGTATGCCGATGTTAAACTGTGGGTCGAAAAAGGCTGGATTGATTATAATATTCCTCAAGTGTATTGGGAAATAGGACATTCGAGAGCCGATTACGCCGTTTTAGTGGAATGGTGGGCACGAAACAACTACGGCGAGCATCTCTATATCGGACAATCGGTGGAAACCACCCTGCGATTCCATCAATTAGCGCCCAAAATGGCGGCGGAACGTTCCATCCCCGGCATTTACGGCAATTGTTTTTGGTATGGTTATGAGTTAGCTAAGAATAGCAACGGTATTGCCGACAGCCTCCGATACATTTATCATCGTCATCCGGCATTGATTCCGGCCTACCTGCATTTACATTCCAAATCTCCACCGGAAGTGAAATCCTTGAAAGCCGAATGGACACGCCAGGGATATGTATTGCATTGGCAACGGAATGGCGCCCGCAGCAATCCGGAGAATGCGCAATATTACGTTGTCTATCGTTTTTGGAACAGGGAAAGAATCAATCTGAACAATCCGTCTAAAATTGTATCAATTACCCGCAACACCCAGTATCAATTGCCTTATATTAGGGGAAAAGAAAAATATATATATGTGGTAACCTCCGTTGATCGCTTTCATAACGAATCGAAGACGGGGAAATCGCTGAAGGTGAGGTTGTGACGAGTTTGTCAATTTCGGTCGACCAAAGTCGACCGAAATTGACATTAATCAACCAACAGTTTCCTCGCCCAACCGGAACTCCCTCTTACAAGGAGTTCCGTGCCTTTCGATTGGTTCATCACATAATTGGCTTTGCCTTCCGGTTTGTGGAGAGTGAATAATAAGGCTCCGTTGATTGAATAAACCTGTACCGCTTCGGCAAGCGGATTCTGGAGGTATAAAATGCCATGGCTGATGTAGGCGGAAGTTGCCGGTAGAAGCGCAGGAGCTATACTTGTTGCATGGAACTTTAAGGGAAATTGGATTCCCATTCCGGCGCATTGCGGGTTAGTTGCCACATAATCGGCATCGAGGGCTGGATCTGTTTCCAGCGAGCCGTTGTCGCCGCCGATATGCGATTTCCATGCAGCGAGGCCCCCATTGCTTAAGATGCTGCCTGGCCGGTTGTCGGTGAAGGCAGCGCTGCGTCCGGCAACATAGTACCCATTATCATTCATCGTTGGCATGCCGTCGAGACCGGAGATATCCCTGGAAGGATAAACGTCACCTGCCTTGACATAACGAATGTCTATGATCCGATTGGTATAAGTAGATGGCTGACTGACAATGTTATGGTGAATATCCGGACGGATGTTTGGGGGACAGCCGTCCGGGTTTTTCCAATCCTGAGTGGCTATCCCAAAGTAAATCGGGCTGTGATACTTCATCACGCCGCAGACGGCATTGACTACGGTGTTGTTGTAAACCTGCACATCCTTGGAGGCATATATGCCAATGCCTTCCCAACCGGCATCAATCACCAGGTTATTCCGTACAATCCCCTGTATATTTTCATAATATTCCGGATTCACTGCAAGGTCGAAATACTGCGGACTGGTATCAAAACCGAGCAGGATGCCGGCTGCATACGTGCGTTCGACGCGGTTATTTTCAATCACCGCATCGGTCGCTCCTCCTTTAGCATAAACCCCTGTGCTGCAAATATCATGGATATAGTTATTGTGTACGTGTATGCTGTCGCCATTCACAATATCAATGCCTTCGGCATTACGCTCTCCGGTATTAAAGTTAGGATAAGCGGCATACGCCCGCCCTGAATTATAAATTTCGTTATAACGAATCGTGATGTTTTTGCAGCCGGGTTTGACCTTCACTGCGTCGTCGGTGGAATCATGCAGGATGCAATCCTCGATGATGATATTGAACACTCCGGGTCCGGGCGGTTCGCCGGGAGGGTTCCATTCCCATCGGGTCTCACAACAAACCGTATAATATCCTCCTTTCACTTCGACGCTTTGCAGTTTGCAGCCTGACACAGGATGTTTTGTCCCCTCTTCTTCGGCATAGAACTCCACTGCTGAATGTTCTCCCGGATTACCGATGGTCAGGTCAATAACCGCCCACTCGCCTTTTGCAGACTTGATGGTGATATTCGATTTTTGAACACGAACCCGTCCTCCTTCCCGATAGGTACCGCCTCTCAAAACAATCGTGCTGCCGGATGAAGCGGCTGCCAACGCTTTATTGATACTCTTATAAGGAGCGGAGATAGCGCCGGTTGCGGTAGCATCATTCCCCTCCGGAGAAACATAGATACCATTGGCCGGGTCATCGGCGGTATTGCCGCGCGGACCGATCGTGACGGGCGTTTGCGCATAAACAGCGAATGCTGCTGTAAAAAACAGGAAAACTAATAAATGTATTTTCATATCAATTAATCATTACCTCACTCTCGCACTCACCGGTTCGTCCGGTTTGCTCTCTTCGCCCCGGTTGTTTACCGTTACTACATAATAGAAATAGTGTATTCCTTTTTTAGCAGTCCTGTCTTCAAAGCTCTCCTGGTTTGCCGGCAGTTCCTTGAGCAGAGCCGCTTTTGCGTTTAATGTTGCCCGGTAGATGCGGACATTTTTAATATCCGGATCAATGGGATTATCCCAGCGAAGCGTAATCCGGTCGCTGCCGGCGATGGCTGAAACCTGTCCGGGCGGCAAGGGGAGCTTTTGAGGCACGATTACGCCGACGTGCAGGCTCTGACTGCTCTTTTCGTCGTCGATGCCGACGGATTCGACCACATAGCGGTAATGTGTACCCGGAATCAGGAGGGTGTCGGTGTAAGCATTTTGACTAAATAGGGTGGTGGCGACGATTTGAGGTTCTTCTATCGTCTTGCCTGCGTTGTCCACCGTGCTTCGCAAAACATTATAACCGACTACAAAAGCGTTTTGTTGCGCCACGTCGTCCCAAATGACCAATATCCCGTTATCGCGGAGTTGCGCCTGGACGCGGGAGGGGATGGGCAACCGACCGCCGCTATACTGAATGGAAACGCGATCGCTCATCGGGCTGATGCTGTTCGAAGAGTTGACGTCGGCAACGGCGTAAGTGTAGGTCTGCGGGTTAACGGAAAGGGCAAGGGTATCCGTAAAGCTACCTGAAGAATCTTCCGCATGGATGGAAGCAATGAGCGACAACTCGCCGGTGTAGCCTTCACCCCGGAATATCTGGTAACTCCGGATGTCGGGTTCGATGCTCTGGAAAGTAAGTTCCACCACATTGCCGCGCAAAGAGGCAACCAGATCCTGGGGTGGAAGGATGTTGGGTAGGGAACCTTCCAAAATCACCGGTACACGGGCGCTGGGCAGGCTGTTGCCAAAGCCGTTGTTCATGACCACAAAATAAAAATAAGCTTCGGCGGGATCAACATCCCCATCAAAATAAGTAGAGGTGCCAGCCGGAAGCGCGGCAATGCGCTCATAGTCCGTGTCGTAGTCTTTAGACCGGTACAACTCGTAGCTCTGCACATACAAATCGGATTTGATGTTCCATTTTAGCGTAACGCCTCCTTTCCCCTTGTCGGCTACGGCGCTAAAGTTCGATGCAAAGCCTATGTCCGCCATTTTGGTAAGATTATAGACGTTAACGGTGTCGGAAGGCGTTCCCGGATTGCCGAGGTAATCGTAAGGAATTGCCACATAACTGTAAGCCATTCCTTTGCTTACCGATTCATCGTGTACCACGGCGACTCTTCGTCCGTCTAAAGAAGAATAGCCGGTGGAGGAGGGGACTTCGCGGTAGTTGTTTTCCAGAAAGCGTCCGCGGTACAACCTCAGGTTATGGGTGGCAGTCGTATCGCTCAATCCGTAATAGAGGGTGATGACGTCATCGCCGGGCGTAAATTGCAGGATTTCGAGGCTTCCCCGATAGTTGTTTTCGGGAAAACGCTGACTTACTTCTCCCAGCACAACAGTGCCCGCACGGGTTACCCGGGAGATGCGGTACTGACAGGTCTGGTTGGGTGCGAGGCCATCGTCGAACCAGCCGCAGCCTATAGCCGCCAAAATTTTGGGGTCGTAGGCATAGACTGAAAGCGAGTCGGTAGTGAACGATTTGCTTTGCTGCGTATAGAGGAAGTCACTCTGGTCAAAAGGCAAGGGCATTGTAGAGCGGAAGCAGGCAGGCAGGTTGAGCAGATTGGCTTTCAAAGCCGCGGCGTTTTGAGGCGCACGGAGTTCAGCCGCCTGCACCCAGTTGCCGCCTGCATCTTTTTTCTCTACCAAATAAGAGAAAGTGCGGGGTATCTCCCTTCCGCAGAAGATATAAATACCGTTGGGATAAGCCTTGCCGGAGGGACTTTGGGCGCTGAGAAAGGCGCCGGAACACAAAGTCGTAATGAAGATGAATAATATGCGTTTCATTTTTTATCTGTTTATTATTGATTAGTCTTAATTATTATTGATTACTTGCAAGTAGGCCATTCCTCTTTAGAACCGCCTCCTCCAATTCCGAAGGAAGCCCCTGAGGTTGAGATAAGGGCATGAAGGTCGATTCCCCCGTTCCAATTGGGACCAAACGGCCATACCGAGACGCCTGCACTGAAGGACATATCCAATTGGGCGGAAACATTGGGAGGAGTGGCGGTGATGGTAAATACACCACCGGCGTCTAAATGCCCATCAACGGATAGCGCTAAAGCGGATACTTCGGCATCCACTTTTAATCTGGCCCGAGCTTCTATCCCTACAACCGGATTGGAGCCAAAATCAGCAAAAATATCGGCGGCAATGGCTGCGTTCCCACGCAAATCGAACGAGGCAATCAGCGGAATACCATAGTGTATTTTGGTATTAAACAGATTGCGGTCAACCGTAAAATAGAAACCCTTCAGGTCGTAGTTGATCTTTTTTACATAACAGTCGCTCTGTACCAACGGGATCAGGTTTTGCGTGACTACAGGCCATACCTCTGTTCTCACCCGCGTAGTGTTGCGGTAGTTGCCGAGCATGAAGCCCAAGTTGTAATCGCCCCCTATGAGAGGTGCGTTAAGCCGGGTTGCAAATCCTCCCGCCACGTAAAATCCATCCTGATCGCTACGGAAATTAACCGTACCCGACTTGATGGTAAGCGGTCCGAAAGGAACATTATTATCCTTGACTGTAAGAGCGCCGGTGAGCGACCCTGCATTGAAGTCGTACACGGTTTGAAAATCTCCAAAAGGAGTCTTCAAGCCTGTAAATTTTACCTCACTGCTATTTGCGGCTACGGCTCCCTTCACAATGAAGGTCATTGGGGGATTTGCCAATCCGTTATTGGGGTTCGCATTGTCAACCATTAACCCCGAATAG
>Ga0082212_10012292_pt1 | contig 10787 bp, 10 predicted proteins | sample TergutNt197P3_FD_71548 | JGI IMG/M metagenome (GOLD analysis project Ga0082212, IMG submission 71548) | Neocapritermes taracua P3 segment gut microbial communities from Petit-Saut dam, French Guiana - Nt197 P3 | ecosystem: Host-associated > Arthropoda: Insects > Digestive system > Gut ...
GGTGTGTTAAAAGGAATTTATCCGCCATTAATATTTCTCGGTATTGGTGCTATGACCGACTTTTCTGCACTTATTTCCAACCCCAAACTGATTTTAATTGGCGCAGCAGCGCAATTTGGTATTTTTGGCGCATATGCGTTAGCGTTGCTTTTCGGTTTTTCACCTATGGAAGCCGGCGCTATTGGCATTATTGGTGGTGCAGATGGTCCAACCGCCATCTTCCTTTCTTCCAAATTGGCGCCCAGTATGATGGGAGCTATTGCTATCTCTGCATACTCATATATGGCTTTAGTACCTGTTATCCAACCGCCTATCATGCGTTTGTTTACCACTCCGAAGGAAAGAGTGATTCGTATGCGCCCACCGCGCGTGGTAACCCATAGAGAAAAAGTACTTTTTCCTATTCTCTGCATTTTACTCACGGCATTTTTAGTCCCCAGCGGATTACCACTCTTAGGTATGCTCTTTTTTGGAAATCTGCTGAAAGAAAGTTCTGTAACCCGTCGTTTGGCAAATACGGCAAGCGGGCCACTAATTGATATTGTAACTATTTTGATTGGGCTAACCGTAGGCTGTTCCACACAAGCTAGTACTTTCCTGCGTTGGGAATCGCTGTTCATTTTCTTTTTGGGCGCTGCATCTTTCGTTATTGCAACATCTGCCGGAGTTTTATTTGTGAAACTATTTAACGTTTTTTTGAAAGAGGGTAATAAAATAAATCCATTGATTGGCAATTCCGGTGTTTCGGCAGTACCCGATAGTGCTCGCGTTTCGCATGTTGAAGGATTAAAATATGATAAAACCAATTACCTATTAATGCACGCCATGGGTCCCAATGTTGCCGGAGTTATCGGAAGTGCCGTAGCTGCTGGCATTTTGTTGAGTTTCTTATATTAATTTTTTGAATACTATCCCCGTTCGTGCCGGCAAATACAACCACAAATATGACGTATCGTTTTTGAAAATCGTTTTGTAAGTTACCGTTTCATCAATATTGCCAAAACCACCGAAATCTTTAGAATCAGTGTTTAAAGCAACTTTGTACTCGCCTTCGGGGGCATAAATTTCGTAATCAGTGTAAGATTTTGCAGGACTTAAATTAAAAACAAACAAAGCGCCATGGCGCAAATAAGCTAACACTTGGTCGGCATCGTGCTGAACAATAATATGCGGAGGTTCTGCCAAAATTTTATATTGCTCCACAAAGTGAATCATCGCGGCATCAAAAGCATTTAAGTCTTTGTATTTCAACTCGTCGTTGTCGGCTAAGTTCCATTGGCGGCGGGCGTACTTAAACGACCATTGGTTGCCTTCGCGGGGAAAGTCTATCCATTCGGGGTGTCCAAATTCATTACCCATAAAGTTAAGATAGCCACCTTGCGACAACGAAAGCGTGAGTAAACGGATGATTTTGTGCAATGCCATGCCTCTGTCCACCAACAAGTTTTGTTGAGCAACTGCCATAGAAGTGTACATCTCTTTGTCAATCAATCTAAAAATAATGGTTTTGTCGCCCACCATTGCCTGGTCGTGGCTTTCGGCGTAGCTTACGGTTTGTTCTTCGGCGCGTTTGTCGGTTAATCGAAAATAGATTTCTCCCGGCAACCACTGTTCATCGGCGCGCTCTTTAATGATTTTGCCCCAGAAATCGGCAATCCCCATAGACATTCTGAAATCGAAGCCAATGCCGCCTTCTGCCACCGGAAACGCCATTCCGGGCATCCCGCTCACATCTTCCGCAATAGTGAAAGCATTGGGGTTCACCTCTTTTATCAACTTGTTTGCCAGCGTTAAATACACAATGGCATCTTCATCCACATTCGCATCAAAATATTGCTTATAATTCATAAAATCAACACCAATGCCGTGATTCCAATAACTCATACTTGTTACGCCGTCGAAACGAAATCCATCAAATTGAAACACTTCCAACCAATATTTTAAGTTGGAAAGCAGAAACAACAGCACATCGTTTTTTCCATAATTAAAACAGCGCGAATCCCAAACGGGGTGGTAGCCTTTGTTTCCGGAATGAAAATAAAGATTGTCGCTACCGTCGAAAAGGCTCAGTCCCTCTTTTGCGTTTGAAACAGCGTGAGAATGAACAATATCTAAAATTACGGAGATGCCCAGACCGTGCGCGGCGTCAATCAGTTCCATCAATTCTTCGGGCGTACCGAAACGTGCGGAAGGCGCGTAAAAGTTCGCCACCTGATAGCCGAACGAACCGTAATAAGGATGCTCTTGAATAGCCATCAACTGAATGGTGTTGTAGCCCAACTTCTTAATGCGCGGCAGTACATATTCTTTAAAACGCCAATAGGTGTTAACCTCCTCATATTGAGACGACATTCCGATATGCGCTTCATAAATCAGCGGATGTTCCGGTTTTTTGGGCTGCGGATGTTTCCAAGCATACTGTTTTTCAGGCTCCCAAACTTGCGCGGAGTAGATTTTGGTGGTATCGTCCTGCACGGCGCGTTGCACGTGCGAGGGCAGTCGCTCATCGGCGCCTTGCGCCCACACCATCCACAACTTGTACATTGCGCCGTGTTGTAAAAATGCGAGCGGCAGTTGAATTTCCCAATCGCCGTTGCCCACGGGGTGCAGCGCGTACTGCTCCATCGGTTTCCAATACGAAAAATCGCCCATTAAAAAAATCTGTTGCGCGTTGGGCGCCTTCTCCCGAAACACCCAATGCGTATCCGTTTTAAACAAACCGTAATGCAAATGATTGTTGGTGAGTTCTTTCAACGCCACTTTACCATCGGTAAACTCCAACTCGCGCAACTTTGCTTTTTCGGCACGCCGTTTTAAGATGAAACTGAAAGGCTTCAGCCAGGGGTCAATTTGAACTAAGGGAGGTGTTTTCATAATTATATTTTCTATGCTAATTCATAATCTTCAATAAGTATTCTTGGCGAAATGTGTAATTGCCGGTTTAACTTTCTTATCATTTCCACTGTTAATTTTCTTTTGCGATTCAAAATATCCGAAACTCTGCTGCTACTACCAATCACAGATACTAAATCTTTTTGTTTTAATTCCATTTCTTCCATTCGTATTTTAATGGCTTCTATGGGGTCGGGAGCATCAATAAAATAATGCTTTTTCTCGTATTCATCTATGAGTAAAGCAAGTATATCTGCCTCATCGCTTTCGGGAGTACCTATATGGGTATCAAATAGCAACTCCATTCTTTTTAATGCTTCTCTGTAATCGTTTTCTGTTTTAATAGGTGTAATGCTCATATTATCAAAATTTTATATTGTATTTGAATCAATTTGATTGTATTCAGTATGAGTTCCAATAAAGCGAATAAAAATCCATCGTTTTTCAAAATTAAATTTGGCAACTAATCTGTAAGTATTTCCTTTTATGTTAAAAACAATGCGACTCTCTTTCAGAATACTTGCGGTAGCGTATGTTTGTTTAACATCGGCAGGCGTTTTCCAATTCGCACTAATAGCGGTTTCATACCACGTTTTTAGATATTGTTCCGAGTCGGGATGTTTTTCCCAAAATTCTCTTAATGTACTTTTTGCAAGTATCCTTTCCATTTCATTTTATTCAGGCTGCAAAAATAGAAATATTTCCCAAATTGGGAAGTTTATTGAATTTTATTAGATATCCCTAATAAATTAATTAGGTTTGCAAAAATATTTTTTTTTAATAGAAAATTTTTTGCACGCAGATGAAACAGATTTTCGCAGCTTACCAGCAATCTCCCACAGCCCATCCTTTTTTCCGGGCAATTTCCCTGTCGCAAGTTTCACAGCCGGCATTGGAAAATATTTCGATAGTTTTTTCCGAAATAGCGCTACCATTTAGCGTTCCAAACAAATCATCGAGGGCTTTAGTTGAAAAATTATTGTCCGAGCAGTCCAAATATTTTAACACCTTGCAGTTGCCAACATCCAAGTTAGTCAGTTTGTTATTACTGCAATAAATTTTTTCTATTGTCGTGCATTTAGTTGCATCTAAAATAGTTAGGTTGCTATACGTGGAAGACAAAAAGGTAACATCGCCGGTAATCTTAATGTTGTAAGCTCTTTCGGAAATGTACTCGTGCTTGTAAACAGTATCGGTTGCCGAAAGTTTCATCGTATCTATGGCAGTTCCGTCGTTCCAATCAATAGTTACGTTTCCGGTGCCGGCTAAGCCTAAACTGAAACTCTTTGCCGAAGAGGTTTTCATTGTTATTTCATTCACTTTTACTTCCGGTTTTTCCTCGCAGGAAATAAAGGCGGCGGAAATAATAATGGTGGCGGCTAATAAAAATAGGATTCTCGTTTTCATTTTTATAAAATGTTTGGTTAATATTTCAGTTTTTGTATTTGCGTTTCAATCGCAGCATCTTCAATTTTTTCAAACAGATATTCGGGCGGGTTAATGGTGTCTCCGGCTTTCAACAAGTTAATGCTACCTCCTTCATTCCAATGATGTACGTTGATATTCAGTATTTTTTGAAGTTTTGCAGACGTAAACGGCACAAAGGGTTCGCCCAGCACCGACAAGCACGCGCAAATTTGAATAGAAAGATGCAAAATGGTTTTCACTCTTTCGGGGTCGGTTTTCACCACCTTCCAAGGCTCGGTGTCGGTTAAGTACTTGTTTCCCAAACGCGCCAAATTCATAAACTCTGCCAATGCTTCTCTAAAACGGTACTTTTCAATGGAGGCGCCTATCGTGTTTGGAAATTCTGCAATTTTGGCAACTATCTCTTTTTCTTCTTCGGTAAACGCGCCTGCTTCCGGCACAATGCCTTCATAATATTTGTGAATAAGCACCACCGTTCTGTTCACAAAATTGCCGAAAATTGCCAGCAGTTCGTTGTTGTTTTTCGCTTGAAAATCTGCCCACGTAAAATCGGCGTCTTTGGTTTCGGGTGCAATGGTGGTTAAGGTGTAGCGCAACACATCTTGTTTATCTTTAAACTCTTCCAAATATTCGTGCAGCCACACCGCCCAATTTTTGGAGGTAGAAATTTTGTTGTTTTCCAAATTCAGAAACTCGTTGGCGGGCACATTTTCGGGCAAAATAAAAGAGCCTTCCGCCTTCAACATCACCGGAAAAATGATGCAGTGAAACACAATATTGTCTTTTCCTATAAAGTGTAACATTCTGGTTTCCGAATCTTTCCACCATTTTTCGTATTGCTGTCCGTTTTGTTCGCACCATTCCTTCGTAGCCGAAATATACCCGATGGGCGCATCAAACCACACGTAGAGCACTTTGCCCTCCGCTTCTGCCAAGGGCACTTTCACGCCCCAGTTCAAATCGCGGGTAACGGCGCGGGGTTGCAAGCCCTGCTCAATCCACGATTTGCATTGTCCATACACGTTGGTTTTCCAGTCCTCCCGGTGTCCCTCCAAAATCCATTCTGTCAACCATTTTTCATATTGATCTAACGGCAAATACCAATGGTGCGTTTCTTTCATCACCGGCACATTTCCGCTCAACGATGATTTGGGGTTGATGAGATCTGTGGCATTCAACGACGAGCCGCACGCCTCGCACTGGTCGCCGTAAGCATTTTCGTTGCCGCACTGGGGGCACGTGCCGGTAATATACCGGTCGGCTAAAAACTCGCCAACCTCCTCATCATAATATTGTTCGGATGTCTTTTCTATCAACTTTCCATCTTCATACAGTTTGGTAAAAAACGCCGATGCTGTTTCGTGATGAATCGGTTTTGAAGTTCTTGAATAAATATCGAAAGTGATGCCCAGCTCCTCAAACGATTTCTTAATTATTTCGTGATATCTGTCCACAATTGCCTGAGGGGTAGTATTTTCGTTTCGGGCTTTAATAGTAATGGGCACGCCGTGCTCGTCGGAGCCGCCGATAAACAGCACCTCTTCCCCTTTGGCGCGCAGGTAGCGGCAATAGATGTCTGCCGGAATATAAACGCCTGCTAAATGCCCAATGTGAATCGGTCCGTTGGCATAAGGTAAAGCGGTAGTAATGAGATGTCTTTTTGTCATTTCGTTTTTTATTTAGAGGGTGCGAAAATATAGGATTTTTGTTATTTGCAAACAAAAACTATCTTCGCCGAAAATTTCTTTTATGAAAAATTCATTAAGTCAAACCGATATTTTTTTCTTGCAAAAAACGATTGCGTTAGCTAAAGAAAATGTATTATCCGGCAAAGGAGGTCCTTTTGCAGCCATCATTACCAAAAACGATGAGATTATTGCCACCGGAACCAATGTTGTTACCACCATTAATGACCCCACGGCGCACGCGGAAGTATCGGCTATTCGCGAGGCTTGCCGCAAACTCAATGATTTTCAATTGGAAGAATGTACACTGTATTCCAGCTGCGAACCTTGCCCGATGTGTTTGGGCGCAATCTATTGGGCGCGACTGAAAAGATTGGTTTTTGCCGCCAATAAACATCAGGCGGAAAAAGCCGGATTTGATGATGCTTTTATTTACAAAGAGATGGAATTGCCCTATCATCAGCGCCAATTAGATACCATACCAATGGCTTTGCCCGAAGATAATAAGCCGTTTGAATTGTGGATGGGCAGCGCAACAAAGCGAGAGTATTAATGTAAATCTGCAGACAAAAACTATTTTTGCCACTTCCAAAAATTAATCCTAATGAAAAATAATTTCCAATTTCAAAATCCTACCCAATTAATTTTTGGGAAGGGAACTATTGCGCAGCTGGCGCAACATTTACCAAAAAATGAAAAAATATTAGTAACCTACGGCGGCGGTAGCGTGAAACAAAACGGTGTTTACGAACAGGTGGTGAATGCGTTGCAAGGTTTTAACTATGTAGAGTTTTGGGGCATTGAGCCTAATCCTACGGTGGAAACGTTGCGCAAAGCGATAACGCTGGGCAAACAGGAAAAAGTTACCTACATTTTGGCAGTGGGTGGCGGCTCCGTTATTGACGGCACTAAACTCATCTCTTCAGCCATTCCTTACGAAGGCGATGCTTGGGAGTTGGTGCTAAAACCTTCCAAAATTGGGAAGATGCTGCCCTTTGCTTCTGTGCTTACTTTGCCTGCTACCGGCTCGGAAATGAATTGCGGCGCCGTTATCTCCAATGCGGAAAAACAGGAGAAATACGCGTTTTACTCTTCCTTTCCGCAATTCTCGATTTTAGACCCCGAAACAACCTTCTCTTTGCCCGATTTTCAAATTGCGTGCGGCATTGCCGATACGTTTATTCACGTGCTGGAACAGTATCTAACGGTAACCGACGAATCGCCGCTTATGGACAGGTGGTCGGAAGGGATTATGCAAACGCTGATTGAACTGGCGCCCAAAATCAAAGCCGATAAAACCAACTACGAAACGATGGCAGAGTTTATGCTTTGCGCCACAATGGCGTTGAACGGATTTACCGCTATGGGTGTAACCGAAGATTGGGCAACACACCTCATCGGGCATGAAATTACTGCGCTACATAACGTTACACACGGACAAACCCTTGTTATCGTATTGCTGGGACTTTTGCAAGTGTTGCGCGAACAAAAAAAGGACAAACTGTTGCAGTTCGGCGTTCGCGTTTTTAATAATATAGATGGAACAGAAAAACAACGCATTGATAAAACCATTGATGCTTGCGAACTGTTTTTTTGCTCCATCGGTTTGGCAACCAAACTGCACGAATTGAATATTGGTACAGAAACCATTACCATCATAAAAGAAAGATTTTTAAGTCGCGGAACAAAATTGGGCGAGTGCGGAAATATTGACGGATATGTGGCGGAAGAGATTTTGAAACGTTGTTTGTAGAGATATGAATATTTTTCTAATTTTGCTCGTCTAAAAAATTGTACGTCGTCAGTTAAAAGTGCACTAATATAACCCAATCAAGTTAAGTGTTTTTCCAAAAAAAGTATTAATCTTGCAAAAAAACACGTTACTTTGCAGCGGTAAACATTTATTTGACGATGTACAATATTGACCTTTATTATCCTAGATACAATAATATTCCACTTTGGTTGTATGGATATTAATAAACTTATAGTAGCATGATGAAAAAAATAATTTTGTTTTTATTTATTTTTATTAGTTTGTGTTCGTATGCACAACTTCCAAAGTATTATTCAGTTACTCTTTCTGAAGATTCTCTTTATTCAGAACAAAAACGAAGTTTTGTACTTGACTTTTTTCTGTGTGAAAATAGCGAATATGAAATGAGACTTACAGAAAATACTACAAGTAGAGGATATTACGACGAAAATACTGGTGCATCAATTGGTCATTCTGAAGAAATATATTATTACATCTCTTACGGTAAATACGAAATAAATAACGACACACTACTCCTTACCGATTTATATACACATCATAAAATGGTATATAAATTTGATAATAGTTATGCGAAAATATTTGGAGTTGATAATGTTTACATTGAACCTATAAAAACTTTTCCGTTTTTGATAAATAAGATTTTTACTGATTGGGAGCAATTATATCATATTCATTATGAAGTTGAGTGTGACGAAATGTTTGATGGTATTCCGATTGAAATTGAAGAAAGAATTAGCGATTTTATAAAAGAAGGAACTCAAGAAAATTCCTTAGAAAAAGGTCAATATTCTTTTGGTACGTGGAACATTAAACTGTTTGATGATGAAAAATATGAGGTAAGTTTAGAATTGAATTTATTTGACAGTAAACTTGATTTACTATTATTTATCGGAACATGGAAGCGAGAAGAGAATATTTTGATGTTATGGGACACAAATCTGGAACATCAATTTTATGGGTTAATTCTGGAAGATGGGATTGAGTTATTGCTGTTCTATATTTATAATTCAGCAATTTTTAAGAAAGAAAAATAGTACTTTTGTGCCATTATAAAAAGCCGTAAATTTTTATGACCGAAACGCTTACCGTTCACCCTCAAATCCTTAATTATTACAATTATAACGTAATCTGTAATTACTGTTTTGAAGAACCTGAACCGGTTATACAAAACGCTTATACATACGAAGAAAACGGTGTTTACTATTGCGCGAGTGCAACTCAAAAGGGGGTTTACTGGTATATATATGCCAGAAACTGCCCGCTAATGTACACGGATCCGGATGGGGAAAATCCAATATTGATAGCACTAATAGTTGGAGCCGTAATAAATGCCGTCACATATACTGTTAGTGCCGCTGTAGCTCCTGGTGGTTTAAGTCAGAATTGGAATGCAGGGCAATTTATCTTTTCTGTAGGTATGGGGGCAATGTCCGGTGCAATGACTGCGGGTATTGGAGCTGCTTTTGGACCGGTAGGCTCAATGGGTATATGGGGAGAACTTGGGCGTGCAGGCGCACATGCTGTTTCATCAGGGATATTTTCAAAAGCTTCCGGAGGAACTTTTTGGCAAGGCGCTTTATCCGGAGGATTGAGTTCTATTGCAGGGTCAGCTTTTATGATGTACGGAGGACAGTTTGCCAATAGCCCAATAGGAACATACGCTTTTTCTGCCGTAGCTGGTGGAGTAGGTTCTAAAATAGCTGGTGGAACCTTTTGGCAAGGTGCTGTTACAGGATTGATGAATGCAGGGTTAAATCATTTGGCACAAACAATAGCGAGACCTTCTTTTGAAGATTTATTAGCTAATTTTCCAATGAATGAAAATGGTGGAGAAATGCCTGCAGGTGATGTATATGAATTAATCGGAGGAAAAGTTTTGTCAGAACATTTAAGAGATCCTGAAAGCTACAATAATGCATGTGCATTACGAGTTTCAAGAGCTTTAAATGGCAGTGGGGTTGATTTACCTAATATTCCAGGGAAAACTTTAAAAGGAGATGATGGACGAAATTACTTCTACAGAGCACAAGATTTATACAATTGGATGACGCAATCGTATGGTAAGCCTAATCATTCTACTCAAAATTATTTATCATTAGATGGAAATAAAGGAATTTATATTATGCAAGCTAATTATCCTGCAAGATTTGGAGCATGGGGACATGCTACATTGTATAACATGACAGGTACAATTGGTAATAGCTATGCAGGTTCTTATGCGTATCGGTATTATCTTTGGGGATTTTAATTTTTGCAAATATGAAATATAGGTATTTAAATTTTACATTAGCTATTTTATTTCTATCTATCGTGAGTTGTTCAACAAATCGTATAGTAGTATTTGCAGAACTTAGCGCAACGGATATTGAAAAGGCAAAACCGTATGTCTGGCAAGAATTGCTTAAAGAATATTTTCTATGTGTATGTATTACGGAATCATTTAAAGATAAACAGATTGAAGAATATGATATATCGCAAGCAGTATATTTTGATGTTCTTAGATATAGTCCAGAAGCATTTCAGGAAGTTAAAGATTATGCGAAAAAATTTGTCGCATCTATTGAACCTTCTCCTATTGAAGATTTAGGTAATAAAAAAGCAATAATTTCAGATTGTATTAGTAAGTATAAAAGTAAGGATTTGGATAAATTTATTAAGACTATGGATAAATATATGTTAAAGAACTGATATGTGCTACATATAACGTTTAAAATATCCAACAGCCTTTCGGGGCTGTTTTTTCATTACAGCGCCGCAATATTTTTTTGAAAGAAGTCTTTAAATCTTTTCGTAGTAAGCATTTTGTCTATAATACGAAAAAAGGTTTCCTTATCTTCTTCATCCAATTGTTGTATGAGTTTCATTTGTTCTGTCGCCGCATAAACACGATTAGAGAAACATTTTTTTCAGTTGAAAAAGAAAAACAGTACTTTTGTGCCATTATAAAAAGCCGTAAATTTTTATGACCGAAACGCTTACCGTTCACCCTCAAATCCTTAATTATTACA
>Ga0082212_10012293_pt1 | contig 10787 bp, 10 predicted proteins | sample TergutNt197P3_FD_71548 | JGI IMG/M metagenome (GOLD analysis project Ga0082212, IMG submission 71548) | Neocapritermes taracua P3 segment gut microbial communities from Petit-Saut dam, French Guiana - Nt197 P3 | ecosystem: Host-associated > Arthropoda: Insects > Digestive system > Gut ...
GACATTGGCCCAGAAATCAGATTAAATTAGACTACAAGATGTCGTATGGCATTTTATGCGGCGGGACATTTTAGTATCCCGCCTTGCAACGGTTAGGAATAGCCCTTACTAGCCAGAGGCAGAGGAGGTCAAAGATGGGCAAGCGTTTTTTGAAGACGGCTTGACCCAAAGGGGATAAAAAAAACCGGACCGACCATTGCAGTTAGTCGGCCCGGCTTGGCAACTGGAAGATTGACTCCCATGCCTCCCTTGGTGTGGAAGAGTTCGGAAAAACCGAACTTGTTTCTAGTCTGCCAAATACCCCCTTCTAAGTCAAGCAAAAACTCTCTACATGGTTAGAGCATATCGCCTCATGTTGGCGCATATTCTCTAATGCCTTGCCCCTTAACCAAGAGGGGGGGGCGGAAAGGCTTTTGTTATGACAGTAGGTGGATTTTATCGAATCTCTCAATTGGCCAAACCAGGCCCGGTTCCTGTGTGCCGGTCCACTATTTGGCGGTGGGTGTCTGAGGGGAAGTTCCCCGCGCCGGTGAAATTATCGGAACGTGTGACCGTTTGGCGGGTTGAGGACATTGAAAACTGGCTGAAGGAAAGCGCCAAGAAAGGCGGCCCGAAATGACCGCCGCAAACGAAGCCGGCCGCCCTAGTAAAAGCTGGTCAGCCCGACTCTCCTGGAAACGGAATTCAAAGGGGGTGGCTAATGCGTGGCCCCTCAAATAACCGCGCCGCCCTGGCGGGGGCGGCGAACGGCAAGAGGCTTGATGACGATTCTGACGTTCAAGAGTCTAGCAGTGACCCGTTGAAAAATCAAGGTGTTTCCGTTGCCCGTTCCGGTGGCAAGCCGAATATGCTGGACCGGGCCCAGGGGTACCCGCCTGGCTTGAAAACACCTGTTTGGGCAGGCCGGTGCGGCGCTGGCTCCGCCCTTTGTCAGGTGGTCACTATACTACTGCACGCAGAGGTTCATTCGTATTCCTTGAGCACTTTCTTGAGAGCCTCTTCCTCGCCTTTGAGGATGTGGTAGGTGTGTTCGTCCGCCGGGTACCGCTGGTTGCGGACATCGTCGATAAACTCTTTGAAGGCCTTGACTTCAATTTCGGCCAGGTTGGTGTATTTTTTGCCGAATTTAGGGGTGAAGGCCGTAAACAGGCCCATGAGGTCGCCCACCACCTGCACCTGGCCGTCGCAGAGCCCGCCGCCTATGCCATAAACGGGAATCCGCAGCTTTTTGGCGATGAAGCTGGTCACTTCCTGGGGCACGCCCTCCACCAGCACGGCAAAGGCCCCGGCCTTTTCCACGGCCAAGGCGTCCTCGATGACGGCCTGGGCACTGGCGGCGTCCCGCCCCTGGGCCTTGAAGCCGCCTAGGGCAGCGGAGCTTTGAGGGGTCAGGCCGATGTGGCCCATGATCAAGATACCGGCGTCGACGATGGCCTCTATCTGCTTGGCCACCCGCACCCCGCCTTCCAGCTTGACGCAGTCCGTGCCAGCTTCCTTGATGAAGCGGCCGGCGTTTTCCACGGCCTGGGCGGGCGAGACCTGGTAGGACATGAAGGGCAAATCCCCGATAATCCAGGTGTTGGGCGCCCCCCGGCGCACGGCTCGGCAGTGGATGAGGCACTCATCCATGGTCACCGGCACGGTGTCCTGGTAGCCCAGGAGGACCATGCCCAGGGAATCGCCCACCAGGATCATGTCTATGCCGGCCTGCTCGGCGAACTGGGCGGTGGGGAAATCGTAAGCCGTGACCCAGACGCACTGACGGCCTTGTTGCTTCATTTCCAGAAAATCCCAGCGGTTGAGTTTTTTAGCCATGATGAAGTCTCCTTACGTCATAACGGTGTTGTATAGGGGTTGGTTTTTACTTAATGCCCCAACAAGGTAGGCAAAGCCAAAGATATCCAGGGCATATAAGTGACGGCGATCAGGGCGACTAACGTCGCCCCCAAAAGAGGCAGGACGGCCTGGCTGATTTCTTCAATGCCGATTTTGGAGATGCCGCAGGCCACATAGAGATTCAGACCCACCGGAGGAGTGATCAGGCCTACGGCCAGGTTGACGGTTATTATGATGCCGAAATGAGTGGGGTCAACCCCGACGGCCTTCACCAAGGGCAGCAGAATTGGCGTCAGCACGATAATGGCCGAAGCCGCATCCAAAAAACAGCCCACTACCAGCAGAAAAAGGTTGATCATCAGCAGAATGACAATCTTGCTGGTGGTGATTCCGCGGATGAAGTCCGCCAGTTGCTGAGGCGTGCCTTCGCTGATGAGTACAAAGGAAAATAGGGAGGCGCCCATGACGATCAGCATGACTACGGACGAGGAGATCGTGGATTCGATCAGGAGCTTGGGGATGTTCTGTAAGTCCAGTTCCCGGTAGACGAAGGCGCCGACGATAAAACCGTAAAGGACGGCCACCCCAGAGGCTTCGGTGGGGGTGAAGACGCCGCCGTAAATACCGCCTAAAACCAGAAAAGGCATGGCCAGGGAAAAAACAACGTCCCAGCTGCAGGCCGGCGGAACCTCGTCCGACGGTCGTTTATAGCCGTGCTTGCGGGAGATGTAATAGTTCAAAACCAGCAGCACGCCGCCGAAAATGAAGCCGGGGCCGAAGCCGGCCATGAAAATTTTGGCAACCGAGACTTCGGCCTGCACCGCGTAAAGGATCATGGGTATGCTGGGAGGTATGATAATGCCCACCGCCCCGGCCGTGGCCATCAAGGCCGAGGAGTAACCCCGTTCGTAGCCGGCTTTTATCATGCCCGGGATCAGAATCGTGCCCAAGGCGGCCACCGTGGCCGGGCCCGAGCCGGATATGGCCGCGAAAAACATGCTGGTGGCGATGGCGATTACTCCCAGCCCGCCGCTGAACCCCCCGATCAGCATGTTGGCGAAATCAATCAGCCGCTTGGACAAGCCGCCGTGCCCCATCAGGTTTCCGGCCAGGATGAAAAAAGGAATGGCCATGAGGTTGAAGGAATCGGCCGCGGTGTACATCATCTGGGCGGTGATCAGGTTAGGCAGTCCGCTGACGAAGATCAGCAATACTCCGGCGGCCAGGCCCAGGGAAAGGGCTATCGGGACGCCGATGAACATGGAGACGAAGAAAATGAGAAGCATCCAGCCGACCATGTCAGGCCTCCTTTTTTCCGGGGGCAGCCAAGAAGGCCTTCCATAGATCGATTAATTTGCCCAAGGTGCGGATTATGATCAAGGCGAAGCCCACCGGTAAGGCCAGGGTGCTGAGGAACATGGGGATTTTCAGGCCCGGCATAATCTGGCCGGCGTTTTTCTGCAGCATCATGACCGCCCAGGAGGCCTGAAAGAACATGCCGCATATAAACAGCACGGCAGCGAAGGCCACGGTCTCGGTCGCCAGGCGGGGCAGGCGGGGCAGGTTTTCGACCAGAAGATTGACCCCGATGTGGGCCTTGAGCTTGATGCCGATGGAGGCGCCCAGCATGATGTTCCAGATGAAGCAGTAACGCAGGAATTCCTCGGCCCAGGGCGTGTTAAAATGCAGGATAAAGCGGCAGACCACCTGCACCGTGACCATCACCGACATGATCACCATAAATGGAGCGGCCAGTATCTCCTCGAAATTACTCAGAGTAAATTTTATGGCTTTCACTTATACACCATCCTTCCAGCCATCTGGTCACCTGAATTGCCTATAGACTCGTCGGCCCGGGGCCGGGGAAGACATGACATGGGGAGATCTGGTCAGGGCTTATAGGTTTCGCCGGCCGTGACTTTGGCAATGATTTCTTTCAGCAGCTTGTAGTTTCCGATCCCGTATTCCTGGGAATACTTGTCATGAATGGGTTGGAAAAATTTCTCGAAAACACTGATCTCCGCCGGGGTCAGCACCGAGACGGCGCAGCCTGAGGCGGCGAATTTATCCAGAAGCATCTGGTCTTCTTCGGCCACGGTCTTATTGATCCACTCGGCCACTTCGATGGTCGCCTCGTTGACCATCTTCTGGTATTCCGGGGGCAAGCTGTCGTAGAACGGGGCGTTCATCTGGAGGATGCCCGGATCCCAGCAGAAATTCCAGACGGTGATGTGCTTGTTGACCTCGTACATTTTGTTGGAATCAATGGCCGCGCTGGGGTTTTCCTGGCCGTCCACCGTCCCCTGCTGCAGCGAGGTGTAAAGCTCGGTCATGGGAATGGAAACGGATAGGGCGCCGAGAAGTTGTAATTCATCCATCAGAAAAGGAGCCGGCGGCACCCGGAACTTCAGGCCCTTGGCGTCTTCGGGCTTGCGGATGGCTCTCTTGGAATTGGTCAGGTAGCGAAAGCCGTGGTCAACCACCGAGAGATTTTTGACGTTGACCTTGGCGAACATCCGGTCCAGCATGGCGAGGACTTCGGGGTATTCCGAAACTTTCAGGCCCACTTCCGCGGAAGGAAAAAGAAAGGCCATGTCGAAAATCTGGGACTCGGGCACCAAGCCGCCCCAGGACAAGGGCGTCAGGAGAATGACCTCCAGGGTGCCGGCCTGGATCTGCTCGCACATGGTGCGGTTGTTGCCGCCTGAAAGCTGCGCGGCCGGATAGACCTGCACCTTGATCTTGCCTCCGCTCTTCTTGTCCAGAATGGTCTTGAATAGTTCCAGGCCCCTGACCCAGACATGGCCGGCGTTGAAGACGGTGCTGGCCTTGATGACGTATGTTTTGTTGGGGTCGGCCTTTTGCTGGGCCAGGGCCGGTCCGGAGATCAGACCCAGGCTAAGACTGAGGCTCATGATCAGTAACGATGCGATTTTTTCCTTCATGTTCAGGCTCCTTTCGGTAAATGGCCGCCTCCCCGGCGTTATTCGCCGGCAGTGACGGCCATAGGTCAGTTTTTGTTTTCCTGGCTCATCTGGTAGGCGATATCAATGATCATGTCCTCCTGACCCATGACCATTTTTCGCCGCCCGAGTTCCTTGATGATGTTCCGGGGGTCGAGGTTGAAGCGTTGGGCGGCCTTCTGGGAGTGGATGAGAAAGCTGCCGTAGGTGCCCACGTAGCCGATTATCAAAGCCAGGTTGCGGACCGTCTGGGGCCCGCGGAGGACCGGCTCGACCACGTCTTCGGCCACATCCATCAGTTTATATAGATCCACGTTGCTCTGATAACCGAGTTTCATCAGGCAGCCCAGAAGTACCTCGCTCTGGGCGTTGCCGGCTCCGGCGCCCATGCCCCGGCAGGCCCCGTCCAAGTAGCTGGCCCCGGCTCCGGCGGCGGCCAGGGAGTTGGCCACGCCCAAAGTCAGGTTGTTGTGCCCGTGAAAGCCCAGCGGCGTTTTGATCTCCGCGGAGAGCATCTCGAAGCGGGCCCGGATATCTTCGGGAAACATGGTGCCGCAGGAGTCGGCCAGGTGGATGACGTCGGCCCCGTAATCCTCCAGGCGCTTGGCGTGCATCAGCGTCTCCGGCAGGGTCAGCACATGGGACGAGGCCAGCATACCCACCACGAACAATCCCAGCTTTTTGCTCTGTTTTATGTGCTGCTCCATGATGTCCGACTCGGGGGCGTGAGCGGCCACCCTTACCCAGTCAATACCCATCTGCTGGGCCTCGGCCACTTCTCTCATCACGCCTATGCCGGGGAGACACAGCACCCCCAACTTCGACCGGCCCTTGTTGGGGAGCGCCGCCTTAAGCATTTCCTCCTGGGTCAGGAGCGAGCGCCCGTAGGTGATGGTGGAGCCGCCGCTGCCGTCCCCATGGCCGATCTCGATCAGGTCGACTCCGGCCGCGGCCAGCCCGGCGGTGATCTGGCTGATGTTTTCCTTGGTGAAGCTGTGCATTATGCCGTAACTGCCGTCACGGAGAGTACTGTCGCAGAGGGCTATTTGTTTACTCATCACCGCTCTCCTTTCATAATTCTAGGCCGCCAAGGCCAGTTTTCTGGCCACGGCCACCGCCGCGCAGTTTATGATGTCGATATTCCCGGCGTAGGCGGGCAGAAAATCCCCGGCCCCTTCGACCTCGATTATGACCGTAACCCGCTGGCCTTCAAAAAGAGGCGGCACTCTCAGGCGGTAGCCCGGCACATACTGCCGGATTTCGGCCACCATTCGCTCCACCGAGGCCCGGATGGCCTGCTGGCTTTCTTCGGTCAGCCCTTCAACTTCGGCGAAGATGGTGTTGATCATGATCTTGGGCGGCTCGGCCGGGTTAAGGATGATTATGGCCTTGCCGGCCCCGGCGCCACCCAGGAGCTTGAGGCTTTTGGCCGTGGTCTCGGTGAATTCGTCTATGTTCCGCCGGGTGCCGGGTCCGGCGCTTTTACTGGCGATGGAGGCGATTATCTCGCAGTAGGTCACGGGCAGGACTCGGGTGATGGCTTTGGCGATGGGCACGGTCGACTGGCCGCCGCAGGTGACCATGTTGAGGTTCGGCTCTTTTTTGACCTCCTCGAGGTTGACCGCGGGCACCACGTAGGGGCCTATCGCCGCCGGGGTCAGATCAATGGCCACCTTACCGGCTTCCTTGAGCAGCGGGGCATGCTCTAGGTGGGCAGCGGCCGTGGTGGCCTCAAAGACTATTTTGATCCCGGGGTCGGCCAGGATGGCTTCTATCCCGCCAATGCTGGTGGGCACATTCAGCATTCTGGCCCGCCGGATGCCTTCCGATTCCACAATGCCGGCCATCATGGCCATCTCAAGCTCCTCGGTTCTCATGATCTTGTACATCAGGTCGCTGCCGATATTGCCGGGACCTATGACGGCGACTTTTGTCTTTGTAGGCATGGCGGGTTCCTTTCTTGGCGGCCTGGCCCAATCGGGCTCAGGACATTTCCAGCCGGTTGGCGAAAATCTGCGCGGCCCCTTCGACCCCAGCCGCCTCGGCCAGTTCGCTCACTTCGCGAACCACGGTTTCCGGAATTAGAAGCCCATCCTTCAGGGCCGCCTGGCGGGATTTGAACTCGGGTTCACCGGGATACATGACCGGGGCCATCCCTTCTTTGACCGGCAGGGAGTGGAGGTGGTCTATCAGATTTTCGGTCTGCCCGATGTATTCGGCCAGCGGCCGGAAGGCCTCGATTTTTACGGCGCAGAAAAACTGGGTCAGGCGCTGCTGTTTGTCCATGTCCCGGGCCAAACTGGGTATTTCCGGGTCCAGCGGACCGCCTGATAAAAGGGAGGTGAAGATCTGCATCATTACGGCCAGGCCGAAGCCTTTGTGGCCGCCGAAAGGCATCATGATGAATTCGGCGAAATCGGTGTAGAAGGGGTCGGTGGTCACCACTCCGTCCGGAGCCATCCAGCAGTCCGGGGGAAAGGGCTTGTTCAGCCGACGATACTCCCATATCTTGCCTTGGGCCATGGCTCCAGCCGAAATGTCCAGGCAGAGATGGCCGAACTTGCCGGCCGGGGCCGCCCAGGAAAAGGGGTTGGAGCCGATGGCTCGACCCCGGCCGCCCGGCGCGGAAACTATGGCTTCGGCGTTGGTGCCGACAAAGCCGAGCATGTCTGGACCGGCCAGGCGGCTGGCCCAGATGCCCGCAGCGCCGAAATGATTGGTGTTTTTGGTGCAGACGAAAGCCACGTTGGCCTTTTCAGCCTTGGCCCGGGCGACTTCAACCGATTTTTGGCAGACCACGAAGCCGAAACCGTTATGGCCGTCCAAGAGGGCGGTGTTGCCGGTTTCAGAAATGACGCTGATCGGCGTCTTGACGGTCAGGCTGCCTTTTTTGATGCGGCTGATGTATTGACCCAGCCGGACAAAGCCGTGGCTACGCACGCCGCAGATGTCGGCCTCAGCCAGAGCCTCGGCGGTAATGGCCGCGTCGCCGGGGTCTTCACCGTTTTTTACGAGAATCTCGGTGGCAAAGGGGATCAGTTTTTTGACATCCACCAGGTATCGGATATCTTTCATTTCCATTTCGCTCCTCCTGACAGCTGGTTTGCTCCATGGGCCGGCGCGGGGCGATCGGCCAGAAAAACAACTATTGATTTCAGAAAATTAATGAATCTCATTTCCATCTTTGCCCTGGCTTGCCCCTCGCTTGACCGTATCTTCAGAAAAATGTTAAAATATATAAAAATCTAGTCTTGAGGCGCATTATCAGCCTTAAGGCCTGGTTTCCGCTACTGATTCGTTGATTAAAATGTTTGAATTTGTGGCTTAATCAGCCCTTTTAAGAACGAATGTTCGTTTTTTTCGCCTTTGATGAAGCCAGGGCGGGTCCTTTTTCCCGCTTCCCTTGGAAAATGCGGTTATGCCTGAGATCAACCTTTTAGTGGTCGACGACGAAGAAATCGCCCGGGCTTACGTTCGGTCGGTGATCGCGCGGGAAAACCTGCCCGTGGTCAGGGTGTTGGAAGCCGCCGACGGCTTGGAGGCTGTCGGCCTGTGCCGGCGGGAGCGCCTCGAGGCCGTGCTGATGGATCTGCGTATGCCCAATTTGGACGGGCTGTCGGCTATTGCCGCCATCCTCCAAGAGGACCCCGCCATCCATATCGTGGTGATGTCGGCCTACGATGATTTTGAACTGGTACGCCAAGCCTTCGTGCTGGGCGCTCGGGACTATTTGCTGAAACCGTTCGGCTCCGCGGAGTTGACCGGGCAGATCAAGAAAATGGTCGCAGCCCGGCGGGCCTCTGAGCCGGCGTGTCCGCGGGACCGGCTGGTGCAGTCTGTGCTCGACTATATCGACGAACATCTGGCCGAGCCTTTCACCGTCTCCGACCTGGCCAGTTCTCTTTACGTCAATACTACCCATCTCAGCCGGAAATTAAAGAAGCTTACCGGCCTTCCCCTAGCCGAATTCATAAAAAACTGGCGCCTGGCCCGGGCCACCGAGCTTTTGGCCGATTCGTCCCTGTCGGTGACGGAAGTGGCCGACCGGTCGGGTTTCGACAACCCTGGTTATTTCGCGACTTGTTTCAAAAAATACACCGGCCGTTCGCCCCGTGATTTTCGGCGGGCCTGGCTTGGCCGGGACAAGGCCAGGCTTATGGAGCGCATCCTCGTGGACAAAAAGCACGCCGTTCACGCAGCGGCGGAGGACGCTCTCTCCGTGGCCCGTTACATCGCCGAAATGTCGGTCAGACGGGCCCGCCAGAAAGAAGAAGAAAAAGCACGCCTGGCCGAGACTAGGCTCAAGCAGGCCCCGCAGGAGGCCGATCTGAGGCTCCTGGAGGCTCAAATCAACCCTCATTTCCTGTTCAACACGCTCAGCACTATCGAGCATTTGGCCTATCTGGAGGGATCCAGGCATATATCCCAATTGGTGCTGAGTCTGGGCAGGCTTCTGCGGACAGCCATCGGCAAGACCAGCCGCCGCCTGATTCCGCTCAGCGAGGAGATGGACCTGTTGAGGGGTTATCTGGATATTCAGAAAGCCCGCTTCGGCCTGCGGCTGAAAGACCGCTTGGAATTCGATCCGTCCGCCCTGGATTGCCTGGTCCCGGGGATGACTTTGCAGCCCCTGGTGGAGAACAGCATTCAAAACAGCGTGGAATCAGGGCTGGGGCACTGCCTGGTGGAGGTCAAGGCCAGGAAAGCGGGAGGCCGCCTGACCCTCACGGTGGCCGACAATGGGCCAGGGCTGAAAGACTTCACCCAGGAAGGTTGCGGGCTGCGCAGCGTGAAGCTTCGCTTGAGGCACTATTTCGGCGACAGGTATCATTTCGATCTCCGAAACCGCCCCCGCGGCGGGGCGTTGGCCGAGATCAGCCTGCCCGATCAATGGCCGGGCGCGGCGGAAACCGGGGCCGGAACCTATGAGGTCGATTAAGCTCCTGGTGGCCGACGACGAGGCTTTGGTGCCGAAATTCCTGGCCCGGATCATTAAGGAGGAAAAGCTGCCGGTTTCTGAAATGTGGGCGGCTGAAAGCGGCCCGGAAGCCGTTTTTCAGGCTTTTTTCCACCAGCCCGATCTGGTTCTGCTGGATTTGAGCCTGCCGGGCTTCAGCGGCCGGGAGGTTTTGTCGTTGATGGCCGGAAATTCCGCCGGGCTCCAGGTGTCCCTGCTTGATGCCGACCTGGGGCGGCCGGAAGATCTGGCGAAGGACAAGGTTTTAATGCTCCCCGGCCTGCCTAAACCCATCAGCCGGAACCAGGTCGTCCAGTTGATCAGGAGCCGCGCCTTGGACTCGAGGCCGAAAAATCTTGCCGAACCCCAAAGCCTCGCCCGGATAAGAGCCGTGGTCGGCTTCATTGAGGAGCGGCTGCCCGAGGCTTTGACCTTGAGTGGCTTGGCCCGGTTTTTTTCATTGAGCCCGCAGTATCTCAGCCGGCGCTTCGCGGAGGTGTTGGGACGCGGGGTCAAGGCCCATATCCAAAGCCGGCGTCTGAGCCGGGCGGTGGAGCTTTTGCGGTCGAGCGGACTCTCCTTGGCCGAAATCACGGCCCGGACCGGGTTCAGCAATCAGCGTTATTTCGCCACCTGTTTCAAGGCCCGCACCGGGATGACTCCGCGCGAATACCGCCGCGGCTGCCGTCAACCAGCTTTCGGGTGAAGGGGGCAATTATTGGGCAGGTTTATCAGCGTGTTATCAGCACCTCGGAAACCGTTGTGCCGCATTTAAAGTGGCCGGGTCAAAGGGAGATTTGTTATATCCTACCGGATGCCAGCCCCACCACGGCGGCACAAAATACATCAAAAAGTAGCCGATATTGATATTTAATTGAAAATACTGTAGGTTATTCAAGGGAAAATTGCCATGAAACTTACCCAAAACACCATTTTGGTGACCGGAGGCGGGGGCGGCATCGGGCTCGCCCTGGCCGAAAGGTTCCTGGCCCGGGGCAACCGGGTGATCATTTGCGGCCGCCGCGAAGCCA
>Ga0082212_10012294_pt1 | contig 10786 bp, 11 predicted proteins | sample TergutNt197P3_FD_71548 | JGI IMG/M metagenome (GOLD analysis project Ga0082212, IMG submission 71548) | Neocapritermes taracua P3 segment gut microbial communities from Petit-Saut dam, French Guiana - Nt197 P3 | ecosystem: Host-associated > Arthropoda: Insects > Digestive system > Gut ...
CGGTCTATAACTGTGGGGACACCTAACAGACGTTTCTTGCCGTTGCTCTTGGGTATTTCCACTCCGCGTATGGGTTGCGGCAGGTAACTGCCGCCTCGAACAGATGCTTTCATCTCTTCGCGGTGGGTTTGTAAATAGCCGTAAAGCTCTTCCACTTTCATCCCGTCAACGCCTGCCGCTCCTTTGTTGCGTACCACTTGGTGGTACGCACGCATCAGATTTGCAGGGTGTAGTACTTCTTCAATCATCTTTCCTTTCGTTTTTTTGGTTCTACTCTCTGTTCCGCTTAATACAGGCTATCCTTTTCGATTCCTTGTCTCATTTGGAACATCTTAACGTTCAGTCCTTCATCGGTTCGTATTTTCTCCTCCCTTCCGGATTTCTATCTTCTCCTGGTCGGCACGTTTCCCCCAACTACTATGACCTCTGCTGACTTCTCCCCTTACAACCAGTATAAGCGGAGACCTCCCCCGGTAAGAGCTCTTTCCTTCCTCCAATTCCTGCGACATATACTTATCTATCCTCTTTTTTTTCTTTTCGGGCGTTACAAGCCGAAGGTTGCTTACCCAGATAAATCAGCCTCGTATGCCGTTTCTGTTCGTCAGTACCGGATTTTGCAGTCTCGCTTCCTTCAGTGCCTACCTCGCGGTAAACCACCTTGCGACTTGCTAATGCTTCGGATTTTACCCGCGCATAAGGGACTTTCACCCTCTGGAAAAATACACTTGCTGCACTTGCTTTGTTTTTCCGAATTTATTTGTATATTTGCGGCTTTTTCAGAGCTTGCACAGCAAGTGCGCGCTGCTCATGCAGGGCGCACTTCGGCAAAAAAAATATGCAAGCAAATTTTGTTTTGCTCTCAACTTTCGCTATCTTTGCAACCGTTTTTTAATTTTATAAAACCATATAATCATGGAAACTGCAAAAAAAGCAAAATCCGGCAAAAATAAAAAGTTGCCCGGCGTAGATATCGCAAACCCCGTATATGATGTGGTGTTCAAGTATCTATTGGAAGACAATGCGATTGCCAAATTGATCGTTTCGTCCATTATCGGCGAAAATGTCGTGACCCTAAAGGCACAGCCTCAGGAACGCACGATCGCAAAAGCCAAAGCCGAAGGCGAAAACCCGCTGACGGTCTACAGGCTTGATTTTGCGGCCACTATCAGAACGGAGACGGGAACGTACAAGTTAGTGACCATCGAAATGCAAAAAGCAGGCCTGCCTACTGACATTAAGCGTTTTCGCCGGTATTTGGGCGACCGCTACACGGATGAAACCAACTATACCGACGACAACAAGGCCATGCAAATCTATACAATCTATTTCTTGGGAAAGGATTTGGGTATATGCGACACGCCCGTGTTGTGCGTATTTCCCGAAATAAGGGATTTATCGAACCCCGCGAATATAATCCAGTCGAAAAGCGAATTTATCGAATCGCTGAATCACAAATGCTGGATTGTACAGATTAACTGCCTGAAGGAACGTCGCCGCAATGAACTGGAGCAGTTGCTGAGCGTTTTCGACCAAAGCAATCTCACAAAAGACGTGCATATCCTGAACGTGAACGAGGAGGATTTTCCCGAGAAATTTCGGTCTGTAATCCGTCGATTAAAAGCCGCTGCAAGCGACCGGGATGTAAAAAAAATGATGCGGGAAGAAGACGGGTTTCTCGACTATATGAAAACATGGCTGCACAACGAAACCAAAAGGTTGGAAAAAGCCCTTGCAGAACAGGCAATCGCGCTTGATGAAAAGGATAAAGCGCTTGATGAAAAGGATAAAGCGCTTGATGAAAAGGATAAAGCGATAGCAGAACTGAGAAAACAGATCGCAGACTTGCATAAAGGTTGAAACAGCCTAATCACCGGTTTTCGTAGAGAATAATCGCTATCTTTTGCCAGAAACAGAAGATAGCTTTTCATCCGTTTTTTTCGGAACGGAAAAAATGAGTCTTTTTCGGAACGGAAAAAATGTGTCGCTTTCCGAAGGGAAGCAATGCCAAGATGCGACAATTTGAAATGCACCCCACCTGACCACCTGACCGTCTATAAAAATTTCAAATGCAGAATACCGCATACAAAGGCACTGATTTTATGTTGTTTTCAAAGCCGAAGTTCTTTTTTGATATGCGGATTGCGTATTCCGACTGGTAAGTTTGCATGAAAACGCCCAGACTTTTCGCTCTGTTGCGTTTACCTTTTTTCACTTCCACGGGAACAACCTTTCCGTCCAGTTGCAACACAAAATCGACTTCCGCCTTTCCATCGCTTTGCCAGTAGGCTAACCGGTATTTTTTTGCCTTAAAGCATTGTGCCACATAATTTTCGGTCATTGCTCCCAGAAAAGTATTGTCGGTTTCGATGGTCGACAAAATGGTCTGCAACGGGATTTCGGAACGTAGGGTCAAAATGCCGATATCCCCCATATACAATTTGAAATTTATCAGATCAACATAAGCCGCAAGCGGAATTAATCCGTGCGTCAACCGCTGGCATTTGAGCGAGATGTTTGCCAGCGTCAACCATTCGATCGCTTCGCCAAAAATGGTGGCCGTTCCGCCGCGCCGTACTGTCTTATATTGAAATTTTGCGTTTTCTTTGGCGAGCTGTGCCGGAATAGAATCGTAACAGGCACGAATTTTCACGCTCGTTGCCGCATCGGCATACTTTGCCATATCGGCAATGTACGCGTTGCGTATGTCATTTTGAACGATTTGCACCTTCAAATAACTGTCGGCGCCGATAAAAGTATTTACCGCCGCAGGCATTCCGCCGATAATAAAATACTTCTGATAGATTTCCAGCGCAAGGGCGTGTTCGGGCAGCGCTTCATTGCGGGCAAAATGAGATTTTATCTTTTCTGCCAGGATGTCATAGCCCAAAGCCCATAAAAATTCTTCAAAATCAAGCGGATACATCGTTAGCTCATTCACTTTGCCCACAGGAAAAGAATAGTTTTGACGGTTGACCGCCACGCCTAAAAGCGAACCGGCGGCCACAACAAAATATTCGGGCGCCTGTTCGCAAAAATACTTCAGCGAGGTCAAGGCACGCTCGCCTGATTGAATTTCGTCAAATATTATTAATGTTTTGTGAGGCGTGATTTCCTGACGTTTGGCAGATTCGATAAATTGAATGATTTTTCGGGGAGAGAGTTCCTTTTCAATATAACCGGCAATCGCACCTTCAATTTCCAAATTGAGATAAACTACATTTTCAAAACATGCTTCGCCAAATTTTTCTAAAATGTAGGTCTTCCCAACCTGACGCGCGCCGTTCAAAATCAACGGCTTTCTGTCGTCGCTATTCTTCCACTCAACGAGTGCATCCATTATTTTGCGTTTCATATAACAATTTATTTTTGGCTGCAAAGATAATCATTATGTTCCGAAAAATCAATATATATTGATTTTTCGGAACATAATTGTAAAATTTCAAAAAAATTTTATAAAAATGCAGATTTTGGTTCAAAGGTCATCGTTTTTTAATGTCCTTTGCACCAAAATCTGCAATAATTATTTATGAAATATCAAATATTAACTGTATATTTGCACCGTTAAATATGAAATATAATAAGTTATGTTAAGTAGAAATGAACTGTATGCGTACAGTAACCGGCAGATATTGGCGGAGCTGGGTTTATGTATTCGACGTAAAAGGCTGAACTTGAACATGAAACAAAGCGAGCTGGCCGAAAGGTGCGGGATCGGCCTTTCGACCGTCAACGGTCTTGAAAAGGGAAGAAACAGCTCTTTGGATACTTTTATCGCCGTACTACGCGAGTTACGCGAATTTGACGCCTTGTATCTGTCGTTCCTGAAAGAGGAACCCATCGCGCCGGATGTGATAATGAGGTTGACTAAAAATCAACGGTTAAGGGCGAGAAAACCTAAAACGGAACAGCCATGATCGCCGAAGTGAAATTATGGGATATGCTCGTCGGAACGCTGTCGCTCAACAATGACCGGCGAACTTCTGCGTTTCGTTTCGATCCCGGATTTCTTCAAAAAGGATTAGATATTGCCCCCATCCAAATTGTTCATGCAGTCGCTCAACGCCATTGCACGCATGAATTACAACAAAGTTGAAACCTTTTATTATGAACAGTTGTTTGCTGTCATTCGAAATCGGCAGCGTGCATGAAACGCATATTGAACTGAAATGAAAAAAACCGTTTAACAAATCAACGCTTTTTGCTGCATTTTCACCACTAATAGTAAGGACAGGAAAACAGGAAACCGTATTTTTGCAGCGAAAAAGGCAATTATTAACCGCCCCGCAGAGGGCATAAATAATTGAATATTAAGAAAATAGTTTTTATCGGTTTTAAAGGTTGCGCCCGACACGAATCAGGGAAAAGACATGAGAAAAGCAGTTATTAATTCATTGATCGCAGCCCTTGCATTTTCGGCTGTATGCACGTCATGCAACAGGGATGATGGCGTCGACGATCCCCCCGTCGAAAAAGTAAAGCTGATGGCAAGCATCACGCGAAACAACGGAAGTTCCGAAAAGTACGAATACGACGATCAAAACCGTTTGATAAAACATCTGTCTTCAGCTAATGAAGCTACGGTAAATCCTTACCAGACAGACGAGTTCACTTACAGCGCCGGAGGCGACCTGCTTAGATTCGAGCGGAAAAACGTCGCCAATCCCTCAAACAGCGTTATTGAAGAGTTTGTTAAAAATGGAAACCAAATAACCATCACGGTAAAACGCAGCGGTCAGCAGGACGCCATCATTACGCTTGATTTGAACAGCGACGGGTTTCCGGCCAGATACGAAAATACAGTTGGAGAAATCACATTTATCCGTACATATTATTATCAGGGCGGCAACTTGGTAAAGTATTCCGACACCAGGAGCAACGGGACAGTGACTGTTCCCGCCTACGATTACGAATACGAACACGACAGCATGAAGAATCCCCGTATGAACATCAAATGCCCGAAATGGTATATGATCTGGTACTTTGGATCCAATGGCGGAAAAAACAACACGAGCAGTTTATCATCATACAGCTACAATGCTTTCTATGATTTCAACTATACAGGCGAAAGAACGCGAAGCCGCCTTAGAGATAAAACATATTACATCTACGATTACGACAGCGACGGATTTCCGGTCAAAGTCACAGCAGGTGAATCCAGAGATACGGAAGTTGAAAATGTAATCGGATACATCGAAAAATAGCGGAATTTATTATGAACGCCTTCGCGAGGGGGCACAAAACGTAAAAAAAATGGAGCATACATTATTAATCGGGAAGAACTTCCTGCATGGCGTAAGACTGCATGTCTTATTGCTTTTGTTTCTCATGTCACTTACCGGATGCCCGAAAGACGGCGACAACGACCTCGACGACGACGGCAAAGATGACACGAAAGAAGTTGTGATAAAAATTGACCTGTCGACCAGCAGGCTGGATTTCACATCTTCCGGCGGTGATCTGCAGTTTACGCTGGAATCAAACGCAAGCACCGTAATTATAAGCTGCGAGGAACGCTGGCTGTTGTTTGAATGGAATTATATTTCATCAAGAGCGATTGATGTGAAGGTAATAGCCGCTGCCAATACAAGTGCATCGCAGCGAACGGCAATCATTACATTTAGCGCCGGCGAGGAAAACAGGCGTACCATCACCGTGACGCAGGACGGCAACTCGCCGGTATTCAGCAACGGCATTGTTGCGGCTGTAGGCTACGGCGGCGGCGACGGCTCCAAGGAATCGCCCTACCTGATTGCCGACGCCAGACAACTGAAACGGTTAGCGGATGAAGTGAATAACAACCGTCAAACGTATACCGGTACCTGCTTCAAACTGATGGCCGATATTGAAGTGACAGCCAGTGAATGGATTCCGATAGGACAAAATCTCACCGTATCTTTCCACGGTAATTTTGACGGTAACGGCCATACCGTCAAGGGAGCGTTGAAATCGGACAATTTCCGATATTTCGGATTTTTCGGATATCTGAGAGATGGCGCCAGGGTATCCGGTTTGACGATCGCGGCCACGGTTGTGAATAATTATACAGAATCGTCTGCGGCAACCGGAGGCATATCGGGGACTGCTACCAGCTACCCGCCCGATTCGGTTGTCATCAGCAACTGCCATGTAACCGGACAGGTAACAGGCGGACCGGTCTCCACATCCTATCCATCTACAGGCGGAATAATCGGTTCAATCGGTATTTTTTGTGCGATAAGTAATTGTGACGTATCCGGTTCTGTCACCGGTAGCGAAAAAAGCGCTACCGGCGGAATAGTAGGCAGCAACATGAGCGATGGAGAAATTACAAATTGCAAGACACATGCTTTCACCTCAATAACCGGTGGCAGCTATATCGGCGGCATTGCAGGCACAAACCACTGGGACGGGAAAATCAGTGACTGCACGAATGATGCGGTTATTATTAGCGGGTCAAATACTTATTACGGAGGAGGAATTGTCGGAAGCAACAACGGATTTGATTCCGGCGAGCGCGGAGGAGTAATCAGTAACTGTACGAACAATGGGGCTATTTCAGGCGTATATAGTGCGGGATGCGGAGGCATAACCGGCGAAAACCAAAAATATGCGTTAATCATTGACTGCACAAATAATGCCGATGTTACCAACGAGCGTACTTCCGGCCTTCCTGCCAGTGGCGGAATAACCGGAGAAAACAGAGGCATAATTCATACCTGCCTGAATATAGGGAATATAAAAGGAAACGACCAATATCACGGCGGTATTGCAGGCCGGAGTAATGACTATGTCTACGATTGCAACACAAACCTCGGCGAGCTTTACGATCTTAATGGCCGCTATGGAGGGTGGCGCGACATCGGTAACCTGTGGGGGAATCCAACCCCGTGCCCCGACGGTCATGCTAAACGGCAAAAATGAAATTTTCCGTCATTGGTAGGAACGAAGCAATCCACAATGTTTTATATGTTATTTATTTTTCATGCCTAAATACAACTTTTCGGGAGAAAGATATTGATTATTTTTTCAGAAGAGGTATTTGCTAATGTATTTTTTGATTAGCTCTAAATTTGCATTATCTTTGTGGCGTTATATCAAAAAGACAGCTATGGTTACAGGAAGAATATGCAACAAAAAAAGGATGCGACTGTTATCTGCCGCGATGACTTTCAAAATAAAATTATTTCTCTTTGTCTTTGTATTGGCAGGTTGCGACACGCCGTATGATGTTTTTTATGAAATAGAAAACCGTACAGATAAGGTGGTATTCATTGATGCAGATTTCTGGAATCCAAAGAAAGGTACACATGAAAAAGACATTTCATTTACTTGTGCAGCGGGCGAAACGGTAAGAATATTCTCGGACGGAGGGGTGAATCTTAAAGATTATGTTCCTGCAGACCTGTTTTCTTTTCCGGATGGAATAATACCGCATCATTTTGATAAATGTAACGTCTACATAGATGGCGTCCTGATGTCGGATAGCCTGCGCTGCCGAAAAAATTGGGATTATGTTGCGAAAAAACTGCTTGGGGTTTATACATTGCGCATTACGGAAGAAAGTGTTGCCGCTTTTGGATACCAAAACTTGTCTTGTATGCGTTCTGAACAACATCTGTTCATGCAGTAAAATTGAGAAACAAAGTCTGGAAAACATTCATTATATGTGGCTGTGCGACATGCAAACGCCTGATCATAATACGATAAGCAGTTTTCGTTCCAAACATCTTAAAGGCGACATCCATGCCCTATTTACGCAGGTAGTACTGATATATGATTAACCCTGTGTGAAACGCAGAGATAAGGCAGCAAGTAACGCTCAAAAGAATCAATCTAACGTGGCATAACTGGTGGCCGCTAAATGCAACGGGAAGTTCTCCAATCGATACCTACGCAAATGGCATATTCGATAAAAATGTATAATCATAGTGGATGGAAATGCTAAAAGGAAATTGTCGAAAATTATTTGGCGTAGCTGATGGCGCGCGTTTCACGGATAACGGTGATCTTCACTTGCCCCGGATAGGTCATCTCGTCTTGAATTTTCTTGGCTAATTCGTTAGACAGGCTTTCGACGTCTTTGTCGTTGAGCTTGTCAGCACCAACGATCACACGCAACTCACGACCAGCTTGAATGGCATACGTGTTGATGACGCCGGGGTAGGTCATGGCCAACTCCTCCAGGTCTTTCAAACGTTTGATATAAGCCTCGACGATTTCGCGACGTGCGCCGGGACGAGCGCCTGAAATCGCATCACAAACCTGCACGATTGGCGCTATCTTAGTCTGCATCTCTATCTCGTCATGATGAGCGCCTACTGCGTTACATATTTCCGTTTTTTCCTTGAATTTCTCACAAATCTTCATGCCTAAGATAGCATGTGGGAGTTCCGGCTCATCATCCGGCACCTTGCCTATGTCGTGTAAGAGGCCAGCGCGACGTGCATGTTTCGGGTTGAGGCCGAGTTCGGAGGCCATTGTGGCACACAGGTTGGCTGTCTCGCGTGCATGTTGTAGCAGATTCTGTCCGTAGGATGAACGGTATTTCATCTTTCCTACTAAACGTATCAGTTCGGGATGCAACCCATGTATACCAAGGTCTATCGCTGTACGTTTACCCGTCTCAATGATTTCCTCCTCTACCTGTTTTTTGACTTTTCCGACCACCTCTTCAATGCGGGCGGGATGGATACGGCCATCCTGCACTAACTGGTGAAGGGCCAGACGGGCTACCTCGCGGCGTACGGGGTCGAAGCCTGAAAGTACGATAGCCTCTGGGGTGTCGTCAACGATAATTTCTATGCCGGTTACGCTTTCGAGCGCCCGGATATTTCGTCCCTCACGTCCGATGATTCGGCCTTTCATCTCATCGGATTCGATTGGAAAGACAGTGATGGAATTTTCGATAGCGGTCTCGGTGGCGATGCGTTGGATGGTTTGCACGACTACTTTTTTGGCTTCCATGTTAGCCGTCATCTTGGCCTCTTCCATGATGTCGTTTATGTAAGAAGTGGCATCCGATTTGGCTTCATCCTTTAATGATTCGATGAGCCGGTCTTTGGCTTCTTTGGCCGACAATCCCGAAATGGTCTCTAATTGTTCTAACTCACGCAGACGCGACTTTTCGAGTTCCTGTTGTTTTTTATCTATGAGTACTAGCTGCGCCGAAAGATTCTCTTTGATGGCATCTATCTCGGCGCTTTTTGTTTGCATGTCTTCCTGACGCTGATTAATGGCTGTCTCCCTTTGTTTGAGTTTCGATTCTGTTGTCTGGATTTTTACGCTACGGGCGGTCACCTGCTTTTCCAATTCTGATTTCAACTGGATAAACTTTTCTTTCACTTCCAGCAACTTATTTTTCTTCATCACCTCGATCTCTTTCTCGGCTTCAACAAGCATCCTGTCACGTCTGGATTTTAAAAGTATCCGCGTGATGATCCATGTAAGCAACCCGCCTGCTAAAAAGGCGAAACTGGTTGCAATGATAGTCACTACATTCATTTTGTTGTTATAATATTATAGTTGTACATATAAAAAACACTGCTTCTGAAGACTTTCAGGTCCTCCGAATCAGTGCGTGTAAAATCAATTTTTTCTGACAGCTACTGCTCTTTCAGATAATCCTTCAACTTTGCATTCAGTTGTTGTATTCTCTTAATGAAAGCTGTCTTATCATTGTATTTTTCCAATTGTAAATGGCTCACTGCAATATCAATGGCTACCATTATCATCAGGTCTTCGTCCGATAAACCGGTTTCAGAGAAAGCCTGCTTGTACGAATTAAACTTTAACCGTAGCTGTCTTGCTGCTTCCCGAACTAACTCTTCGTCGTTAGCGTTTATCCTTAAAGGATACTTCTTCCCTCGCGGGAATACTTCTAACTGTATATCAAGTTTTTCATCCGGCATAAATCATTCATTTAAGAGGGCAATGCATAAATCCACTTCCCGCACTAATTTATTGACCCGCTTACGTGCCTGCTGAAAAGCCTCCTTGTCTTCGGCTAATAGGCGAGCGATAAGCAAATTATCATACTTGGTCTTCAATGCCGTCATCATTCGTTCTGTTTGTAGTATTTTTTCGTCTTTTTCCTTTAAAGATGCCTCTAAAACTCCTATACGACATTTTCTTTCATCGCATAAGTGCATGATATCCTTCGTGCAATCTTCAAAAACCACCAACAAATTACGATCATCTTCGGACATATCCAACCAATTAGGCCACAAAAATAGATAAAGATTTTTAGAGAAACAAATTTTGCATCATTTTTTTTCGTTCCGCAGATAGTCCGTGTCCGCTACACGATTTATGAAAAGGAATCGCAGGTTATCCGCTGTAGCTGTTAAGACTGAAAAACAAAAATCCGGGTTGCAAAAGAGGGTTTCTTCGATAGGATAAACTTCGTGCGACAGCGACGCTGAGGAGTTGACCAAATAATGAACGCCGCTCTTGTTAGGTCTGATATATTGGAAATTGTGGATATTGCCGCAGATATAAAAATCAGGGCATAGCTAATTAAATATAGATAGCGATCCATTTCTATAATGCATCAATAAGAGAACAGATATAGATAACATCTCAATTTTTTTTTGAATAGCATTTAGATTTCCTTCTCATTCTTGCCAGGAAATGCCCGAATAAACTATTATATCCTTCTACTGTAAAAGTTTCCGCCTTAGATTGTATATGTTTTTCCTCATGATTTATATTTTCATATGGCGTCCAATAATCGCTTGCAATATAATTCATTTCGTGTTGTTTTAGTTTTTCCCAAAACTTTGCTGCTGTTTCGTTGCCTCTGTTGCCA
>Ga0082212_10012295_pt1 | contig 10785 bp, 8 predicted proteins | sample TergutNt197P3_FD_71548 | JGI IMG/M metagenome (GOLD analysis project Ga0082212, IMG submission 71548) | Neocapritermes taracua P3 segment gut microbial communities from Petit-Saut dam, French Guiana - Nt197 P3 | ecosystem: Host-associated > Arthropoda: Insects > Digestive system > Gut ...
CAGCACGTACCAGGTAACTTGATTGATTCCTGTCTGGCAATCTGGTGCCTGGTGAAAACATAACGCTGTCTTCAGAACCAGTGGAAGACCAATAATAACTGGAAGTAAATTCAGCAAAAGGATAAAAAGCATTTTCTCATTGCTTAAGTTGCCTCCTTGACCCATAGCTGCTATTTGTATTTGTGCGGGAATACAAAAACCTGCATTACCATGCGATAAATAGAAAAAATTCAAAAAAAACAAGCATAAAGCTATATAAACTGCCATTATAAAGCCAATTGCTGTTTGCGTCAATAGCGTTAAGCCATCTAAACTGTTCTTATAAAGCATAAATATTGATTATATGGCGGAATTAAGAAAGATACTTGGTGAAAACATGAAAGCTTATAGAACAGAGCTCGGGTATTCGCAAGCCAAATTGGCAGAATTAGTCGATACGGCCACCAATTATATCAATCAAATTGAAACCGGAAAGCGTTTTCCGACAGATACAATGCTTGAAAAGATAGCTGCTGCATTAGAAAAACGGCCATTTGAGCTATTTTCTCATATTCACTATGAAGAAAAATTGCAAAAAGACTGGCAAATCCAGATGTTAACCGACCTAGAGAATTTTATCCATGCCCGAATAGCCAAAATGAAAATACCTAGCCAATGATAAGTGCCTTTCTGGAGGAAAATGGACGTATCCTCATGGAAAACCCGGTCAGAATTACCTTTAAAAGGAAGTACAGCAGGAAACGGGTAAGAGCCAATGGCGAAGCCATAGAACCTAAGTCTGCGTTTGCAGCCATTGAAGCAAAGCCGGCAAATTTGTATTATGGAAACATCTAGAAACCCTCATATCACCTTTAAGGATTTATTTTGTGGCTGAAAGTGAAACATCTGAAGGAAAAGCTACCATAGGGAAGATCATTCCCGTTGCGATAGAAGACGAAGTTAAAACAGATTATCTCAATTACGCAATGTCGGTTATTGTATCGCGGGCCCTGCCTGATGTGCGGGACGGGCTGAAACCGGTTCACCGGCGGCTTATGTATTCCATGGGGGAATTGGGGCTCAGGCACAACGCAGCCACCAAGAAATGCGCCCGTATCGTTGGCGACACCATGGGAAAGTTTCACCCCCACGGGGATCTTGCCCTTTACGATGCCCTAGTGCGCATGGCCCAGAATTTTTCCCTCCGGTACCCCTTAATCGAAGGGCAGGGCAATTTCGGCTCACTCGCACCGGACGGCGCGGCGGCCATGCGTTATACCGAGGCCCGTCTTGCCCGTTTCGGCGAAGAAATGCTTCAGGATCTGGGAAAGGAAACAGTTGATTTCGTTCCCAACTTCTCAGAAGAAGAAGTTGAGCCAACGGTGCTTCCGGCGGTGGTACCGAATCTCCTCGTGAACGGTTCAAGCGGTATAGCCGTTGGCATGGCCACCAACATGGCGCCCCACAACATGGGAGAAGTCTGTGAAGCCGTTTGCGCCGTTATAGATAATCCTGATCTTTCCATTGATGATCTCATGAAGTTTGTCCACGGGCCTGACTTCCCGACCGGCGGCATTATTTTCGGGCGCCGGGGCATAAAGGAAGCCTACAAAACCGGCCGCGGCAAGATCATCGTGCGGGGACGTTTCACGGTAGAAACAGGCAAGTCCGGCAAAGAAACAATAGTTTTCAGCGAAATCCCATACGGTATTTACATCAAACCTCTCCTTGAACGCATTGGGGTTTTGGTCCGGGACAAGGTAATAGACGGTATTGCCAATTTCAACGATGAATCCGGCAAGGGCGAGCCTGTCCGCCTTGTTTTTGAACTAAAAAAGGGCGCGATTCTGAAGGTGGTTTTAAACCAGCTCTTTTCAAATACCCAGCTCCAGTCCACCTTCGGTATCATCAACCTGGCCCTGGTAAAGGGCAAGCCCCAGTGCCTTAACCTGAAAGAACTCGTCCATCATTTTGTTGAACACCGGGTCGAGGTGGTCACCCGGCGAACCCAGTACGATCTCAGAAAAGCCGAAGAGCGGGCCCATATACTCGAAGGGCTGATCATTGCCCTGGCAAACATCGACGAAGTGGTGGCCCTGATCAAGGCTTCAAAAGACGTGGCCTCGGCCCGGGAAAAATTACAGGAACGCTTTAAGCTTTCCGAAGCCCAGAGCAAGGCAATCGTGGAGATGCAGCTCGGCCGCCTTACGAGCCTCGAAGTGGAAAAAATCGAGCAGGAACTGGCCGAACTCAAAGTACAAATTGCCTACTATAAAGAACTCCTTGCCAATGAAAAAAAGCTGCGGGGAGTCATCAAGGACGAAACCCGGGCCGTTGCCGAAAAATATGGGGACGCACGCCGTACGGAAATCGTGGCCGGGGAAGTGGAAAACATCAACATCGAAGACCTCATCAAAAAAGAAGAGATGATGATCCTCATTTCCAACCTGGGCTATGTGAAGCGGGTGCCTGTTTCCAGTTACCGCAATCAGGGCCGCGGCGGCAAAGGCATGATCAGCGCGAAACTCACGGAAGATGATTTTGTCGATCAGCTCTTTGTGGCTTCCACCCACGAGTACATCATGTTCATCACCAGCGCGGGAAAAGCCTATTGGATGAAGGTTCACGAGCTTCCCGAAGGAAGCAGAACCAGCAAGGGGAGCCACATCAAAAGCCTTCTTATGGTTTCGCCTAACGAAGACATTACCGCCGTAGTTGCCCTCAAGGACTTCAGCGATAAAGGTGATCGCGGACCTTTCCTCTTTATGGGTACCGCCCGGGGTGTGGTCAAAAAGGTGGCGGTAAGCGAATTTGCCAACGCAAAGACCAGGGGAATTATCGCCATCAGGCTGGACGAAGGTGATAAACTTGTCAGCGCCCTTCTCACCGGCGGTCAGGACGAGGTAGTCCTCATCTCACGGAAAGGGCAGGCCCTGCGTACCCACGAAGAGCATGTCCGGGCCATGGGCCGTTCCTCCCGGGGCGTTACGGGAATGAGGCTAGGCAGCCGCGACGAACTCTCGGGCCTCCTCAAGGTGGACGCTTCGAAAGACGCAGCTTCCGCGGAAAAAATGCTCCTCCTTTCCGAATACGGTTATGGCAAGCGGGTTGAATTCAGCGAGTTCAGTTCCCACGGCCGGGGCACCGGCGGACAGAAGATCTACACGGTTACGGAAAAAACCGGCGAGATCGTGGGCTGTGTCAGCGTTCTGGATAAAGAGGACATCATGTGCATCACCAGTCAGGGCAAATCAATAAAGCTTAAAGTTTCTTCCATACGGGTAATGGGCCGCAGCGCCCAGGGGGTCAGGATACTCAGCATCGACAAACCCGACTTTGTCATCGGCGTGGATCGCATTGTGAAAGAAGAGGAAGCCCAGGCGAACGATTTATTTAGCTAATTTCTTCAAAGGAGTACAAAATGGATTTTGTTCCAAAAGGCATTCTTCCGGCGATGATTACACCTTTTACAAAAGAGTTAAAGGTAAATATTCCCGCGCTGAGGAAACTGATTGATTTCCTTATTGACGGAGGCGTTCACGGAATTTTCGCCATAGGTACTACCGGTGAGTTCTACGCCTTAACCAACGCGGAGTATCAGGAAATTCTGGAAGTTACCATAGACCAGGTAAGGGGCCGAGTTCCCGTGTACGCCGGGGCCAACGCCATCGGCAGCCGGCAGTGCATCGAGCTTGCGGCCATAGCGGAGAAGGCCGGGGTCAACGCCCTAAGTGTACTCACGCCCTACTTTATCACGATTACCCAGAACGAACTGTACGATCACTTTGCGGCCATTGCCGGGAGCACGAGCCTTCCCATCATTCTTTACGACAACTCGCCAAAAACACATCTGTCGATAAAGCCCGCTACCGTGGAAAAGCTGGCGAAAATTCCCAACATCGCGGGTATAAAGGACTCAACAGGCGATCTTACCAACACCGCGGATATCATCAAGCGCACGAAGGGAATGGACTTTCATGTGATGCTGGGCAGGGACAGTCTGATTCACGCGGGCCTGGCCTACGGAGCGTCGGGCGCGGTCGCGGCGTGTGCCAACGTGGCCCCAAAACTTGTTTCCGGTATTTACAACAAATATGCGGCAGGCGATATTGCCGGTTCCCTGGAAGATCAATACAGACTGGTTCCCCTGCGCATTGCCTTCGGTCTTGGTTCTTTCCCCACGGTCATCAAAGAATCCCTGGAACTTCTGGGTATTGAGGCCGGCCCCTGCGCCGCCCCCACCGGCCCCATGTCTGCGGAGGAAAAGGAACAGCTCAGGAAGATACTCAAAGAAATGAAACTGATTGGCTAACAATAGAATGCGGAAACTATTTCTTTTCCTTTGTTTTCCTGAAAGCTTCCGCAAAGGGATTGTACATGGTTCCGTCATTTTCCGGCTCACGCCTGCGTACAGGCGGTTTATTTTTGGCAGCAGGGGCCGGCCGGGCAGCCTCTTTCACAGGGACTTTGGCAGCAGGAGGACGCAGCTCCGTCCTGGCAGAACCTTCGGTTTGCGGACTCGGCGGGTTTTTCCGGGAAAGGCTGATGCGCCGCCTGTCCTGATCCAGACCGATGATGCGGAATTCCAGCACGTCCCCCACTTTAACAATGCTCATTGGGTCTTTAACAAAATGTTCGCTCAATTCGGAAATGTGAACAAGGGCCGTCTCCTTTAATCCCAGGTCCACGAAGGCGCCGAAGTCCACCACGTTTTTAATCTTGCCCGTAACTTTCATGCCTTCGTGCAGATCTTCGAAAGTAATGACCCCCTTCTGCATAACCGGCTTTGGATAGCCGTCCCGGGGATCCCGGTTGGGTTTCCTGAGTTCTTCTATTATGTCGTTGACGGTGGTGTCCCCAACCTGGTAGCGCTCCTTTATTTTGGCTATGATCTCGCTGGAAAGGTTTGCCGTGGCCGTAACAGTGAATGAGGAACCAATAGGCTCTTTCCTTTGAAGCTCTGCCCGTATGTCCCGGGCAGCCGCGTAATTTTCAGGGTGTACCCAGGTATTGTCAAGGACTTCGCCGCTTTCGGGAATTTTAAGGAAACCCGCGGCCTGCTCAAAACTCTTGGGCCCCATACCCGGAACCGTAACAAGCTCCTCCCTGCTTCCGATTTTTCCCTTTTCCTCCCGGTACTGTACGATTTTCCGGGCCAGGGCGGCGTTGATCCCCGAAACATATTTGAGCAGGGAAACGCTTGCGGTATTGAGGTTGACTCCCACGTTGTTCACCACCGAGAAGACCACCTCGTCCAGGGTTTGGGAAAGTTTTTTCTGGTTTACATCGTGCTGGTACAGGCCCACGCCTATAGACTTGGGATCGATCTTCACAAGTTCCGCAAGCGGGTCCTGTAAACGGCGGCCTATGGAAATGGCCCCCCGGATAGTCAGGTCGAGTTCGGGGAATTCCTCCCGGGCAATATCACTGGCGGAATACACCGACGCCCCATCCTCGTCCACCACCGTGTAGAGCACCTCCGCCTGCAAGGCTTGTGGGTTCTCGGAAATTACCGCAGACACAATCTCCTGCACTTCGCGGCTTCCGGTACCGTTCCCCACGGCGATGAGCTGGACATCGTATTTCTTGATCCCTTCAAGAATCAACTTTTTGGCCTCTTCGACTTTGTGATTGTGGATGAGCATGCTTCCCAGATATTTGCCCGTGTCGTCCAGAAAGGCGCATTTGGTTCCGGTACGTATGCCCGGATCTATACCCAATACCCTGGTTCCCTTTATGGGCTGCAGCATAAGGAGGTTTTTCAGATTTTCGCTGAACACAGAGATACCGTGATCGTCCGCGGCATCACCCTGATCCCCGCGGATCTCCCGGATCACCGCCGGGGAGAGCAGCCGTTTGAGGCCGTCTTCTATGGCGGTTTTGTGGTAATCGTTATGTACAATGTACTTATGCTGAAGCATATTTACCGCGGCGTTCTCGTCCACGTCAATCGTAATGTCCAGAACCTCTTCCCGCTCTCCCCGGTTCACGGCCAGGATACGGTGCGGTTTGATCCGGGAAAGGCTCTCCGTATAGTCCCAATACATCTGGTAGGTTGATGTCTTTTTTGCTTCCTCGTCACCCTTGCCTTTAACAATGATCTTTCCGTCTGCGAGATAAAACTTCTTCACCGCAGCCCGGTTTGAGCTTTCCTGGCTTACTTCCTCGGCGATGATGTCCATGGCCCCCTGCAGGGCATCCTGTACCGTCGGCACCGCCTCCGGCACGATGAACTCCGCCGCCTTCGCAACAAGGGCGCTTTCTTCCAGCTCCTTCATGGCCTGGGCCAGGGGGCCAAGCCCTTTCTCAGCGGCGATCATGCCCCTGGTTTTTTTCTTCTTTTTATAGGGTGCGTAGATATCTTCCAGTTCGGCAAGGCTCGCCGCCTTGCTGATGTTTTCGTACAGGGCCTCGGTGAGTTTTTCCTGCTCAAAGATCAGGCGGATAATATCAACACGCCGCTTTTCAAGGTTCGTCCCGCTCTTATAAAGGTGATCGATGTCCTGAACCTGTACCTCGTCGAGACTACCGGTTTTTTCCTTCCGGTACCGGGCGATGAAGGGCACCGTACTCCCCTCGGCAAAGAGATCCACAACAGAGGATACCTGTCCCGCATCAATTTTGAGTGAAACGGCGATACGCTTTATGAGTTCTGTTTCGTTGACCGCAAGGCTGTTGATAAACTCCTGGTTCAGCTGCATTCTTCCAGCATGGCCCGGGCCCGCTGGAAGGCCAGCCGGGGAGAGGTGAAAACCGGTACCGGGTTATTTGCCGTTTCCTTTTCCAGCACTGCCATTGAACCCTGAGCCAGGACTATGCAGTCTACCTCCCTGCTCAGCCGCTTAATATCCTCCAGTACCATGGCATTGTGGCCCGCCGGATTACCCGATCGCAGTACCTTGAAAGCTTCATCGTTCAGCACCGAAACTACATCGATCTTCTTCCCCGCGTCTGCCGCAGCCTGCCTTAAAAGCCGTTCCGAAGAAGGCATCGTCATTGCCAGAGTACCAATGAGCCCGATACGGCTGCCTGTGGCCACCGCCTTTTCCATCATGGGCCTGTCTATCTGCAGCATGGGAACACGGATCATGGGCCGGGCAAATTCCACCGCCTGGTTAAAGGTGGAACAGGCAAGCACGATTAAATCAATTCCCGCATCCTCAAAAAAGCGGGCAAAGGTGGCAAATTTATAAAAATTCACCTTTGGTATGGTTCCTATCGGGGCAGCCATATTATCCCGCTGAACCGTGTCATCCCCGGCGTGCATAATGGACACCTCGGGCATCACTTCTTTCGCGATGGGTTCCAGGGAAACAGCGGTAAACACCGCGGCATGGATTATCCCCAGGGTCTTGCCGCTTAAATCTTTACTCATACTATCCTCCTATATTATGTGTCTTGTTCCCTTATCCTCCAGGAAACCGCTTGAACGGCCAATACCGTAGGCAGCGATGGAGCAGATCAGTACATCCAGAAAGGTTCCTACCGCGATAAGGTAAAAGGCCAGGGGCTTCAGAATAAGGTAGCCCGCTTCAAAACCCCGGCCATAGCCCATGCAGAGTACTGCCAGGGCCGCATAAGCTCCGCTGCCGGGATGGCCGGCCAGCAGAAAAGAGATAGCCATTGCCCGTACCGCGATGGTAAAAATATCCTTCATGGTAATGCCCAGGCTTGAATAGGATTTAATAATCACGATAAAGGCCATGGCGGCAACCATAGCGCTTCCCGCCCGGCCGAAGGCGGTAAAGAGGGTAACGGTTACCGCGTTGGAACGGCGGCGGATTCCCAGGTTTTCCTTTAACTGCCGGAAGAGTACCGGCAGGGTAAAGTTGATATCCCCGGAAAAGAATCCCGCCAGGGCCTGGCTCAGGCAGCCGTACAGAACCGTCCAGGGATTGGTTTTTGGTTTAAGAAAATACAAAAACAGGGGGAGTATTCCGAAGCCCAGAACCACGCTGAAAATTCCGAGAAGCAGGATAAGATCCCGGAACACATCGGCCTTCAGAACACCATGAAACCGTATGGCCCAGTATGCGCTGAGGATTATCATCACGAACCCAAGGATCTCCGAAAAAAACGAAGCGATATGGTAGAAAATCCGGGAGAGGGAATCCACCAGAGAGATGACGGGTTTGGTATAATTCCGGTCATAGGATAACCCCATGCCCAGAAAAAAAGCAAAAATACAAACCGGCAAAAGGTAGACCCCATCGTTCATCACCGCGGCAAACATATTTGAAGGAAATATCCGGAGTATATGTTCAGCCGTATTCAGGGAAACCGCTTCGACCTGTTCTTCAATAAGAATGGGGATACGGGCAGGGGGGAAAAAAAGCGTTACCAGGATTCCCGCGGAGATGACAAAGGCAGAACAGCAGATAATAACCACAAACGTTTTGGATACCAGAGCCCAGAACTGACCATCCTGTCTGAGCTCGTAAACGGCAATGGTCAGGGAAAAAACGAGAATTGGCACAAGTCCGTAACGTCCGATATGGATCGCCAATTCTCCAAGCCAGGCAATGCCTTTTATGATTGTTTGATTATCTGGGGGAAAAAGAAGACCAAAAGCTACACCCAAGAGAGAGCCTATAAGAAATTTCAGCCAAACCTTCATTGTCTCAGCATACCTCAAAGAGAGACGGATTGCAAGGCAAACAAGGTGTCAGTCGCCTTTTTTCGGTTTTTGCCGCTCCGGCGGCCGGGTGTAGTAATGCGAGGCGATCATGCTTATTCCCGCCCCGGTAAATCCGTCCTGGATATTCTGATAAAGCAGGGAATACGTTAACTGAAACTTTTCTATCTGTTTTATGGCGACATTTACCTCATACTCCGCATAAAAATCATTCAGGCTGGTTTGAAGCACAAAAGGCTCAGGACGCTCTTCAACATTGGGTGTTTTTGCCGCGGCCGCCAGGAGGATCTCGTGAACCTGGCGCCAGGGAACATCGTAACCCATGGTAATTTTGGCGTGGAGCAGGAGCCCTTCTTCTTCCTCCTCCACAGAGGTATTGTAATTGATGACCTCCGAGTTAAGGACCATTAAATTGGGAAAGGTGATATATTCGTTTTTGATATTTCTGATCCGTACCACAAAGGGAGATTTTTCTACCACAAAACCCGTAAGTTCCTTTATCTTAATCCGGTCACCGATTCTGAAAGGCCGCATATAGGTAATCACCAGGCCCGCGATAAGATTGCCGATGGCGGAGCTGGAACCAAGAGAAAAAATGATACCTACAAAAACCGACACGCCGCGAAAAGCCTGGGACTCAGATCCGGGCAGGTTGGGATAAATAACCGCAATGGTAAAGGCATACAAAAACACCCGGAGTATATTAAACGTCGGCCAGGCCCATTCCGCGTAAAATCCCGGAAATACCAGTTTTCCTTTTGCGATCTGGTTGGCAAAGAATTTGAGTCCCCGGAGTACATATTTTGCAATAAGGAGAATAATTATAATGGTGATGAGGTTTGGAATAAACTTTACCGTATCCATCAATATGTTTTTCAGCGGGTGGAGGATATAACCGAAAATAGTGGACGCCAATTTTTCCGTGGCCGGATACAGGCTGAAAATAATGGGGAAAGTAATAAAAAGCTGAAAGATCGTTATCAGGTATTTCAGGATTCGCAGAAGAAAGAGAATAACATTTACAATCTGTTTGGCTGAAAGAATTTTATAATTTTTAATCGTAAGAGGTCTGATCCTGCTTCCCGCGTCGGCTTTAATCTTCGAGCTTATTTTTTTGAAGATGAGCCAGACAAGCCAGATGAGCAAGGCCTGGCCCGCCATAACCGCAGCGGCGATACCAAATTTTTCCGTATAACCCAGAAGTTTTCCATCGTGGATGGCAGCTTCTACAACCTGCTCCGCAGCCTCGGCGCCGGTTTCCAGTTCAATATCATCCATTTTTTATTCCTTTTTATTTATTATTATACTGCTGATTTACGGAAAGTTCAAACAGGGCATATCCTGGCGCCTATGGTTTTTCCTCCGCTCCTCGGTTATACTCCTTTTATTGAGGGAGAGTATGGGGAAAAAACTGAGAGTAGGCATCCTTTTTGGGGGGAAATCGGCGGAACACGAAGTTTCCCTCCAGTCCGCCAAAAATGTATACGACGCCATTGACCGGACTCAATACGAACCGGTGCTTATAGGGATCGACAAAAGCGGCCGTTGGCTCTTGAACGATGAATCCCGCTTCCTCCTGGACGCAGACGATCCCAAGCGAATACGGCTTAACCCTTCAAGTGATGCGGTCGCACTCATTCCTCAAAGTAGGGGGACAATCGCCAATTTGTCTTCCGTTGAAAATGGAAATAGCAAAAACGACAACGGAAACAACGGCTTCCGAGGAAACACCGGCCTCCAAACCATTGATGTGGTTTTTCCAATACTACACGGCCCTCTTGGTGAGGATGGTACAGTTCAAGGCCTCCTGAAACTGGCGGATATCCCGTTTGTGGGTTCCGGGGTACTGGCCTCCGCCGTTGGTATGGACAAGGACGTGATGAAACGCCTGCTTAAAGAAGCGGATCTTCCTATCGGTGAATTCCGGGTCTACCGTGCCGGTGAGACAATTCCTTCTTATGAAAAAATATGCGCCGAGCTTGGATCGCCTTTTTTTGTAAAACCCGCAAACATGGGATCTTCGGTGGGCATAAGCAAGGTTCATAACCAGGATGAATATCTCCCAGCATTGAAGGACGCCTTTGAATACGACACAAAAATTGTAATTGAGGAATTTATTCCCGGCAGGGAATTGGAGTGTTCGGTTTTGGGATCGTTATTCGGAACATCAG
>Ga0082212_10012296_pt1 | contig 10785 bp, 6 predicted proteins | sample TergutNt197P3_FD_71548 | JGI IMG/M metagenome (GOLD analysis project Ga0082212, IMG submission 71548) | Neocapritermes taracua P3 segment gut microbial communities from Petit-Saut dam, French Guiana - Nt197 P3 | ecosystem: Host-associated > Arthropoda: Insects > Digestive system > Gut ...
AAGCGCCTGCAGAAATAGTGACAGGCGCTTGAATCATGCATGACATTTGTCATTTTTTCAAATGTTTATGAAGTTTGCTTAACAGCTTGTCATAATCCACCGGTTTGCCGATATGGTCGGTCATACCGTCAGCAAGGTATGTCTCCACTTCGCTCATAAGGACATTGGCTGTCATTGCGATGATCGGAATCGTCGCGCCATCCGGTGATTCAAGCGCGCGGATGCGGCGGGTCGCCTCCATTCCGTCCATCACAGGCATATTAATGTCCATAAGTATGATGTTGCATCCGGTTGGATCGGACGAAAACATTTCCACTGCTTCACACCCGTTTTCCGCGCAAACGATTTGTAACCCTGTATCTTCGAGCATAGCTATCACAATTTCCCGGTTTATTTCAACATCCTCCACCAGCAGCAGCCTTTTACCTTCAAGAGAGATCTGACTATCGTCTTTTGTATCAGGCGCTCTTAATTGCGCTTTAATAGTAAACGCGAATTTTGCCCCTTTCCCCAACTCTGATTCCACCCATATTTCACCGTTCATCAACCCAACAATGTGCTTTGATATGGCAAGCCCAAGTCCCGCGCCGCCGAATTTCCGATCTATGCCTCCGTCCGCTTGTTCAAAAGGTATAAATAGCTTCTCGCACTGTTCTTTTGACAAGCCTATACCGTTGTCGATCACCTCTATCTGCATGGTGAGCGTTTCATCCTTAACTTCGCGGACATGGGCATTTATTTGTATCGATCCCTGCTCCGGTGTGAATTTGACCGCGTTTGACAACAGATTCAGTATGACCTGCGTAAGCCGCCTTTCGTCGCCTGTAAGGGTATCCGGTATGGACGGGTCTATGTCGGTTGTTAGAGATTGCTGTTTTTTCCTTATATCCGGGTTGGCTCTGTTTAATATCTCCCGTATTATAACGGCAAAACTAAACTCCGAACTGAACAGCCGGAGCTTGTTGTCTTCGATGTCGGACATATCCAAAACGTCGTCAATCAGCTTCAATAAATGACCGGACGCATTGTTGATCTTATCGAGCATATCATCGCGCTTCTCAGCCTCGGAAGTGCTTTTTGCCAAAGTGGTCATACCCATTATGGCGTTCATGGGCGTGCGCATTTCATGGCTCATGCGGGATAGGAACTCGCTTTTGCTGCGGCTGCTTTTCTCAGCGGTCTCTTTCTCAATGATTAAGCGGGTTTGGTTGATGATTTTAATTTGGTTCTGAACCCGCAGCTTGACGATGGCTGGGCTGAACGGCTTGCTTATGTAATCCGAAGCGCCTATAGACAGCCCCTTTTCTTCATCGCCGGTATTATTAAGTCCTGTGATAATAATCACAGGGATATTTTGCGTCTTATCAGAGTTTTTCAGTATGGAGATCACGGCGTATCCATCCATTTCAGGCATGATGATGTCGAGCAGAATAACGTCTGGAAGATATTTCTCCGCGGCCGCAAGCGCCTTTTGCCCGTCTTTCGCCGCGTACACAGTATAATCAGGGCTGAGGATATGCGTCAGAGCCATAATATTTGAGTTTTCATCATCCACTACGAGTACGCTGTTATTCTTTAATGTATCCATAATTTATCTCCAATATTTCTTTATTTCCGTTAGTGTCCGGGCCGCCGATTCAAAATCATAGTCTTCTATCTGCTGTGCGAGTTCTTCTGCTCCCGAAACAGAGCGGATTTCGTCGACCAGATTCACGCACTCCGGGTTAATGTTTTCGAGCATAGGTTCCAGCCGCTCAAATAACGCCCGCACACTTTCAGCGTCCAAGTTTTCGATTCTGCCATTCTCCGCAGATTCATCATACAAAGATTTCAATTCATCAAGAACAACGTCTAGTTCAGCTTTAAGGCGATTCATAGAATCACTCTCAACAGGGATCGCCCCGTCTTTAAGCAGGGCCTCGACCGCGGCGGCGGCGTCTTGCAGCGCGGTTTTTCCGATTTGCCCGGCATTGCCTTTCAATGTGTGCGCCAGTCTATGGGCAAGCGTTACATCTCTTGCGTCAATGGCTTTGGCTATATCTGAGTATTTGTTTTGATTATCCTTAACAAATTTGATACGCAGTTTCGTTTGTAATTCATCGTTATCCTTTGTTTCAGCAGACTCATCCACGGCAGAGATACTCACAGGTGTGAGGTGATTTAACAGGCAACGCCATAATTCCTGCGCCGTGAACGGTTTACCGACACAATCCTCCATACCGCATTTTTTATAATTATCCAGTTCGTTGGACATCATATTTGCTGTCATCGCCACAATAGGGGTACCCGTACCCAATGCAGTGATTTTCGACGACGCTTCAATTCCGTCCATTACCGGCATAAATACATCCATAAATATGATATCGAAAGGAGTTTGTCCGTTTTTTATGCGTTCCTGTACCATCTCCACGCCTGTTTTACCGTTTTCCGCTATAACGGTATTAAGCCCTACCCGCGCGAGATGATCGCATATGACCTGTTGATTCATCGGGTTGTCTTCGCATACTAAAACCAAGCCATCGAAAGCCGGTTTTTCGATTATGCCGATCTCAGAGTATTCCGGCGCAGCTTCCGGCGCTTCTATGGTATCAAACACAAGTTCAAAGCTAAATGTACTGCCGGCGCCGGGTTCGCTTTCCACCGTCAGCTTACCGCCCATCAGCTCAATGATATTTTTTGTTATCGCCAGCCCAAGCCCCGTACCGCCGTAATTGCGCGTCGTACTGGAATCAGCCTGCATAAACGGATCAAATATCCTGGCCATCTGCTCTGCGGTCATCCCTATACCACTGTCTTTGACCTCAAAATATATCGTCATGGAATCGTCGTCAGAACACTTTATTGCAGACGAGAGTTTAACCGTACCGGTGTCTGTGAATTTCACCGCGTTGGACAAGAGATTCATGAACGCCTGGTACAGCCTTACCGGGTCGCCCAATAATCTTTTACCAATTGGCGGTTCCGCGTAGACCCTCAGATCGAGGCCTTTTTCAGTGACGCTTGGATAAATAACCGATTGGCAGCGTATAAATACACGGTGAAGGTCAAAGGGGACATTTTCCAGCTCAATCTTGCCCGACTCTATTTTTGAAATATCCAGTATATCGTTTATGATCTGCAATAACCATTTTGTACTGTCGGTGATCTTTGCGAGATAGTCTTTGACAGGAGGAGATGCTGCCTTATCCAGAGCAAGCTCGGCAAACCCCATGATACTGTTCATAGGCGTCCTGATTTCATGACTCATGTTGGCAAGAAAAGCAGATTTTGCTTTGTTCGCGGCTTCCGCGGATCCAAGGGCGGCTTGCAAATCCTTTTGCAGCTTATGAGAAGTGGTCAAATCCAGCATATATCCTACAACGGCAAAACTATCTCCGTAGGGAATACGCTTTAACTCAATTTCTGCGATTACTGTCTTTTCGTTTATGCACAAGACTGATTCAAATTTTGTATAGCCGTCAACAACCGCTGCTTTTAGCCGTTCGGACATTGGTATGGAAGGCCGCCCGTCCGGCTGCAAATCGGGTATGCTTTTTGCCATTTTTTCTGCGAAGCCGGAAAGCAGCTCACTTTTCGTTTCAAATCCCATATATCGAACGGCTGCAGGATTGCAGTCTATTACGGTAAGACTGTCGTCAAACATGATATTGACATGCGGGTTGCTTTCAAATATGGCGGTAACCGTTTTTTGGGCGGTTTCAAGCGCGTTGACCGCTGTTTCCAGTTCGGAAGTCCGCCGGGCTAAAGCGTCTTCCTTCTCACGTACATACGTCAAATCCGTCATATAGCCCAAAAGGGCAAAACTGTCGCCGTATGGTATGCGCTTTAATTCCAGGTCTATGGTCTTTGTTTTTCCGCCAATGACCAATGTAATCTCATCTTTATAATAACCGTCTTTAACTGTGGCCGTCAGCACTTCAGCCATCGAAAGCGAGGGCTTTCCGTCCCATTGGAGCGGAGGTATACTGCTTATCATCCTTTCGGTAAAACCTGCTATCAATTCTTCCTTTGTCCGAAAGCCCATATATTCAATTGCGGAAGGATTGCAGTCCAATACCTTGAAACTGCTGTCGAACATAACGTTTATATGCGGGTTGCTCTCAAAGATAGCCGTTACGGCACGTCTGGTATCTTCCAGCTCTTTCTCGTTCAGAACTCGCTGTGTTACATCTACCGCAACACCGTGGCAGCCGGCGAATACTCCGTCTTTTTGCCGCGCTGTTAGGGTGAATCGGTAATATCTGCCTATTGTTGACAAACACTGAAAACGCGCTAATTGCGTATGGGCGGACTCAAGCTGTCCGAGTTCGTTCGCTACGAATTCTCTGTCTTGTTCCGCAACAAAATCAAACAATGATTTACCTTCAATATCAGCAGTTGCAAGGGTGCTATCGGGTTTCCGCCGTATATTTGTCACTACATACCGGGCATCCATTTCGATTACACATTCAGTGAACGCTTCCCAAAATGAAGCCATCCAGGTTCTGTCCATATGATTGATTTTGCTCCTTCCTTATAAACTCCGCTAAAACTCAATAAGCGTGATCATTTCCACTTTTTTACTTTTAACGCCGATAACCATATCCTTGGCAAGCATCGCTATCATAGATTTTTCAAGCCCGTCCCATTGTTCTGCTTTGTTCACCGCGGACAGCTCGTTTTGATAGACTGCCAATGAGAAATATGGTGTCAGCCCCATGCCGTCCCAAAAGGGTCCCTTTCCGGATACGTCCCAATTTGACGCTACTATTTGAGCATATTCGCCGCTATCCGTTAACAGGCTTTCAAAAATCATGCTGATTTGTCCGAATATCCCTTTTGATGTTTCGTTTTCAGTGTGATCGGAGAGCGGGGTCAGCTTTTCTTTTTGCCCGGGAATGACCGGCATATTCACACTGAGAATCAGGATAAAAGCACGCCCGTCATTTTCAATAAAAAACTCATAGTCTACATCGCAATACTGGTGTACAGTCAGACTTAACATTTCTTCCGCCAGCAAGCGCAGCTTTCCTGACGCCGAGGGAGGCAGCTTGCAATTAGTTCCGATTCTCTCCGCTGCCGCGAGTATAGTTTTCATTTCATGCTTTTTTGTATAAATGTCGGATTTTATTTTTTAGCCCTCCAATTCATTCTTTTCCGCTAAGCCGATACAATCATTATGACTATAGCCGCTCAATAAAAAAATCCCCCGTGGGGGGTATGCGTCGAGATAGTTTTTTGAACAGACAAGATCCTTTGATATAATAATGAATACCATAAATAATAACGGGGGAGCTTGTGGAACAGACGATATTAACCGAACAGGCGCCGAGAACTGCGCTTATGAAGTTACTGGACGGCCTTTTAGGAAAAAAGATCATATACATACATGCGCCGGCCGGCTTCGGCAAAACGGTGTCCTCCCATTTGTGGCTGGAACACAGGAAAGAGCTTTCCAATGCAAAACGGGCATGGGTCAGCCTTGATGAATACGATAATAAAACCTCTGAATTTTGCGGAAGGTTTTCCCACGCGCTTGCGGGTCTTCAGCCGAAAAATTCTTCCCTTCGTGAGTTCGTAACGAACCCGTCTTTCAGCGCGGCGCCTGTCGAGTTTACCTTGCGCGCGCTTGGCTCCTTTAGTGAGGAAACAAACGAAATCATTCTCGTTCTTGACGACCTGCATAATATCTCCAATGATGAAATTCTCAAATTGCTGCCGTCTTTGTTCAAGCGGCTGCCAAAAAACTGCATCGTCCTGCTTCTCAGCCGCATGGCGCCGCCGGACAGCTTTTCTGAAATGGTGGCCAAGGAAGAATTGGCTGTCATAGACGCTGGATATTTGCAGTTCACCTGCGGAGAGATAAAACTGTTTTTTAATAAAAACGGGCAAAGTCTTTCAACACGGCAAGCTGACGAGATCGCGGCATCCACAGGCGGATGGGCGCTTGGTATCAGGGCGCTGCTGCTGTCAGAAGAAAAATCCTATAGCATTAGTTTGACCGGCCGTTATCTTGAGATTTTTTTAAAAACGCATGTATGGGAAAAATGGGACGACCGGCTAAGAAGGTTTATGATGTTGGTATCGGTAGCGGAGGAACTTACCCCGGACTTATGCGAGTGGCTTGCGGCGGATGAAAAAACGCTTCCAAAGATCTCTGTCGCGGAGGTGTTGGCGGATCTCGCGCGCGAAAACGCCTTCTTAAGATCGACAGGAAACGATACCTACCGTTTTCACGATTTGTTCCGTGAATTCTTAATCCACATGCTGGAGGAACACAACGAACAGCAGGTAAATAAGCAATGGAACAGGATGGGCGATTATTATTATGAAAAAAAAGACTGCTTCCGTTCCGTGCGATACTATTCTAAAGGCAAGAATGACGATGGCGTGGCAAAATCCATTTATTTCATGTATGGTGACCACAATTCGATTTACAACTCTATCGAAGAAACGATGCATTCTGTTCGTTCGACGCTGACGGAATCTGTTTTGGAAAAACACCCCTATCTTTTAGAAGGTTACGCGTGGGTTGCTTATATGGAAGGACGCACTGAAGACTTTGAAAGCATATTGGATAAATACTACAAACTGTTCCCTAAAATCGTCATTAAGAGACCCCGCTCTGTTATCACATTAGTTCTTTTGCATACGATAGACTACAGAGAAAATTTCATACGGACAATGAAAGCGCTCCGCCGGCTTCCCCACAAGGAGGATTTTAGAGTCACGTCACCCAGCATTTCTCACAATATGCCTTATTTTCACCGTTCTTTCAGAGATTTTTCAGATATGTCTGTTGATATGGAAAACAATATAGAATTAGTTGAAAAGAGCATTGGTGATGTGATCGGAAAGGATTTCCCCGTAATCAAAGAGTGTTTCTACGCGGGGTTTCATTACGAAAAAGGAAATTTGGACGAGGCGCGCGAACATGCTTTGGCGGCTTGCTCGAATATACCGGACGGCGGTACTCCGGAAATCATGTTTTGCGCCATGATGATTTTGGCGTCGGTATTGTTTGCCGACGGCCAAACGGCTGACGCGAATAAAATTATAGATAATACAAAAAACATGATAGAAAGCCATAACGCCTTATATTTGCTGGGAAACCTCAGGGCATATATATTCAGGCTTAAATTAACCGAAGGCGACAAAGACGCGGCGAAGGAATGGATGAGGGAATATGGCGGAAGTGTATTGGACAATCTGACGTTCTTTGAGTTATATAAGCATTTCACATCCGCAAGGGCGTATATCGTTATGGGGAATTACGCCAATGCGATATTGTTTCTTAAAAAACTGTTGGAATTATGCAAGCGATACAGACGCGCTCTTGATATAATCGAAACGCACATATTACTTTCCATCGTATATTGGAAAAAAGGAGGATCGGGAGGACAATCCATCGCGCTGGACTATCTGGAAAAGGCTGTCGTATCGGCGCATGAATACGGATATACACAGGTATTTGCCAGAGAGGGAGCGGAACTTGTCAATATGCTGCAAAGGCTTCAGAAACGCGCTGTACAGGCAAGTTACCCGGGTGATATTCCGGCCGGTTTTGTAAAGACCCTGTACATCGCCGCTATTGCGGAGGCAAAATGCTCCAAAGGGCTTACGGGAGGAAGGACGCCTAAAGATTTAGCTTTTACCGATAAGCAAAAAACAGTTATGCTCATGCTGTGTGAAGGCTGCAGCAGAAATGAAATCGCAGAAAAAATGGTTCTAAAGCCCTACACCATAAAATCTCACATTGAGCTTATTTACAGAAAGCTCGACGTATCAAATAATATTGATGCTATTATTAAAATTAAGGAACTGGGAATATTGGAAACCGAGAAGAAGTAGGAAACGTAAAGAATTGGTAAGCAAGGCTATTGTTATTTTAATAATTTCTATGTTGTGCGTTTTGTCCGCGTCATGCTCGGCTGATACCGGGAATGACGGAATTGAGGCCGCGTCTGATCCCCCGCGTGACAGCGAATCCATCGCCACGCCATCCGAGGTTCAGAAAGTATCGGCGGCTGAGGGGAAGCAGCTTATGGAGGAACTTGAGAGCTATGTCCTCATAGACGTCAGGTCGGCTGATGAATTCGCCGGCGGGCATATAGAGGGCGCTGTTTTGATCCCTGCCAATGAGATTGCGGAACGCGCGGAAAAAGAGCTTCCCGATAAAGACATGCCTATCTTCGTCTACTGCCGCAGCGGAGCGCGCAGTGCCAATGCAGCGGCAACCCTCGCTGGCCTTGGCTACACTACCGTATATGACCTGGGCGGGATAATTAACTGGCCGTACGGGATTACAAACAACTAAGCGAATATCAGATAAATAGCTTTCGGTAGTCCTCCGCTGTTGATAGCGGGCCCTGTTTTTCATGCAATTCCTTTATCAGCCTGCCTCTTTCATCATCGCATTTGACAGCAGCGGACAAAACCTCCATGAGTTCGTCGTCACTTGAATAATTAAGTGAGTAATCCGGCGCCTTGGCGAACGGAGCGAGGGCCAATACCAGGAGATTGCCATAGTAGGCGTCTTTGACCACATCCAGTACATGTCCTCCTCCATTAATGTCCAGATAAACGGAGGCCTTTTTAATCTCCTCCCGGATCTCTTTTTGATTTGTATTAGGTGTCAGTACAAGATTCGGATACTCACTGCCGAGCCCGTGAAGTTTCTCACTCATCTGGGTCAAAGCCGCGACGGAAAATGTGAGTTCCGGAAACGCGCTCAGGAGCTTTTCAATTCCATGAATCTGATCGCTGCTGGTCAGGATAAAGACCCGCTTTTTATCATAGTCATGTTTTTCGGCGAACTGGCCGATATGTGACAGATAACTGAGCTTTTGTTTCGCTGAGGGATAATCCGCCCTTGCTTTTTCCAGATAGTCCTCATTAAAAAACACTATGTCCGTCAGCGCTTTTTGACGCAAAAGTTCTTCTGTCATATTTCCCGGCAGCTGATCCTCTATCTTTTCCTGCCAGAACAAAACCGTATCGGGCCTTAGGCTTCTTTCCCGTGAAACAAACAAAGGGTATGACAGAGAGTTGATCAGCGTCCTGTCATCATTCAGCTCCAGTTCATCCATAAAATGCATCAAAAACCTGGTCAGATTGGCGAACCCGTACCTTTTGTTCTCATAAATCAAGGTGATAAAACCGGATAGTAGATTCATCTGTATTACCTCATCCGCGCCATGGTAATACACCGTCTGATAGGGAACCCCATTATGATAATAGGACGCACCGTACCGTTTGCCAAACTGATTGTAATGATCCGTGCGGGATATCTTTTGGTCACGCAGCAGCCAGTCCACACTCTGCACAAGCCTGAAAGAATTGGGGCGATAGTTGATCCTTCCGATCAGATACCCGTCTTGCAATACTTCTCCGAAGACATGGCTGCCCTGCCTGATCTCACAATACTTTGGAACCGAAATTTCATCGAAAAACAGTTCCCGCCCCTCTTCCCCTGTCTCCGTATAATATGTGAATGGACATAAGGCATCTTCAGGCAACTCCCCGTGATACTGAGCAAATATAGGAATATATGAAATGCCGGCTGTATCCAATGACTGCATCAGGATTTTCGTCATGTCATTGTACTGGCCAAACAATCCAATCATTCTTCATCCCTCTTCAGAAGCTTTTCCCACTTTTTCTGGACGTTTTTTTCCAAATACACGCGCGCTTTTTCACGGCTTACCGCCTTCATCAGATCCAGATCCTCGCTCTCAAGCAGGTCCACGATCCCGACTGCGAGATTTTCTATATCCTGATTGCTCCCTTCATAGAGGAATAACAGCCCGTTGACGCCTTGTTCAACCATCTCTCTGTTGCCGTAATCGACGTCAAAACCAACGATGGCCAAACCTTCTGATATGGCTTCCATCAGGGATATCCCAAATCCCTCCGAAGTGGAGGCTGTCACATAGAGGCTGTAACCGGAATACAAACCTTCCAGAACCTGGTGCCCTTTTAAGAAAATGTATTCTTCGGAATTGGTTTTTTTGATTAGGTCTTCCAAATCGTTTCTTTTTCCCTCGCCATAGATATCCAGTCTTATCTCCGGAATGGATTTTCTCGCTTCGATGACAGCCCTGATCAGAATATCAATGTGTTTTTCCGGAGCTAATCTGCCGGCCGTCATCAGCCGGAACCTGTCATAATCCTGAGAATCCGGGATCGTTTTTACCGCGCCCACCGGTATGCACACGACATTTGCGGAAAGCCCCAATCCCTCAAGCTGCCCCTCAAGCACTTCTTTTTGCCGGTTGGTGGACACAATGATACCCTCGAACTGGTCCGCGTGGGAAAATACATGCTCATAATGATTGTTCCACAGCAAAACATCATCAGCGTGCTTCAGGTCATAGTGCTCCGCGTGAACCACAGAGAACAACCGATGGCTGCCTATTACCGGATAGATGCCATCAATCACATCTAAAGCGCGGTCTACGATCACCGCGTCCGTTTCGTCAGAAAGCAGTTTTTTAAAAAAATACTGGAAGAACAAAGAGCGGCCGTCTATCACCATCCCTTCAATCAAGGTCTGGGATATTTCCCGATCCTGATAGAATTGCTCGATAGCAGGCTCTCCCTGTTCGGTATAAAATACTCTGCGTATCAATTGGCCGTCCTGATAATACTCTATATTGTTCAGCGACTCGTCATAATGGTCAACCCGCTCAAGCTTGTTTGAGACAATAGTATCAACCCGGTCAATGAACCTATCCCGAGTCGTCCAGATTCGGTATCTTACCGTAGCGTTCTTCAGATGAAGGTCTATATACTTTTCGTTGGAAT
>Ga0082212_10012297_pt1 | contig 10785 bp, 4 predicted proteins | sample TergutNt197P3_FD_71548 | JGI IMG/M metagenome (GOLD analysis project Ga0082212, IMG submission 71548) | Neocapritermes taracua P3 segment gut microbial communities from Petit-Saut dam, French Guiana - Nt197 P3 | ecosystem: Host-associated > Arthropoda: Insects > Digestive system > Gut ...
ATAATGTATAGGCGCCCAAACCCCCGAACAGATGTGTCTGCTCAAACCCTTCGCGCGGATCCAAAAGAACGGCGGTAGTGTTGCCTGCAGGCGCCTCAACAGGTCGAAGTACCGAACAGTAATCACCGCCCCGGATAAGAATACCCGTATCGTTTTCTGTTTTTTTCAAATCGCCGGCGTCCGGAATACTGATGCCGTATCCGCTCAATGACAAATAAACAGGGTCGGGATAATTATGCCAGAACACATACAGTTCGCCATCGTTTCCAATGAGCGTATGCGTGATCATATCGTCCCGTCCAAAATCCGGGGTTCTATTATCACTGCCGGAAGATTTCAACTTGTAGATGCTTGCAATATGGTCGGGCTCAATAAGTAACGGCCTGGGTTGATAGCGGTATTGCCATTTGACGCCGTCGTAGGAATAACCGGTACGACCCGCGCCGTTATCTTCCCCGCCTTCACCCGGCAGGCAAAATCCGAGCGTGGATGAATAAGCATGTTGACCGTATTTAATTTGTGATTGCCAGATTGTTCGATCAACGGGCTGGCCAACCGGATACATGCGTGCTTCGCCGTCGACAGGACTTACACGAAGCGCCATTTCGGCTCCTGCAACAACCTTCTTTCCGCCGGTAGCATCAGCGGGCATCGCCTCTTCCTGTTCAGTCCAAAACGGATGATCCTCCGACATTAAAAGGCAAGCCAGTCCGTGCAGGGCAAAATAGGGATCGCCTGGAATCAGGTAATTTTCGGGAACGCTGAGATTCATTCCGCGATAACCCATATTGAGCAATTTATTATCACCCAGACAGCCGTTTTCCCAAAAATATTTCATGTTTCCCGAAGCAATACGTCGTGCCAGGCCGGGCGGCAAGGTGTTGTTACCGTTGATGACAGCCCATGCAATAGCGGCATTGTTGGCAAAACGATACGACAGCGAACGCCCCCACGGTATCGGACCGCCGTCGCGACCGAAAAGATAAGGGAATGTTTCCAAAAACCGGGAACTGGTTCGCTGTATCTCTTCGCCGAATTGTTCCCGCCACACCGGATCATACCGGTACAGCATCTGGTTGAACAACTGGAATCCCCACAGATTGTAATAATCGAATCCGCGATTGCCGCCATCAATAAACCAGCCGTCGCCGCGATACCATCCCATCAGACGCCCGAACATTCGGGTGTGATGTTCCCGGTTGGATTCGACGCCGTACTTTTCGAGAAGCGCGGTGGCAAACATGTGAAAATAATAGTGGTTGTTGCTATAGGTAGAGTTATAGGACTGCTTCCGGAGATAGGCCAGCAGGTTCTGTTTCTGCTGATCTGTCAACGGGTTCCAGAACCGTTCGGGACAAATATATACACCCCATGCAAACGACACGCCTATCTGGTCGTTTGGCAGGGGTTCACCCCAATATCCGTCGCTTTTCGGATCGGTACCCCGGATAATGGCATTTAGAAAAGGCTTTGAAATTGATCCCTTATATCCCGCGACTTCATCCTTTCCGGTTGCTGCCGTATAAATAATCGCACCGATCATGATTCGTTCCATGATTCGCTGCTGCGCTTCGGCAGGGGTGTCCTGATATTGTAGAAAACCGCCTTCCGTTTCGGGCAGGGTAAAGATTCCCGTCTGGGGATGAACATAGGAAAGCGCCCCGGCAATGATTTGTTCGGTGATTTCAATCCAATGCGCCCGCGTATAGCCGGTGTAAGGACTTAACCGGAAATCATTTGCCGATTTAAGATTGACGGCTGGCTGTGCAAAAGTCGAATACGCATTAGTGGCCATCAACAGTATGATAATCAATAATCTGTTCATCTTTTGTCAAGGTTGTTCCATTTGATTCCAGTGCGACGAAGCGCATATCCAAGTTCTTTACGGTAGTCGCCGAAACCGGTTATCTGGTGGAAGCCGACCAGATTGCCTGCAAGAATTTCGTCCGAACATTCGCGTCGGACAGTTATCTGCGTGCGACATGCCGAAGGTTTGAACGGAACACCTGCGATGGTTCCTTTAAAACCAATCCAGTGATCACATTTAAAACCGGGAACGATATGTGTTGTTTCCATTCCAATGGGAACATCAACCCAGGGTGCTGCACCAAAGTCGGATTCATAATGGGTAACGATCCGAACAGGGTTTAAGGTTTTACCGTCCATCTTACGCGGAGCGGTACAGTGAGCCCACGTAGAGGAGCCGTTGACCGGAAAGCAGGGATTGCCGAAAAAGACCGGTTTGCCGCTAATGTTGCTCAATAGCATGGCGCCCGGAATCGTCACGAAGTCGGATTCGCAGTATGCCTGATAACCGTCATCATTGAGCGTAGTCAGCGTCATGCAGGCAGTTGTTTTGGATGCCGGTATGATGGCACCCATACACGAATTGACTGTAATATAATTTGTATCAACTGTTTGCATAAGCAGCCTGAATAGTTCGTCGAGCATAAATGCAAGTACGAGAAATTCTATCTTCGTTTCCAGTTTGGTACCCGGAATTTTGAGATAGTCTTCGGTGCGTTGCTTTGCCCTCGCCATCACACTAACGTCTGCTTTTGCCTCGTTAATCAGTTTTTTCAAATCGTCATAACCGACGTCATTATATTCAAAATTCCATATCTCTTTAGCAAGTTTGGGAACGTTGCCATACGGTTGAGCCCACCCCGATGCGCCGCCAATGGTAACAATTTTGGCATCTCTGGTGTTCTTCAGACCACAAAGCGCTCGAAAACGCCAGTTGAGTTCATCGATATTATCGACGACAACATCATCAAATGTGACATTCGGCAATTTTGCTTCGTCCGAAATCTGGCGCAGAAAACGCGTACTGATGGTAGTGATGTGGCGATAGACAGGGCCGCTGTTCCAGCGCATAAAAACAACGACATCCTTTCCAAAATCCTGAATGCCTTGTATCTGCTGTCCTGCAGCATATAACAGAATCACGTCGCATTTCGCAATGTCGGGATGCTCTTTTAACTTTTTGATAGAGGCTGTGAGATTAAAACTGTACGAAGAATTACCCTCGGTACTTGTAGCAACGTCAAGAAATTCGATGGGGTAGTCTGCCTCCCGTTTGAGGATGTCTAATTCTGTCTTGATACGAATTACTTCTTCGTTTGCCTCTTCTGTGGACTGGATACCTCCCCACATTCTGAATGATTCTTCCTCCTTGCGATATGATACATCGTAAACAAGTACCGGTTTAACGATCAGCGGTTTTCTCGGTTTTGGCATGAGCGGAAGCGTACCCGTCTTTTCTGCGGCAAACAGGTTACTTCGCAAACCCGGCAAGGTAAGACTTCCAAGCAGTATGCCGCCCATCGTGACAAAATTACGGCGCGAAATTTTCAACTGACTATCCGACATCGAATTTTCCATGTGTTGAGGACAACAGTTACAATTATTATGTGATGACATATTAAAAAATAATTAAATGTTAATATAGGTTATTTCTAAAATTTTTATGCTTATTATTATATTCACTTTGACCGTCAACCTGTTTCTGACAGAAACCGCATCGTTTACTGTGAAATCATCATGATTGTTGTCATAATTTATTTATAATACATATAAAAATCCGATGCCGCACAGGTCATCAACCGACGGCATCGGATTGAATAAATTTATGAGATCATATTAATCTTCAACAATCCAGTTCCAGTTCGGATTTTGAACAAGATTCGGATTCAACGTAATCTGGCTTTGCGGTATAGGATCCAAATAATCGCGGTTAAGTACAAATCCCCAACCGGTAGGCATTTCATTTTTATAACAATCTACAAAACCCTTGTCGTCGACCGAAGAAAATATTCCTGCCTGATTTACAAATTGAGCACCTATCGCACCCTTAGGGCGTTTGCCTGTAATCAGTATATCGGCTGCCGCCCATCGTGCGATATCGTCCCATCGAAAACCTTCGAGGGCAAGTTCCACCACTCTTTCACGGCGCACTTCGTTGATAATTGCCGAAAGCGACGGGAAATCCCAGTTGGGGTCGAAGGTGATATTGTTGAAATTAATGTTCGGCATGCCCGCTCTGTCCCTGAGTTTCTTTATGCTGATGTCGATATCGTTTTGGGTAACCGTTCCTAATTCAGCTTTAGCTTCGGCATAATTGAGCAATACTTCGGCATAACGGAACTGAATATGCACGGCTTCATCGGCAATAGCATCCTGATATTGTTTCCTTGCATCATACTCTTTGCGCTGCATATAACCGGTTGGCGATTCTAATGAATTGGTACCGTCATTGAGTCTTAAGGCAAGTTCTTCCCAGGTATATTCTACGGTGCCGTCACTTTCAACCATCCACGGAGCTTCGGGTGTGAATATGGTTTGAAAAAATCGCGGATCGCGGTTCTTCGCTTCAACGGTAAGTGTAGCATGTCCCTGGAAACGGGCGCTGACGCTGATAGGATCACCGTCATCGCACAGATACGAATCGGCTAATTGCTTCGTAATACCATATTGTCTGGGATATGACATCTGATAATTTTTGTTGTTGACAACTTCCTGAGCTAGGCTAAATTGTGTCCAGAAAAGTATTTCCGGGTTATTGGCATAACTCCGTTGAGTGAACAGATTGTAGTAATCCTCATTCGGATTTCCTGTAGAATAAATATCATACAATCCGGAATTGATGACTGCCAGTGCCGCTTCTGCCGCTTGATTAAGATATTTGCCGGGATCGCTCGTCTGGGCCGCGAAAACAGTGCCGGCATGATATTTTTGCCAACAGCCTTCATATAGCGCTATTCTGGATTTTAACAACAGTGCAATCCATTTATTGATCCGTGCATTCCCGTTTGTTTTAGCGTCCTGAAGGAGGCGGGCGGCCTCATCAAGATCCGCAAGGATATTGTCGGCCACAATATGGCGTGGCGTCCGCGGGTCGTAAAGTCCCTCGGAGGAAGTTCCCATCGCTGTTGAATACCATGGCACATCGCCGAATGATTTCAGCAGACGCGAATAATACAGCGCCCTGAAAAAATGCGCTTCTCCCACATATTGCTGGTAAGCGGAGAGAGCGCCCTCGCATCTTTCGTAATTATCAAAGAAATAATTGATTCTTCTGATCCAACCCCAAGACTCCGTATTCCAAGGTCCGGAATTGGTTGCGTTTCTGCTTCCCTGTAGCCGTGAATTTATTGAGCGATAATCGAATATGATGTCGCTGTTGCGATCGTCGCCACCGCCCGGATACGAATTTTCCTGACCGCCGGGTGAATAGACAAACGCCCACTGGTTTGGGAAAGAACGCATGCAATAAAACTGGTTCATATATATTTCCAGGTCGGTAGGTTTATAGAAAAAAACGGCGTCTGAAGGCCTGTCCAACGGATACCTTTCCAGAAAACTATCATCGCATGACGACAGGATTGCCCATGAAGCAATCATCGAAACAACAATCGATTTTATTTTTATTCGTTTCATCTTTCTATGAGTTTAAAATGTTAAATTTACGCCAAAAGATATGGATTTCGTAATGGGGTAAGTTGTCCCGCGAACTGATCCTCCGTAATTGTCGTCACCAGAAACGGCTGTTTCAGGCTCCATCGACTTAGGTAATGGTGAAAATGTAAGTATATTTTCACCGGAAACATAGATTCTGGCTCTTTGTACCCAAATCTTCTTCGATAGCTCTGTCGGCAAAGCGTACCCCAATTGAATGTTTTTCAGGCGCAAATAGCGGGCATTGAGAATAAATCTCGAAATTCCTCTCGTCTGGGCGTTTTGAGGAACATTTCTGGCAATATCATTGCCATTGGTGTACCACCTTGCAAAAAGTGCGTCGGTATTGGGTCCCAATACGCTGAACTCGGTATTTTCAGGTCGCCAATAATTAAGCGATGGACTTCCTTTGAAAAGCCCTGATTCCGATCCGGTAGAGCCGCCGCCACACCATCCGTAATAAAAGACATTACTTCTGTTAGGCATGAAATCCTGTTTTCCGAGTCCTTGCCAGAACATACTAAAATCGAAGCCTTTCCAATTTGCTCCTGCCGTAAAACTGTAATAGTAACGGGGTGTGCTGTTACCGATGATTCTCAAGTCACCGTGATCATTCAACGTTGTTTCCCGGCCTGCATCAACAACGCCGTCGCCTGTGTGATCCACATACTTAAAGTCGCCCACGTTCCAAACGCCTCCAAATATATACTGCTGGTTGAATGTCCTGTTGGGTCCATTTAACTGGTCGACTTCTTCCTGTGTTTGCATAATTTTTTCGACGTCAAAACCCCAAATTTCACCGACCATCTTACCTGTGTACCAATCACTGAGCGTTAAGGTTGGATTGTTATATTTGGTAATCTTCGTTCTGTTATCGCCTAAAGAGAACCCAACGTTGTAGGTCAGGTCTCTCGAAATACGGTCATTCCATTTCACAGTCAATTCAAAACCTTTGGTCTCCAATTCGGCATTGTTAGTTCTGGGTACTCCTGCTCCCAAAACGGCGGGAAGACTTTCTGCTGGACCAATCATGTCAAGCGTTTTCCTGTTATACCATTCAAAAGTCGATGACAAACGATTTTTCAGGAAAACCGCATCAGCCCCCAAATTCAATGTTCTTACTGTTTCCCATGTTAAATTGTCTGAAACGAGATTGGGAAATCCATTTACCCGAGTGGGCCGTATTCCGTTAACAAGATAATATTCACGCGTTTGGATATTCAATTGCGGCATATACAAATAATTTTCCACGTTACAATTACCCAACGAACCGTAGGAAACCCTTAATTTCAAAAAGTTAACATATTTCTGGATTGGCTCCCAAAAATCTTCATTCGAAACAACATATCCCACAGCACCTGCAGGAAATAATCCCCATCTCGAATCTTTTGGAAATTTGGACGATCCGCTGTAACGGCCACTGAATTCAAAAAGAAATTTTTCACGGAAATTATATTCCAGACGTGCGAAGAAGCCTTGCGTTGCCCAATGGGAAATTGCATCTGTCAAGTTGATTTCTCCGGTAGCAGATGTAATAGACACCACATCCTCGTGTATCAGTCCTGTTTTTTGTCCGGTCAGTCTCCTGTATCTGTATAATTCCTGTTCGTAGCCCGCTAATATTTTGAAAAAGTGTTTCCCGAACAGTCTTTCATAGGAAGTTATTGCGTTAATCACAATACGGTTATCAGTTGAAAACTGTTCACTCGTTCCATAATCTAAAGCAGATACGTTTGCTATTGGCGCATCTGCCCAGTGGCCGACTTTCACATTTACAGGTTTTGGGTTTCGAAGATTTGTATTTACAGCATATTGATAATTATAGGTTATATTTGTTTTCCAACCTTTAACAGGCTCAATCTCGCCGCCAAGATTGATGGCCATATTATTTCCCTGTATCACCTCTCTTCCGTTTCGTTGCAGCCCCGCAACGATAGGATTAAGTATGTCACCTTTCGCGCCTGTTACATTACCGGTTGCATCGACTGCAGCGCTATACATTGGTAGCATGGGGCCAAATGTGTAAATCGCAGTTTGAATATTATATCGATCAGTATTGTTCCACGCGTCCGGACGATCGGTTTCGTCTTTCGAATATCTCGTGCCGATGTTGAACTTAAGCCAATCGGTAACTTTCGCAGAGACATTTACCAACGCATTGTACCGTTTGTAGCCGTCGTTCCCCCAGGTATATAACCCCGGCTGATCCAAAAGACCTGCTGAAATGTAGAAATTTAGTCTTTCATTGCCGCCTTCCACATTGAAGTTATGTTTTTGCATGGGATCTCTCCTGTTAAAGTATAAGGCAGGCCAGTCGTAGTTGGCGTTCCCTTCCCATCGCGGTCTCCATACGCTTGCGAATCGCTGATCAAGGCTGTATTCATACGGATAGGTTCCGGCCATGTAAGCTTGAATACGCGGCACCTGTCCCATCGGGTCGGTCGATGTTGGTCCGGTGGTGTAAACCAGGGAACCTGCGCCTTGCCCTTCAGCCGAAATCTGATTGTAGGCGTTTGCCCATGTATATGCATCTATAAAATGTGCAATAAAGGGTTTGTGGAATGAGAAATTATTGTTGTATGATACCCTTACCGGCTGATTTTTTCCTTTTTTTGTGGTAATCAGTATCACTCCGAAAGGAGCGCGCGAACCATAAATAGACGAAGCGGACGCATCCTTCAAAATGGATATGCTTTCAATAGCTTCGGGATCAAGTTGGTCTGTGGATGATTCTATACCATCGACCAAAATAAGAGGCCCATCATTCGGAGTCCTATAATTGGGTCTGCCGCCGCTGGTTCCTTCTAAAGTACCCATACCCCTGATGTTCCATAGTCTGGTAGCACCGGGTTCGCCTCCGTCTCTCGTTGTACTGATGGTCAGATTCGGAGCAACCCCTTGAATCATTTGTGCAACGGAAGTCACCGCACGGTTAGCAAGCGTTTTTTCGGTAATAACATCAACAGCGCCTGTCAGGTTCACTTTCTTTTGGGTTCCGTAGCCCACTACGACCACTTCATCAAGCACGCGAGTATCGTCGATCATCGTGATGTTAATAATACGTTGCCTGCCTACGGTCATTTCCTGCGCAGCAAATCCAATAAATGAAAACACGATAATGGCATTTTCATTCGGGACTGATAAGGAGAAAGCGCCATCGGCGCCGGTTGCCGTTCCCTGCGTGGTTCCTTTAATCATCACCGTTACGCCGGGAAGCGGTTCGCCGTTGACATCGGTTACAGCACCTGTAATAATGATTTGTTGTTGTAATAACCTCAATTCAGTATCACCGAGCATACCGGCAGGAGACAGAATAATTTGACGTTCGTGAATGGCAAATTCAACTTGTCTGGTATCAAACAAACTGCTTAGTACTTCGCTGATGGTCATTCCGGAAACGTCAATACTGACATTTTTAGTCAGATCGATTAGTTTCTGATTATACAGGAAATAAAATTCGCTTTGTTCTTCGATTTTATCCAAGACTTCTTCAATTTTTACATCTTGCATGGACAATGATATTCGCGCTGTCTGCGAATAACCTGTGGCAAATGCCTGGAGCATACAAACAAAACATAAAAAAAATGATAACTTCATAATGCGAAAGTTTGTTTTTATAAATGTATGTCGGAGAAATTTTTTTTGACATGTAATGAAATAATCCATATCTTTGTTGTGTTAAATGGTTGATTAATTTTTAATTAAGTCTAAAGTTGCGGCTATGTATTTAGCCGGAGCGGATGCGTAGCAGCGCTTTCCCTTTTTTCAGAATCCCGTTTGGATCTCTGAATCCCTGATTCGTTTTATTATTTCATTTTTCCATAGGCATTACATATTTTATTATTGGTTAGCGGTTAATTCAATGATGTCTGTTTATACAGGAATAACCAAACATTGTTTGACACAATGCCCGGTTTTGATATAATAAAAAAATGGTGAAATTACGGCTGTAACTCTCTCTCTCTCTCTCTCTCTCTCTCTGCAAAAATCGTGCCAATCAATGGCTTGCAAATTAATGAAAGTATATTGTTAATTAAATCCATGTCAAAAGTAGTTTATTACAATAGTATCGAGCAATGTTATTATTATCGGATTGGGTAAATTACAATTTTTGGCCGGGTAAAACTTCCATCGGCTTGCTGCTTGCGTTTCTCTTCCCGGTAATTAATCGGCGCAGATAATTTGAGGAGCTTCAAAATTTCATCCAATGATTCGTCTTCAAAAGTAGCACGGTAACGATAGGTTTTCAATTCCTCACCCCGCAGCTCTATTTCTACGCCATACAAATTACTGAGGCGTTTCACCACATCGGTCATCAAGTCGTTGCGGAAAACCATCTTATTATCTTTCCACGCATAGTATTTATACAGGTCGCCTTCAGTGACGCGGGTTGAATGGTCAGTGATAACATATTCAACATGTTGACCGGGTTTTAAATCCAGCAGATGCGTGGAGTTATTGCTTTCATCCATTTTACTTACAGCCACCTTCCCCGATATTAATGATACTTCCTTTACCGGATTATCAATAAAATCGGCTATATGAAACTTCGTGCCTGTAGCGCATACCTGTATGGTCTGTGTGTTCACCGTGAAAGGATGTTTTTCGCTTGATGCAACTTCTATATAGGCCTCGCCTTCAATGTATATATTACGTTCTTTTCCGGTGAAACGGTCGGGATAGCGGATTTTGCTTCCGGAATTGAGCCAGATACGGGTACTGTCGGGTAAGGTGAAGGAACTGTGCGATCCTGTAGAAACCTGCATCTCATAATAATTAACAACCGGGTCGGTATTGACGGTGGATTGTCTGTCTTGCGTATGGAAATAGAAAGATGCCGCCAATAAGGGTATAAACAAAATGGCGGCAGCCCGTTGCAGCCATACGCCGAGTCTGAATGTTTTCTTTCGCGGAGCAATTCTGCGAAGCGTTTTTTGCAAAGCGCTGTCGGTATCAATACCCGACGCGTTACGTTGCCGCCCCGACATTTCGTAGATATTCCTGATTTGAGTAAAATATTTCCGGTGTTGTTCCGACTGTGCGATCCATGCCTTTAATGTCGACGCCTCTTCACTGCTTGCCTGTCCATCGAGGTACGCAACAATTTGTTCGATGATGATATCCTGTTCGTACGTTTCCATAATGTAATGACGTTTCAAAACGGAAATACCACATCAGAAAAGAAAAAAAAATCAACAACCCAAGACGGTCACATCGCCGTCCGATTCCCAACTGATTCGTTCTTCCCAGCTTTTTTCGCGCGTTTTGGCGCGACGGTCGAAAATCACTAACCAGGCGGGCGTTCCGGCAGCAAACCTGCTGCGGTAG
>Ga0082212_10012298_pt1 | contig 10785 bp, 7 predicted proteins | sample TergutNt197P3_FD_71548 | JGI IMG/M metagenome (GOLD analysis project Ga0082212, IMG submission 71548) | Neocapritermes taracua P3 segment gut microbial communities from Petit-Saut dam, French Guiana - Nt197 P3 | ecosystem: Host-associated > Arthropoda: Insects > Digestive system > Gut ...
GGCCCGTTCGAAGATATGGACAGGCATTCCGAGGAAGAAATCCGCCTGTTGGAAAAATACGTTAAACCCTGCCGCTCGAGCATCGTCACATGCTGCGCGAACAACCACCGTTACGATAAAAAATGGCCCTGGTGCGAGCGGATCGGGCGGTTCTCGCGCGCCCTCTCCCCTATCGCGCGCGCGTGCTGGGAATTGGGTTCGCCGTTCGGCATTGAGAACCACGCCGACTATTTCATAAGCGATATCCTGGAGTTCATGCGCGAGACGCCCCGGCTGTATATCTTCCTCGACACGGCGAACGCGCTCCACATCGGCGAACAACCCGTTAAGGCGTGCGCAGACGCCGCGCCGTACGTGATCGGCACGCATTTCAAGGACCACGCTATGGTCAGGGGCGAAAATGCGCCGCTGCATTTCGAGATCAGGGGCTGCGCGCTCGGGGACGGCGCCGCCGAGCTGGAAAAGCAATATAAGCTCATTTTCGACAAGTCGCCGTTCCGGGACAGGCTTACGATGCTGTTCGAGCTGTTCACGCCGGAGGATAAAAGCCTAACGCACCTGGAATGCTTCGAAAAAAGCGTAAGGTTCGTGCGCGGGCTGCAGGAAAATTATTCGTAAGCGCTAATTAATTATTATATACGGAGGCTTGAAATGGAAAAAGGAATGCGCGTAGTCGCGTCCGGCTCCGTACTAACGGGCGGAACATTGGAGGAGGCCTTGGGCCTCGTTGCGGAACTCGGCTACCGCGAATTGGATTTATTGTTGATTACCGGCTGGGCTCACGTCGGCCTGGACGATCTGGCGGACGATTACGACGGCGTTTCGCGGCGCATAAAAAACGCGCTATCGGCGTCGGGGCTCGAGGCTTCGTCGTTCAACACTAAATACAGCGTTAAATTGGAAGACGAAAACGGCGCGGCCCAGCGCCGGCGCGAACTCGACGCGCTTTTGCGCCTGATGGGGGACCTCGGCGTAAAGCGTGCGTCGCTGCAGCCGACTCTGACCGGCGACGCGGGTTACCTGGAGAAGGCGTTCCTCCCGACCATAGCCGAGGCGTGGAAGCAGCAGGATTACGCGGCAAAGAGCGGCTTCCTGTTGTCGCTCGAGCCGCACGTTATGAGCTGCGTCTGCACGAACGCCGCGCTGAAAGAGGCGCGCCGCATTTACCCGGGGCTTTGCTTCGTCGCGGACCCTTCGCACCTGATCCACAGCGGCGAGCCTATGGATTCGCTGGATTATTTATTCGAACAGGCGACGATGGTCCATTTCCGGGACGCCCGCAAAGGGGACCTGTTCGTGCCGTACGGCAAGGGCCTGCTCGACGCCGGCGCGGCCGTCGGGGCGCTGAAGCGCGCCGGCTACGACGGGCTGGTGATTTCAGGCGTATCACCCGTCAAGACTTACATCCATATCGACGAAAATGGCATAGAATTCCGCGATGCTGCGGAAATGTGGGGGAAAAATACCGGCGAGACACAGGAAATGATGGGAAAAGGCGGCAAGCTGGCTATCGGCATAGCCGGTGAGAACCTCGTCAGATACGCCTGCGTCGCCAGCCAGGAACGAGTAGCCGGCCGCGGCGGCGTCGGCGCGGTTTTCGGGCATAAACAGCTTAAGGGCATAGTTGCGGAAGGCAGGGCGCCCGCAGTATCGATCAGTGACGCAGAAACGTTCAAAGGTTTCAATAAAAAGTGGATAGCAAAGCTGCGAAAACACATTTACACCGGGCAGCAGCTTCCGGCGTTAGGGACAGCGTCGCTTGTGAGTATTATGCAGTACAACGGCCAGCTGGCGACAAAGAACTATACTGCCGGGCGTTACGAAAACTTTGAGGATATCAACGGTGAAACACTTAAGGAAAAGCATCTGGTCAAAAATAAAGGTTGCCTCACCTGCCCCATTCAGTGCGGCCGCGTCGTTTCACTCGACGGCCGCGAGGTCAAAGGGCCGGAATTAGAGACGCTTGGTTTGCTGGGTTCAAACTTGCTGAACAATGACCTTGATCGCATCATCCGGCTCAATCACCTATGCGACGAGTACGGAATGGATACTATCTCCTTTGGCGGCTCTGTCGGGTTCGCAATGGAACTTAACGAAAAGGGACTCTGGGATAACGGGCTGAAATTCGGTGAATGCGAAAACCTTGAGGAGATCGCCGCCCTTACAGCCCGGCGGGAAGGCGTCGGCGCCGATATATCCGAGGGTGTTTTACGTATATCAGAAAAATACGGCGGCGCTGAGTTTGCCATTCACGCCAAAGGCATGGAACTCGCCGCATACGACCCACGTGCGGCTCAGGGAATGGGACTCGGTTACGCTACGGCAAACCGCGGAGGCTGCCATCTGAACGGCGGCTACCTTATCGTGCTTGAAGGGCTTGGAATGCGGGTAAGTGGTAAAACGACACGCGGCAAGGCTGCCCTGACGGTATTCTTTCAAGATCTTATGGAAGCGGCTGCGGCTGCGGGGAGCTGCCTGTTTACGACTTACGCAGTTCTCCCATCCTCTTTGGTCAAGTCACCCAACAGTCTGACAGCACGGCTGGTCTGTGCAGTGTTGCCAAGCTTCGGAGGCATCGTCGCGTTTGTGCACAACCACACCGGCCTGCTGGGGGTCAACTCAAAGAATATGATGACCCATCCATATGTGTACAAACTGATCACCGGCGGGAAAGTCACAATCGGCAGCTTCGTTCACGCAGGGGAACGTATCTATAACCTTGAACGCCTTGTCAATGTAAGGCAGGGGCTGAAAGACGGCGACACACTGCCGGCCCGCCTGACTGAGCAAATGCAGGAAAGCGACCCGCATGGGCGCCTAAACCTCGGTAAAATGCTGAATAAATACTATCGCATAAGGGGATGGGACAGTCATGGCGTCCCGGAAACGAAACGCCTGAAGAAACTGGGGCTGAGCGTATGATCACTATAAGACTTTATGGTTTATTAGCTGAGAACAGCGGGCAGCGCGAGTTTGTTATTGAGGCTGAATCGGTGCGCGAAGCTCTGGATCATATAACATGGATGAGCGTTGATAAAGAGATTTTATATGAAGCTCTGATGTTTATAAACGGCAAGCCGCTTACAGGCGTAAGGCGGCTGAGCCGCCGATTATACGACGGCGACGAGCTTGCCCTCCTCTCCCCTGCCGGCGGCGGATAGAAACGGTGGGGATAGAAATAGGTTACAAGTCAGGGTGGTAAAAGATAACCGCCGGTTACTTTATACCACCCTGATCAGTGACAGACGCAGCGCTGAATTAGCGGATAGTGGCAGCCAGATACCAGTAACATAGTGGCGCCCAGAAACTGTCGCCCCCCAGAACCTTGACAGTACCGCAAAAAGACAGTATAATCTGGCTTGCTTTCACCTGATACGCCCCGTTTTGAAAAGGCGTTTGAGCAATAGCATCCAATGCGTTACCTTAATACGCGCCAGTAGCTCAGTGGATAGAGCACCGGCCTTCTAAGCCGGGAGTCGCGGGTTCGAGTCCCTCCTGGCGTGCCAGTTGTTAAGAGTGCTGCTGCAAATGCGGCACTCTTAATATTATTATGGATAACCACTCACCCCAAAAACGAACTAAATGTTTGAATTCGGGGCGATTTGGGCTGCTTGCAACAATAGCGCCACAATGGCTATTGAGCGCCTGAAGGTGTTATGTAAACTCGTTGCGGTTTACCAATATATATTGTATAATACTGCTTCCCGCACATTAAGGTTGAAGATACACCTTTTGACTTTAGGCACGGAAAAACTTTGGGGATGATGTCTGTTCAAGCCATAGGCAGATAGAGATGTTTGGCGGCTATGATCATAACTTTATTCTTGCAGGAGCAGGCTGGCGCAGAGCTGCGGTTGTGACCCGCACACCTTCAGGTCGAATGATGGAACTTTGGACCGACCAGCCTGGTGTGCAGTTGTATACTGCAAACAAATTTGATAAACAAATCAAAGTAAAAAACGGTGGTAAATACGAAAAACATCAAGACTTTTGTCTCGAGACCCAAACAATTCCCAATGCTGCTGGGATGCCATGGCTTAATTCTCCTGTTTTCAAAGCCGGACAGGAGTATTCAACAAAAACGGAATATAGATTTAGCACTTTTAATCCATAACGGTGACCAACATCGTCAATCCGACTCTTTCACAGATCTGCAAGCATCTTTCCGTATTTCTCAACCTCGGCGGAAACCTCAGGTTCATCCTCCCATTTCTTAAAATCATCCGGAGAGAATTGATAGTTATTCAGTCTCTCTTCATTGTGTTCAAGAAGATTCCACAAACCACCAACCTTGCAATAACTACCTGCGCCGCACTTAAAGCACGGAGGCGTTCGGGAATTATAATACAGGTGGCCAAGGACGCGTAGTTTTGTTGAGTACGTTGCCGCGCTTTGGTATGTTTCAATACCGTTTTGTGTCTCAAGTGTATGTATGCCGACGGATACGAAAACAGCCGGTTTGTTTTCAAGTAGTTTTTTTACTTGATACAGGCTCCACAAACGCGTGATAAAGCTAAACATCCACCCTGTCATATTTCCGTGTTGTATAGGACTCCCAAGCACCAGGGCTTCTGCATCACGAATCTCTGAAATGTATGGCTGCAGGTCATCTTTGACGCCACATTCATTCGTTATACCGCATAAGTGGGCGCAATTGCGACACGGCACGTAGTTGAGCCGGCTGAGGTTAATGAACTGTGTCTCTTTACCGCTTTTATCCAAAATGGCATTAATAAGCCTGTCGGTATTTCCTCCGATAATGGGACTTCCACTGATTCCAATGATTGACAAAACTTCTCACCTTCTCACTTAATCCTTAACATATTGACGCCAGTAATCGACTGATGCCTGATAATCCTCAATAACCTTCCAGTCGCTATCCCAATGTTCCTTGTGATAAAGTTCAAAAATCAGTATCGACTCCAGACAGCCTGATTTTTCCAGGCATTGTATAACCTTTTCCGCTCTGATAATACCTTGCTGGTTATACTCCGGAGTAAACGGCCAGTGCATACTCTTGTCCAGAACGCTTTGTTGTATATGAACGACAGGAGAGAACTCACCCAGCTCCAGCAGCCACATATATGGATCGCGCTCGTCCGGATGAGGCGCATGACCTACATCGAGGCATAATAACATCGGTACGCCGCAGTCAGTGTTAATCCTCTCCATTAGCTCCCTGGTCTCTGAAATCGTACACGCAAACTCACGCGGGATACTCATCGGTTCGAATATCAATGATTCATAGCCCAGATCTTTCACAAAATACGTCAAATCCTGCCATGCTTTTATTCCTGCGTCAACAGTACGCTTCTTTTTGTCAGGATCGTTTGCTGTATCGACTGTGAGAATCCCAAAATGGCCACCGCCGGTTTTTACTCCAAGACGCGCTCCAATGAGAAGCAGTTTTTTAAACCAGTCCAACCAGATTTTTCGTGCTTGCTCGTCGGGACTCATTAAGTGGTTTGTTCTTGTTTGGGAGCTGAGAAAAATAGAATCGATCGAGAACTCGTTTCTCACAGACGATTCCAAAATACGCTTAATTTGCGAGTCTATATAATCTTCCGGAAAAAAAGGATTAAGTAAATCTGCTACAAACTGCACACTGCGCAGCCTAAGCTTTTTCCCCACTATCTCTCCCCAGACTTCCGGCTCGATGTATCTATTTGTTGCAAATCCGCAATTAACTCCCAATTTCAGCTTCACTGGCTACAATGCCTCCCGTAATACTTCTTAATCTAAATGAAAGACCTCGAGCAGGCTAATACTGACAGGGCTGTTGTCCGGATTTGTCGCCATTATATCAGCCATGAAATCCCACCATTTTCTGTTGATTTCAGTATTACCGCCACCTGCCCATGTCTCTTCATCTTCAATTTCTACATATGCAAATAGGATATTTGTCTCTTCGTCAAGAAAAATCGAGTAATTCGTCCATCCATGGTCGCGTATCATCTCAATCATCTCCGGCCACAACTCATCGTGACGCTTTTTATACTCCTGTGCATAACCGTCAAAAAGTTTCATCTTGAACGCTTTTCTCATAGTGTTTCCTCCTGTCTGATCAATAATTGATTTATTTATGGTTTTTATTCATGATGTGGTGGGTTGGACGTCGATCATGGCGAAAAAGCCACGTTTATCTCCATTAATTATCGCGCTATCGCTTATTTGAAAATGTCCTTTAAGTCGGATATCTTCACTCGACGCACCAATATATGCTGTCATACCTCCTGCTTCAACCACCCATTGCATCTCTTCATTGAGAAAAGCAAACTGATCGGCGCGGAAAGTAAAGCTTACCGTCACGGTCTGGCCTGCTTCGATCCTTACTCGTGAAAACCCTGCCAGTTCCTTATATGGCCGCACCATGCAGGCGAGATCGTCGCTAACATACAGTTGCACAACCTCTTCCCCAGCAATATCCCCGGTGTTTTTGACATCAACCGAGAGTATCACATTATCTCCGGAACCGATTATGGGGATGATTCTCAGATTGCTGTACTCAAACTCTGTGTAACTTAGTCCTTTGCCAAAATGGAACAACGGCTCCGTCGTACTTTCACAGTAGCCTGAAGCATACTTTTCTATGCTGTGATAGCTATTACCAATTTTCTGACCTGCGAATACAGGTATCTGACCTGCACTGAAGGCTGCGGTCACCGGGAGCCTTCCAGCCGGATTATAGTCGCCAAACAATACATCAGCAAGCGCTTCGCCTCCCGTAATTTCGGGAAACCAATATTCAATAATTGCCGGAATATTCTCTGCGATAAACTCACTTGATAGGGGGCGCGCATCCATATGCACAACAACGACAGGAGTACCGGTATTATATATCTCACAGGCTAGTTCCTCTTGAATTCCCGGCAATCCTATATCGTCACAGTCGATACCTTCGCCGATTGTGCAGTTTTTACCCCAACCGAACTTTCCGCCGAGTGTCAGTATCACAATATCAGATTCTTTTGCCAGCTTAATGGCGTCCGGGAAATGGCTGCGATCCTTACCAGCCAACTCGCATCCGACGCCATGCGTTACTGTTGCATCCGGACATTTTGCCTTAATTGAAGCGAGAATCGTTGGGGTCATACTGCCATACGTTTTTTGCAGAGCAGCAGTTACCGATTCGTGTTCTTTTAGAACGTTGCTGCCAAGCATGGGTTCTGACCGTATGAAGTCAGTGTCTGGCTGCGGGACGTCCATATCAAGCATGCCTGCCATATCCGCAAGTGAACCGCCAAGTGCCATCTCAATGCTTGCCGCGGGTGTATACCCGCCAAACAGCAGGCGTATGCTTTCTGCATGCGGACCAATCACCGCAATCTTTCTAATGCCCTTTGACAGAGGTAAAACCGAGTCATTCTTAAGAAGGACAACAGACTCGCGGGCTGCTTTCAGACTGTGCGCACGAGTTTCCTTATCATAGTACGCAGCTGTAATCGTGTCAGCGAGAGCATAGGGGTTATCAAACAATCCCAGTTTGAACTTAGTCTCAAGAACCCGGTATACCGCTCTGTCGATAAACTCCAAACTAAGCTTACCTGTATCGACGGCTTCAGCCAGCTTGTCTGTATACGCCTTTGGAACAGGACATTCAATGTCCATTCCGGCTATTAGTGTCTTCACGCCGGCTTCATCTATATCATTACAAATGCGGTGCGAAACGAGACGTCCAATGGATCTGTAATCAGAGACTGTGAGACCATCAAACTTCATTTCGCCGCGCAGCAGGTTTGTTAGGATATACCTTGAACCGATGACCATTTCATTATCTATCGTACCGTACGAGTTCATAATAGTCTGCAGTCCCGCTTCTGTAATTGCAGCCTGGAACGGTTTTGCGTAGACTTCGCAGAGCTCTCTGTACGGTATGGGATTTGATGCGAGGTTCATACCACCATCGCTAAAGCTATATCCCAGAAAATGCTTCCCTGTTGCGCAAGCGCCGTTTCTCAGATCATCACTTTGCAGACCTTTTGTAAACGCCACACTCATGGCGGCACACAGAGTGGGGTCTTCGCCATATGTCTCGCCTATACGGCCCCAACGTGGATCGCGAGCTACATCCATGACGGGCGACAGCGCATGACGGTATCCAACTGAAATCATCTGTTGGCGAATTATGTCCGCCATTTTTTGCACAGTACTATCCGAAAATGTGGCGCCCAGTCCAATTGCAGAGGGGAAAATTGTAGCGCCGGCGGAAGACAGTCCGGTTACGGCTTCATTGTGGATAATAGGCGGTATTCCCAGCGGACAACTCAGTATCATATCAACTACTCTATTGTTAAAATCAGCAACCTGTTCCGGTCCGTCTACGTCTGGCTGCGATAACACTTCACCGATCCCGTATTTAAAAGGTCGCAGATCGTCAGCAGGGTCGTTTCCACCAGTCATTGTACACTGAAGCTGAGCTATTTTTTGATCAATAGTCATGCGATAGATCAAATCCTGTACGCGTTCGGAGATCGGGGCCGATCTATCTTTATACTTTTCCATTGTTAGTCTCCCTCATTTTTCCATCTGCTCCAGAGCTGCGATCAGATGCCGCAGGTTCTCATCAGGCGCAAACAACTCCATCCGCCTGCCTGCACGGATATCCCCGATGGTAAGGTGAAGCATATCTCCGGGACATTCATGGAGTATCGGTGAGATTTCGCGGATAATCGCCATCGTTTCTTTGTCTGTCAGCAATTCACCAAGCGGACGCTCCAAATAGCTGGTCGGTCGTGCGGGAAAGTACCGGAATGTGTATATGCCCGCTTTGAGCAGGATGGTTTCGGCGTTGTCATGTAAAATCAGTTTTGCCTCAGCGCCAAAAGGAACCTCCGCGTTAACGATGATTTCCCCGTTATCCTCTCTTTGCCACGCGCATGTTATGCGACCGATCGGTGATAAGAATTCCGCGCGTGCATGAGAGAGTTGATCGCATGGCATTGGTTTAAGTGTATAGTGTCTGTAACCTGGAAAGTCTTCATCAGAGCGTATACCGCATAAATAACTGTATATCCAAAAGACTATCGCTCCGTAAGCGTAATGATTCAATGAGTTCATACCGTCCTCACTCATAGTACCGTCGGATAAAACTGAGTTCCAGCGTTCCCAGATTGTTGTAGCGCCCATGTCGACTTGATAGAGCCAGCCGGGTGCGTCACGGTTAAAGAATAGACAGCAGGCGTAGTCATGCTCGCCCTCTTCGCTCAGTGTACGGCACAGCAAAGGCGTCCCTAAAAAGCCGGTCTTGATAGAGAATCTGTCTTGCAGAATAAGTCTCTTCAGGTCATCTAACGTTTTCTGGCGGAATTCATCCTGCACGAGCTCCATATGAAGCGCCATAACGAGCGCGGTTTGAGTCCGGATCGCACAGCGCCCGGAAGGTGTAAAATACTCGTTTTGAATCGCCTTTCTGACTCTTTCAGACAGTTCTTCATATTCGCGTGAAAGGTCAAATTTTCCGAGTACAGCCGCTGCTTTTGCTACCAGCATTGCTGAATATCTGTAGTATGCACAGCAGAGATATTGCATATCTGTGCCACCAAAGCGGCTAACGGAATCAGCCGCGTCAAGTGACAACCAGTCTCCAATTTGCTGGCTGTTGATACCTGACCACAGCCCGCTGTCACCACACTCTTTGTCTTGCTCCCTGACCCAGTCTACCCAGGCCTTCATGCTGTCAAATTGTCTTTGCAAAATCGCTCTGTCACCATATTGTTTATATAAAACCCAAGGAATTACTACAGCGGCGTCTGCCCAGCCGGCTGCAGCGCCGCCCAAACCTGAATACACACTCTTTTTTGGGTAGACGTCAGGTGCAACGTGTGGTACACGCCCGCCCAAGCTTTTTTGCTCTTCAAAAAGGTCATATAGGTATTTTGTGAAAAACGCAAAGACATCCATATTCAACGCAGAGGTCTCGCAGAATATCTGCGCGTCACCGCTCCATCCCAAACGCTCATCGCGTTGCGGGCAGTCAGTCGGGGTATCTACAAAATTCCCCTTCTGCCCCCAAATAACATTATCGAAGAGTCTGTTTACATTATCGTCCGAAGTTTCAACGAAGCCTGTCCGCTCCATCTCCGAATAGAGAACACAACCTGTAAAGTCACTTAATGCAATGTTTGACGGAAAGCCCTCAAGTTTCACATATCGAAAGCCAAAAAATGTAAAATGTGGCTGCGCCTCCGACCCTGTTCCGTTTGAGATGTATAGAAATTTCTGTTCGGCAGAGCGCAGGTTATCCCGATAGAAGCAGGAGTTTTGCAAAATCTCGCCGAAGCTCATACAGAGTTCCGTTCCTTTAGGAACATTAACACGGAAGCGAAGGAATCCAACCATATTCTGCCCCATATCGAGCACTGTTTCACCAACAGGCGTGTGAATAATATCAACAGGGTGCAGTTCTTCCATAATACGCACCTGTGGGCTCAGCCGATCAGTCAGCTTACCATGCTCAATCTTAGCCTTTATGCAATGACGCCAGTTTCCATCGTCAAAACCAGCATCTGCCCAAGCATAGATTTCTTTGTTGGCGTCATAGTACTCACCGTCATATATTCCGCTGGTCAGCACAGGTGAAGGAGCGCAGAGCCATAACTCGTCTGTCGCAATGACAGACTCTGTACCATTCTCGTATGAAATGCGCAATTCACACAGCAACGCGAACTCATCACAATAGTTATTATAGTTGCTGCGGACACCAAAGCGTCCTTTTGCCCAGCCGTTACCTAGCATCGCACCTATGCAGTTTTCTCCTTCAAGTATAAACGCTGTCACATCGTAGAC
>Ga0082212_10012299_pt1 | contig 10784 bp, 6 predicted proteins | sample TergutNt197P3_FD_71548 | JGI IMG/M metagenome (GOLD analysis project Ga0082212, IMG submission 71548) | Neocapritermes taracua P3 segment gut microbial communities from Petit-Saut dam, French Guiana - Nt197 P3 | ecosystem: Host-associated > Arthropoda: Insects > Digestive system > Gut ...
GAACTGTTAATATCCGCTATTGACGAAATAAACCTCCTTGATACTGTCCTTGATTCCATTGACGCCGGGATTCTTGTCTGCGACGGAGACAATAATCTTGTAATGGTGAATAAATTCGCCCGCCGTTTCCTTCCCGTAAATTACACAGAGGGGCTTAAAATTTGGGAAGTATTTGAAGACGAACGAATTGTCGGCTTTATTAAAAAGACGCTTTTTAAAAACGAAAAAATAATCGGAAAAGAGATTGATATTGTGCATAACGAGCAAAAAAAACTTATTTCCATTAACGTTCTTCCGATGGTAATGGAGAGGAAAATAACAGGCTCTCTTGTTTTTATAGAAGATATAACAGAAAAAAGAAAAAAAGAATCGCAGCTGCGCAGGGCGGAGAATCTTGCAAGCCTTACAACGCTTGCGGCAGGCGTTGCACACGAGATTAAAAATCCGCTGGGTTCAATTTCCATCCATCTTCAGCTTCTGCAGAAAACGCTTGCAAAGAATAAAGCGCCGGAAAAAAATGAAAAATATTTCAGTGTAATAAACGAGGAACTTGACAGGCTTAACAGAATTGTTGTCGATTTTCTTTATGCAGTTCGCCCGCTTCAGCTTGAGCTGCGCGAGTGCAGTATTAATGAACTTGTCTCAAAAATAATGGAGTTTGTAACTCCTGAGATGGAGCAGTCAAAAATACTGTGCATGCTTGAACTAGATGAAAAAACACCCAACACTCTGCTTGACGAACGTTTGATGAAACAAGCGCTTTTAAACCTTGTTAAAAACGCGCAGATTGCAATGCCGCAGGGTGGTGTGCTGACAGTAGCGACAAATTATTCAGATAATGAGATAAAAATATCGGTCTGTGATACAGGAATCGGGATAAGCAACGAAAACCTTGCAAAAATATTTGAGCCGTACTTTACAACAACGGAAACAGGCACAGGTTTGGGGCTTACTCAAGTTTATAAAATTATTAGAGCACATCAGGGAGAGATAACGGTAGATTCTGAACCGGGAGCGGGAGCGGATTTCAGGATTATTCTTCCAGTTCCGCAAAGAGAGAAAAGAATGATTGCGTATAACGAAACCCAGGATGTAAAAGGAGAAGGCAGATGAACTTCCGTCTACTTGTAGTTGATGATGAAAAAAATATAAGAGAAGGGCTTGCAGAGTCCCTCCAGCAGGACGGATACGATGTAGCGTGCGCGGAAAATGGAGAGGAAGGCTGGAAACTTTTCAGTAACGGAGACATCGATCTTGTAATAACGGACTTAAAAATGCCGGGACTCGGCGGCGAAGAGCTTATGCGCCGAATTCTATCACATTCGCCAGGTTTTCCGGTGATAATCCTTACAGGTCACGGAACTATAGAAAGCGCTGTAAATGCGATGAGAGACGGCGCATGGGATTTTCTTTCAAAGCCTGTAGACCTTGATCATCTTTCGTTAAAGGTAAAACGCGCTTTAGAAAACAGGGAACTTGTTTTCCAGCACCGCAGAATGGAAGAAGAACTGGAACGCCGCAAACAGTTTAAATCGATAATAGGGACTTCGCGCGTTATGCGCGATGTTTTCGATATGATTAACAAGGTCGCTCCGACAAAAGCTTCAATCTTAATTACAGGCGAATCCGGCGTTGGAAAGGAACTTGTCGCAAATGCGATACATGAACTTTCTCCGCGCAAAGGGCAGCCGCTTGTAAAAGTACACTGCGCAGCTCTTTCTTCCTCGCTTTTAGAGAGCGAGCTTTTCGGTCATGAAAAGGGCGCTTTTACCGGCGCTATAAATAAAAGGAGGGGGCGTTTTGAGATCGCTTCCGGCGGAACGCTCTTCCTTGATGAGATAGGGGAAATCGATCAAAACATTCAGATAAAACTTCTCCGTGTTTTACAAGAAAGAAAATTTGAGCGTGTCGGAGGAGAGCAGACTGTAGAAACGGATGTGAGAATAATAACCGCTACAAATAAAGACTTAAAAGCGGAAATTGAAAAAGGAAACTTCCGCGAAGATTTATACTTCCGCCTTAATGTCGTAAATATTCATGTTCCTCCGTTACGCGAAAGAAAAGACGACATCCCCCTTCTTGCAGCGGCTTTTATAAAAGAGTTTGCGGAAGAAAACGGTAAAACGATAGAAGGTATTCATGAGAAGGCGCGTTCCCGCCTTTATTCCTACGGGTGGACAGGAAATATCCGAGAGCTTCGCAACTGTATAGAAAGCGCTGTCGTTATGTGCCAGGGGAAAATAATAATGACTGATGATCTTCCCCCCACCTTAAGAAACGCTCCCGATGAAAGCTGGATACATATTAAACAGGGAGCGAGCATGGAGGATTGCGAAAAAATTATTATCCGCGACACGCTCTCTTTTTTAAACGGGAATAAAAGCAAAGCTGCGGAAACTCTTGGTATAGGGCGTAAAACGCTCCTTCGTAAACTTGCAGAGTACGGGCTTTCAAAAGCCGAAGAAGATGAATGATGATAAATTTTTACTTACCAGTAAAATGAAACACATCAAAAAAATTTTTCTCTATTATAGCTTCCAGTTCCTGCGCGGCAGTAACATTGCCCTGCGCTTCGCTTCGTAAAGCCGCCGCAGTTTCGATCACAAGCGGAAGGTCTGCATAGCTTGAAAACGCCCTGCCCCTTCTCGGCTGAAAAGGAGCGTCAGTCTCTGTAAGAAGCCTTGAAGACGGAAACAAGGCGCAGCATTTCATAGCGCGTTTATGCCCGTTTATGATAATATTACCAAAGGAGAAATATGCATTTACATTTTTTCTTATAAGCGCCTGTCCCTCTTCTAATGTTCCAGACCATGAGTGAAAAACGACAGCTTTGCATTTTGAAAGCGCCTTTACATGATAAAAAATTTTATGCATTGCGCGGCGGGCATGTATTATTACAGGAAGATTATACTTTAACGCGGTATTTAACTGTTCAATAAAAAGCATTTCCTGAACGGCTTCAGTTTCCTTAAAAGAGGTATTGTAAAGATCAAAACCGCATTCCCCGACTGCAGCAAGCCTGCCTGAAGATGCAAGACATTTAAGATTTTCAAGTTCATTTTCAAAATTAAGGCTTGCGGTTTTAATTCCGTCATTTTTAATTACTGCGGGCAGCTGCGGATGTATTGCGTAACAGGGAAAAACATTGCCGAAGGCGAGTGTTTCGTTATACGCAAATTCTTCCATGCTGCATGCGTTTGCAGCGGCTGCTGCATTTAAATTTTTACGCTCTTCTTCAGCCTGTTTATAGGCATGGAAAAGGTCCAAAGGGTGGCAGTGGGCGTCAGTATACATTTAAGTTTTAATCTATCCGGAAGCGGGAAACTTCTCTGCTAAGAGCATTGATACCCTCGCGGTTTTTTAAACTTAATTCGTTTATATGCTTTACAGCCTCATTAATATCCCTGGCTCCTCCTGCAACTTCGTTTATGCTAAAAGAAACTTCCTGTGAGGACATCTCAAGGTTTTTACTCTCATTTATTACTTCCTTTGATCCGTTAAGCATCTCATAAGAGCCGGCTTTTACCTGTCTTGTAATTTCTTTTACATTGCCGACACCGTCAAGAACCTGTCTTGAACCTGCTCCCTGTTCCTCCATTGCATTCCGGATACTCTCCTCCTGATCAAGAACCGTTTTAATGCTTGCGTCAATCGCTTCAAATTTATCAAGTACGTTATGCGTAGACTTTGTAATATTGTCAATGGATTCTTTTATCTTTTTTAATACCGTCCCTATTGTTTTGGACTGTTTACCGGAGTTTTCTGCAAGCTTTCTTATTTCGTCTGCGACAACTGCAAAACCCTTTCCCGCTTCTCCTGCATGAGCCGCTTCTATCGCCGCATTCATGGAAAGCAGGTTAGTCTGGCTCGCTATTGCCTGCATTACGGAGTTTATTTCAAGAAGACCCTCGGATTCCTTTGCGATTTCCTGAATATCTGACGCCACTTCCTTAAGCCCGGCGCGCCCGACTTCGGAAGAAACGCTTAACGTTCTGACATTTTCCGAGTTTTTTACAAGCGTATCTGTAACTGAGTGGGTATTTGCAACCATCTGTTCTATTGCGGCAGAAGCTTGAGAAATATCAGAGCTCTGGTTTTCTATGTGCAAAGAGAGTTTTTGAACATGAAGCGTAACCTGTTCCATTGTTGCATGGGTTTCTGTTATACCCGCGCTCTGGCTTAAGATGCGCTCTTTTATGCTGTGTATATTTTCTGTGATATGACTCACTTCGTTAGATGTCACCGCCATATTGCCTGAAAGATCGTTTCCGATATTGGAAAGCATTGCAGCTTCGTTTTTAATATTTAATATCAGATTTTTAACGCTGTCTATTGTCTTTTGGAAAGAAGCGGAAATTTTTCCCATTTCATCAGTTCTTTTTAAAAATTCCTTCGGTATTTTTACGGAGAGATTTCCGTCGGAAAATGATTCAAGGAGGGTTTCAAAAAAACCAAGGGGGCTTAAGATTTTTGTTATCATAAACGCAATAAAAAGAGTAAACACAACAAGAACTGCAAAAACAATGAGGAGGAAAAAAATGTTTAACCTGGAAATTTCAGAAACAATCCCCGATATTTTTGATTCTACAAGGAGCGCCTGCAGGAAATATGATGAAGTATCGATATCAAGATATAGCACATAACGCACTCTTCCGTCGTCAATTACAGGGTAGTAGACTTCGGCGTTTTCATTATCCATTCTTAAAATAATATTACTGGAATTTGCAAAAAGGTTTGCGGCTTCTGTTCTTCCTGCGGGGATATATCCGCCTTTTTTATAAAGAGGCTGTATCCCGTTTATTTTATTTTCTGTCAGAGTTAAAAGAGTAAAGTCAAAAAGGTTCATCGCCCTTATGCTTTTATTATTTTCTATAAAATTCTGAAGGTGGATTTCTATTGAACCTGCATCAAGAGCGGATTCAAGGATACCCCTGTAGTCAGCGCGCGGGATTGCGGTAAACTTGAATATCTCTCCTGTTTCAACCTTTATTTTTAAATCGGACGGAAGATAGTCAGATTCTCCTGTTACAAGCATCATGTATCCGTCCCAGATATCAAAAAGAGAAATTCCTGCAGCTCCCGGTTCTGTGCTTATTGTAAATATTCCGTCCATATTTCCAAGGTAAAGATCAGACATTCCGGTTTGAAGTTTCAATCTTTCAAGATCATCCAGCGTAAGCCTTCCGCCGGAAAGCCTGTCCGCTTCGTAAAGTACATTTGCTGCGTTAAGCATATTCCTGTCAATTTCGCCTTCAAGAGCCAGAATATAACTGCTTATATTATTTGCAAGGTCCAAAAGTTCCTGTCTGACATTTCCGGAAGCTGCGTCTGTCAGTTCCTCCAGCATTTCGTCTCCCTTTTGCCTTATTCCGCCTGCGGTCATAATTATGGAAGCGAACAAAATGCATGAGACTGTAAAAATTATCAATCCAAGATACAGTATTATTTTACTTCGGACTTTCATTTTTAAACTCCTGTATTCAGGTTAAATGCCGGTAAATTATAAATGTTAATATTATGATAAAATGTTTTTATCGCTTTTAAAAGACGGCTATTCCACATTCCCCTCGCTTTTTATATAATAACTCTATGCTGCCAGAACTCATTAAAAATATTCTTGCATTAAATCCCGAATCGCAGGAAGTTGAAATCTCCGGATGGGTAAGAACAAAAAGGGATATGAAGAATCTTGTCTTTGTCGAAGTAAACGACGGATCGTGTTTTTCCGGAATACAGTGTACATTTGACCGATCAAAAAATCCGGATGCAGAGATAGAGGAAAACCTTAACATTCTTTTTACAGGGACGTCTGTAACCGTTAGGGGAAATCTTGTTTCTTCTCCTGCATCGGGGCAGGCTGTGGAAATTTCCGCATTTTATTTAAAAATACTCGGGAAAGCTCCCGCCGAAAATGAAAAGGGAAGCAGCCCTGAGTTTGATATTACAGCTTATCCGCTTCAGAAAAAAAGACACTCACTTGAATTCCTGCGCGAAATTGCACACCTCCGTCCGCGCACTAATACATTCGGAGCTGTAATGCGGCTTAGAAGCCGGCTCTCATTTATAATCCACAGGTATTTTCAGGAGAGGGGTTTCCATTATCTGCATACGCCTGTAATAACTTCCGTTGATGCCGAAGGAGCGGGCGCGCTGTTTCAGGTAACAACTCTTGATCCGTCAACAGTAGCGAAAGAGTTTGCATGCGGCGGCGTAAATTATGAAAAAGATTTTTTTGCAAGAAGGACTTATCTTGCAGTAACTGGGCAGCTTGAAGCGGAAACTTATGCAACAGCTCTTTCGCGCGTTTACACATTCGGACCGACTTTCAGGGCGGAAAACTCAAATACCGTCCGCCATCTTGCAGAGTTCTGGATGATAGAACCGGAAATCGCATTTGCTGACCTTGAAGATAATATGAACATAGCAGAGGATTTTTTAAAGTATATATTCGGCGCGGTTCTGGAAGAATGCGCCGATGAGCTTGCGTTTTTTGACGCTCATATTGAAAAGGGTATTATCGAAAACCTTGGGAAGTTAAAAGACGCAAAATTTTCACATATCACCTATACAGAAGCTGTTAAGGAACTTGAAAAAGCCGTTTCATTAAAAAGCGATCTTTTTGAATTTAAACCGTCATGGGGTGCAGACCTTCAAAGCGAACATGAAAAGTTTTTAACAGAAAAAGTGGCGGGAGGTCCCGTAATCGTTACAGATTATCCAAAGGATATAAAAGCGTTTTACATGAAACTTAACGACGATGAAAAAACGGTGCGCGCAATGGATGTACTTGTCCCAAGGTTAGGTGAAATTATAGGCGGCTCTCAGCGCGAGGAAGACCTTGAAAAACTCATCCAACGCATGAAGGAACTTAAATTGAATACTGAAGATTATTACTGGTATCTTGACCTCCGCCGTTACGGGACAGTCCCCCATTCAGGGTTTGGTCTTGGGCTGGAACGTTTGATTCAATATATAACCGGAATGGCGAATATTAGAGACGTAATTCCGTTCCCGCGCGCCGCAGGACAGGCGGATTTTTAAAAAGATACTGCAATGAAAATAAGAATTTCATTTATTGCCGTATTATTTACATTACTCCCGCTTTCGCTGTTCGCCCAGTATTTTAATACTGCATATTTTGATACTCCGCCGCTGCTTTCCCGCATTACAGAAGATGCGCCGCGTATCAATTCAAGGGCGGCTGTTTTAATCGACGCTGCAACAGGCGCGCTCCTTTATTCAAAAAACCCTGACGAGGAGATACCTCCCGCTTCGCTTACCAAACTAATGACAATGCACCTCCTCTTTAACGAAATTTATGCGGGAAGGGCGTCCTACGACGAATTAATTCCCGTAACGGTAGAAAGCTGGGCGCAGAGCCAGCCGCCGCGATCAAGCCTTATGTTCCTTGCCCCGGGGCAGATTGTCACGTTACGCGAAATTATGCTGGGACTGTGCATTTCATCCGGCAATGACGCCGCTGTCGCAGCCGCTTTAAGAGCCGCGCCGTCAATGGAAGAATTTGCATTTAACATGACAATGGAAGCGCGCCGCATGGGGCTCAACAGGACGCGGTTTGTTGAAGCTTCCGGAATTTCGGAATTTAACATAACAACGGCAAGGGAGTTCGCATTTTTTTGCCTTCAATATATAACACTGCATCCGCAAAGCCTAAAAGACTTTCACTCTGTAGAAAGTTTTGCGTATCCTAAGGCGTCTAACGTACCCGAAAGATACCGAAGTAACCCAAACACTATTGTTCAGAACAACAGTAACGCCCTATTATCTTCATTTGCGGGAACTGACGGATTAAAAACCGGCTATATAGACGAGTCAGGCTATAATTTCGCCCTTACCGCAGAAAGAAACGGAACACGTTTTATTTCTGTTACGCTCGGCGCAGATTCAATCCGCGATCGCAACCAGGACGGAGAGCGCCTTCTTTCCTGGGCTTTTGAAAACTTTAAAACAGTTCGTCCTGTAACAGGCGCAATTGAAAACGCAGCCTTGTGGAAGGGCAGGGAGAATTCTGTTGAGCTAAAACTTTCTGAATCTGCGGATTTTACATCTCCTTTTAACCGCGCAGGTGAACTCTATTTTGAAACGGTAATAACGCAAAAATTGATCGCTCCGCTTGAGGAAGGGGAAGCTGTAGGGTATTTTATCATTTCTGACGAATACGGAGAGCTAAAACGCATAGAACTGCTTACGGTGCGCTCTTATGATCAGGGAAATTTTTTTAAGAAATTATGGCACTCAATTTTACTTTTGTTTAAACGTTAAATTCATCGGCGATTGATGAAATTTTTGTGATGGACGCTCTGCTTACTCCCGCAAGCCTTGAGACATCATGCGCGCCTGCGTCGATTTTTTTTATTTCGCCGGAAACTTCTTCCATGCTTGACGATATTTCTGCGGCGTTTCCGTGAAGCGAGTCAATTTCAAGTAACATGGTTTCCGTTCCCTTGTTCATGTTAACGGAACAATCGTTCACCTTGGAATTAATATCGTTCATCGCCTTAAGAGAATCCAGAACCTGATCCGCTCCCGTTTTTTGTTCGTGAATCGCCTGGTTTACTTCCGTGACAAGTATCTCTGTCTCTCTTATTCGTTTAGAAACTTCCGTAAATGCTTTTCCGGATTCTACAGAAGCCTGAACGATATTGTCTATCGTACCTATTATCTGTTTTAGCTCGGAACTAATTTTCCTGGATTCATTAGATGAATTTTCAGCTAACTTGCGTATCTCATCTGCTACTACGGAAAATCCTTTTCCCATCTCTCCTGCATGAGCCGCTTCTATCGCCGCGTTCATGGAAAGAAGGTTAGTCTGCGCAGCAATTGTCGCAATGATCTTATTCGCTTCAAGAAGAGCCTGCGATTGTTCTACGATCTGCCTGATGCGCTCCATGCTCTTGCTCTGTATATTGCTTCCTTCATCAGAAGCTTCTCCTACAGTCTTAAACTGTTCCGCCATTTTGTCCGTAACGTTCCCGATAGATGCTATATTCCCGACCATCTGTTCAACAGCGGATGACCCTTGAGCCATGCTCATTGTCTGCGAACCGATCGATTTTTCCATTACGCCGATTAGCTCTACCATCTCTTTAACTGCGGAAGTCGCCGTGTTTACGCTTTCTATCTGGTTATGAGCTTTATCAACAACCTGCTGAGCCGCCTGAGAAATCGATGTAATAGAGTCTGCGATACCTGCAGATTCTTTTTCCAGGTTTACACCCGCAGCGGAGAGTTCGTGAGATTCGTCTTTTATTCCGCGAATCCCGTCGGAAAGATGATCGCAAAATTCATTTACCATTCCGGAAATAGTTCCAAGCTCGTCGACAGAACAGATTTTTATTCGCTTCGTAAGATCTTTTTGTTCAGAAGAAAGATTTTCAAATTGATCAACTATTGAAGAGTAAAGTCTTGTTGAATTCTTTTTTAAACGGGTTGCGAGTATTGCGATGCAAATAAGGAAAATAATAATCGGGACAAGTAAAATAAACCACGCCGATCCTTGAAGCTGCTCAAGAGAAATTCCCGCGCTATGAATACTTAGCATTGTAACGGCGCTTGCAAAGGGGACTGACATCACAGCTACTGCAACGGGGATAACCATCGCCTTTAACTCCTGCCTGCCTTCGCGAAGATTCCTTGGGTATGCCGATAAATCGCAGTCTATCAGAACGATTGACACAAGACCGTCGCTTATTACATAGATAAAAGTGCCGACAAGCATTCCAAAGGAAACAGCTACAAGAAACAGCATGTTTTTAATTGAAGAGTCTATTTGCATAACATTAAAAAGGAGAAAAACCAGAGCCAGAAACAGAGCGTGAAGAACAACATTCAGTCCAATCAGTTTAATCGGAACAGCTCCCAGTTTATCGATTCGTTTAGCGTAGGTTTCAAAATCAATATTTTTTAGATAGTCTTTATCAAAACATAAAGCGTTAGATCCAAGGATTACGCAGTAAATGATCATAAATATTACAGATGGAATTGAAAACTTTGAAAAAATCACAGCAAGCTCATGTTCAAAAAAAACCAGCATAAAAACATCGGCAAGGAGCATCGCAAAACCCGTAAAAAAGACCAGCATCATGAAAAGATATTTTTTATTCAAAGTATTCTCCTTTTTTAACTATAATCATATTAAAACTTTTTGCACCTAATATTCAATAAATCAATTTATTTTATATTTATTTACATTATCGGCGTAAAAAATTGCTTTTTTCCGTTCATTTTCCCCAGTTAGGGCGTTTTTTTGCCCTTATATTTAACCCATTATTGAAATTTTTACGTTTTTAAGTGATAATAAACGAATGGTTTTTACAGTTTTAGCGCTTTTTTATCTGGGTCTAACATTTATCGTACTCTTTCCGATCGGCTTACTTGCGATGATTTTCTCTCTCTTTGGCTTGCGAAAGGCAATGGCGGTTTTTATTTATAAAATATTCCAGGGCTGGGCTTGGATACTCATAAAAATTACCGGAAGCACCGTGGAAATTTCCGGAACGGAAAATATTCCCAGGAAAGGCGGAGTCTGTTTTGTAAGCAATCACGAAGGATATTTTGATATCGTGCTCCTTGCCGCCTGCTGCGGACGTCCGATAGGTTTTATCGCAAAGAAAGAGCTTGCATTAATTCCTTTTTTAAATGTCTGGGTTTACATGATAGGCGGTCTTTTTATTGATAGAAAAAATATTAAAAAAGCGGTTCGCACGATTAACAAGGGAGCGGAAAAAATAAAGTCAGGCGGCGGGATGATTATTTTCCCCGAA
>Ga0082212_10012300_pt1 | contig 10784 bp, 10 predicted proteins | sample TergutNt197P3_FD_71548 | JGI IMG/M metagenome (GOLD analysis project Ga0082212, IMG submission 71548) | Neocapritermes taracua P3 segment gut microbial communities from Petit-Saut dam, French Guiana - Nt197 P3 | ecosystem: Host-associated > Arthropoda: Insects > Digestive system > Gut ...
CAATCCGTGATGACGGGAGAGTCGGTTCCCGTTGAAAAGCATGTGGCAACAGATTTAGCCGGTACTTCGTCGGAAGACATGCAAGTCTATCGCGGCACGATGATTTCCGACGGTCGTGGTCGGTTCGTGGTAACGAGTGTCGGCGATCAAACTCGACTGGGACAGATTGCCGCCAATCTTGGCTCCGCCGCTTCGGAATCGCAAACGCCGCTCGTGCAAAAGTTGTCGAAACTGGCGAATCAAATCAGCAAAGCCGGTATGACCGGTGCTGCTCTCATCTTTATTGTGATGGCGTATTTCGCTTTCATGGGCACTCCTTGGGCTTTCGACGGAACGCTCACCGGTATTCTGCCGCTGTTGAAGGGATTGCTCACCGCTTTTATCATTGCCGTTGCGATTATTGTCGTTGCCGTTCCCGAAGGGTTGCCCATGATGGTAACGGTCGCACTGGCACTGAACATGATGAAGATGGCAAAGGAAAATTGCCTGATTCGCAAACTGGTCGCTTCGGAAACCATCGGTTCGGCAACAGTCATCTGTTCCGACAAGACCGGCACGCTCACGCAAAATAAAATGACCGTGACGTGGGTTTGGACGGCAGGGCAGGAGACCGATTTTCATGCCGTTGATGCTAAAACACTGTAAAAAGTGGGCGAAATTGCTATAATACAAAAAAGAGTGGAGGACACACGATGACAATGATACAGTACAACGTACAGGTTGGAGCGAACGGGTCAATTTTGATTCCCACGACACCTTTTGCCATCGGCGAAGAGGTCGAAGTCGTTCTGCGTGTGCCGAAAGAGGAAAACGACGACCAGTCGGAACAACGGAAAAAAGCGGTAGAGCAACGATTTTACGAGATATGGAATAAGTTGCCTGCCGTGGAAATTACTGATGAGGAAATTGAAAACTTGAAACACGAACGCCGAATGAGGAAAATGTAATGACCCGTCATGTTTTGCTCGACACGAATGTTGTCGTCGATTGGCTGCTCAAACGGGCAAGTTTTGTCGAGAGCGCAAAGAAGATTTTCGCACAAATTGAAGCCAAAACGTTTGTCGGTTGTATTTCCTCGTCGGCAATCACCGACGTTTATTACCTCATCGAAACCAAAACACCTCCCGGCTACGCTTGGGAGATGATGGAGTACATTTATCAAACACTGCGGATATTGCCTGTGATTAGGGAAACGATTCGTGATGCGCTGGATTCCAAAATGTCCGACTTCGAAGACGCAGTCCAAGCCGCCGCTGCGAAACATTGCGGTATCGACATCGTCGTAACCCGCGACAAAGCGGGTTTTCACAACTCCGGTTTGCAGGTCTATTCACCGGAAGAGTTTTTGGCAACAACGGAATAACTTAATTTTATGACACACGAAATGAACCAACCCTATCCCGTCGTTACCGAGGGGCTGACCAAAGAGTACCGCACCGGTCGCCATCGAGTTACTGCCCTGAATGATGTCTCGTTGACCGTCCGGTCAGGGGAATTCGTTACCGTGATGGGAGCGTCCGGCTCTGGAAAAAGCACACTCCTGCATCTCTTGGCGGGCTTGACCGATCCGACCAGCGGCAGTGCAAAAATTAACAACGTCGATCTTTCCGGTTTGAACGATGCTGCCCGAACTCGCTTTCGGCTTGACAATATCGGCGTTGTATTTCAAGCGTTTAACTTGATTCCAACGCTCACAGCGGAAGAAAACATTTTACTGCCTTCGTTGATTGAAGGAGGGAAAAAAGTCTCGTCCGCTTGGCGTGATGAACTGCTTGAATTGTTGGAGATGAAGGAGCGGCGGTATCATCGACCGGATTCTTTGAGCGGCGGCGAACAACAGCGGGTCGCTATCGGCAGGGCATTGTCGATGAATCCGGCGTTGATTCTTGCTGACGAACCGACCGGTAATTTGGATTCCGGCAACAGCGAGCGGCTATGCAAATTGTTGCGTGAACTCTGCGACAAACAGAAGCGGACGCTTGTGGTTGTTACGCATGAAAAGAGCGTCGCCGACTGGAGCGACCGCTCCATTGTACTGAAAGATGGATGTGTGTACACGACAAACGGCGTGAAAAAATCCAAAGGGGGTATCGACTTTACTCCACCTCGGCACAATTAAAATTGCGTATCCCTTTTGAAAACAATAGGTTGCATCAAGACTGTCCGATGTGAATGAAATTTTGTCGAAATTTGTGATAAATGCTTGTTTTGTAGATGTTTAAGGCATTTTCAAGGAAAAACAGGTGGCACAAAGTCGATACCCCGCAAATCCAATTTGTCCCCGTTTACGGTAGAGATGTCCTGTTTTATAGCATCTTGTTAGATGCTATAAAAACCGGCATCTCCCTGGTTTTGAACAACGTAAAGCCAAAACAAATTTAATCAAAATGCTCTGTATTTGTCCCCCGTTAATGCCTTTTCGCATGGGAAACTGCATGGGCAATTATCCGCCAACTGCCTTCAAAAAGTCCTCGTCTTCCAAGTCAAAATAATGCTCTTCCATGACCTTTTCCGAATGTCCTATCCAAAGACTTTCCAGTTGCGAGCCATGTTTACGCAATACCTCGTTACTCCGACTGCGACGCATGTTAATAAAAGGACTGACAATCGTTCCCAATCCAGCCTTGTCGGCAATCTTTTGAAACAACCCATACAAAACCCAACTTGTACCCTGAAGACCCTGAATCACAAATTCGCTGTCGGGCGAAAAATGTTTTTCCAGTTCCACCCGTAGTTCCGGGAACAGGGGTACAGTCCGTTGGTCTTGTCCTTCATGATGTTCTGTCTTGGGAGACCGTACCACAAACCGCTTTTCCTGCCAATTTATATCCGACCACCGTAACTGTTTCAATTCCGAAGGACACCGCAGTCCGCCAATCCTTGTCAACGCAATAATCGTCCGCCATTCCTGACTCGGACAGGCTTCCAAAAGTTTAGCGTATTCCGCCATCGTAATCCGTCGCTTGGCTTCCTTGTTCCGAAAACTGCCTTTCGGGATTCCCGATAATGGATTTTTCGGTATCCACTCCCGCTTGACTGCCCAATTCAAAACCGTATTCACCGTTTTTAAGTGCGTCGCTACGGTTAGTGGTACAATCGTTTTGTTAAAGCAGTCTCAACCCAACAGCGATCCAAATCGGTAGCGTCAATACCGAAATGAACGAATTGCTCACAATCGTGTCAAATGCCGTCTTCGGATCACCGCCGTAATGCTTGGCAAGAACCATCGGAAAAATAGCGGAACCCATCGCACCGTGAATGACCAAAATCTGCTTGATTTCCATCGTACATGGCAACCAAACGGCAAGAGAAATAAAAATCGCCGGCATCACAGCAAGCCGAATGAGAATCGACCAAAACGCAATTTTGAACGTGGTCGATAATCGCTCCTTGATTTCGCTCCGATGAAAGTGGTCGGCAAAAGTCGCACCGGTCAAAATGATCGAAATCGGAATACCTGCCGCGCCCAAGAGGTGAAACGTCATAAACAGGAAATCAAAACAGGGAACAACGTGTTCGTGAAATGCCGCCGGAATGAATCGGCTATTGCCGAGAAGATTGAGCGATACCGCAATCACAATCGCAATGCTCGGACCGTTGATGAGGTGCCGCAACGATTGCCTGTCAATTTTGCCGATCATGGTAAAGAGCACGATTGTCCAGACGGCAATTTCGACACCGAGATTTTGCACGAACAGCACGCCGAGTATTCGGGCATCATCGGGAAACATCACCATGACCATCGGAATCGGTATGAAACCATAATTGTAGTTTCCGACGCAACCGGCGAAGGTTCGTCGCTGCTTCCCCGTTTCCAAGCCGTTTTGCCATTTCGGCAGTAAGGCAACGCACAAGCCGATGAGGATTCCGACGACGACCAATCCGTAACCGAGAAGCGGCGGCAACCAAATGTTTTGCGGATTGGCAACGAACGCATCGGTTCGCAACACTCTGTCGAAAATCAGACAGGGCATCAGCAGATCGACGGTCAAGCGGAGGAGCGGCTTTTCGGTTTCGTGTGTGAGCCGACCGGTACGCCGAAAAAAGATGCCGGCACCGACGATACAAAAAACGGAGAGGATCGCTGCAAGTGCAACGGAAAACGTTTGGGACATACGAAAAGGGGAAAGCGATATTATACCGACGATACGCGGAGTCCGCAATCGGAAAATTGCGTTTTTGCATCTCTCGTCCATTGACAAACCGCCCTCAATGGAGTATCTTACTTGCGTTGAGAAATCGCGTTCCTGTCCGATGACTATGCTCGAAATCAAAAACTTGAAAAAATCGTACACCCTTCCCGACGGAGAAAATTTGCCAATTTTGGAGATTCCGAGTTGGGCAGTTGATGCTGGCGAACAAGTCGTCGTCGTCGGAGCAAGCGGTTGCGGAAAAACCACGTTGCTCCATATTATTGCGGGGATTCTGCGTCCGACATCGGGACACGTTTTGATCGATGGCTGGGACACGCCGATTCTCACCGAAGCGGAGCGGGATCAATTTCGGGCACGGCGAATCGGTTACGTTTTCCAAACGTTCAATCTTTTGCAAGGCTTTACCGCGTTGGAAAACGTGATGATCGGTATGACTTTTGCCAGTGCGCGAAGCGATAAAAATCGAGCGAAAGACCTTTTGGATAAGGTGGGATTGGGACATCGCCTGCATCACAAACCGGCGCAACTCTCGGTAGGGGAACAGCAGCGGGTTTCGGTGGCTCGGGCTTTGGCAAACAAACCGAAATTGGTACTCGCAGATGAACCGACTGCAAACGTCGACGTGGGCAATCAACAGCAGGTTATTGATATGTTGCGGAACACTTGCCAAGAAGAGGGTGTTGCCTTGATTTTGGTAACGCATGCTCCCGAAGTTGCCAAGCAGTTTGATCGGGTCGATAAACTTGCTGAAATCAATTTGGTCGTTTCGCAAAAAATTCAGCAAAGTGCGTGAGCGTTTCAGCAATTTTGCGTTACTGAAAAATCCGCATAAGCACTTGGGCGACGATCTCCTTATCGAAGGGCTTCGGCAAAAAATCGTCGGCACCGAATTTGAGTCCTTTGATAACGTTTTTAGCGTCGCTTTCCGTCGAAACAAGGACGAACGGTGTGTTGTTGTACCAAGATTTTTGCATCAATCGGAAACAAAATTCAAAACCGTCCATCTCCGGCATGCTGATGTCAGAAAAAATAATGGTCGTCCCGACGATTTCCCCTTCGAGTTTTTCGAGGGCTAGTCTTCCGTTGACGGCTTCGCTGACTGTGAAGCCGAGTTCTTGCAAAATGGTGCGAAAAATTCTTCGGGTCGGTACGGAGTCATCAACGATAAACGCCTTTGGATTCGGCGGCAACAGCGATTTTGCTTTTTCGGAGTAGGAAAGATCGGTTGACATGGGTTAGTCGTAGAAAAACGATCTCCCATATTATACCATAAACTTTCCAAATCGTCATTGCAGGGGATGAATCGGGCAAGCCTCGGATGGATTACTATTTATCTCACGGTCATTCGGATTCTGATCTTTTGGAGTATGGTCGAGTGATCAAGGATGCCTATCGAGTGGAGGAATGTTTTCATCGAGGTAAATCCTGTCGAAAAAATCCTAAAATTCCTGTACAATAACTTCATGCAAAATTGGAGCACAACTCATGCCTTATCCGCTTTTTGACCGTTCAAAATTACACGTCAAGCCGCTACGCGAGCGGATTCATGATGTTTCCATCGACTGTTTCATCGGCTTGGATGATGATCTCGAACCTTTTGACCATCCGGCACTTGCGCCGCTTGCCGAAAGCATTCTGACCGCCCAAAAACACGATGCCGCCGTGATGCTTATGTACGGTGCTCACGTCATTCGTACCGGCTGTGCTCTGCACATGATCGAAATGATGAAGCGGGGACAACTCACGCACTTGGCGACCAACGGGGCGGGTTCGATTCACGATTTCGAGTTTGCGATGATCGGTGCAACCTGCGAAAGCGTGGCGAAGTACGTCAGCGAAGGACAATTCGGACTCTGGAACGAGACCGGCAAAATCAACGACATCATTGCCGAAGGGTGCAAAGAAGGACTCGGCTGGGGAGAAGCACTCGGACGCTACATTTGGGAAAACAACCTGCCGCATCGGGAAAAAAGTGTACTGGCAATGGGTTATCATCTCGGAATTCCCTGTACCGTGCATGTCGGAATTGGCAGCGACATCGTTCATGAGCATCCCAACTGCAACGGGGCGGCACTGGGACAGGCTTCCTACACCGATTTTCTGATTTACACGCAGACGGTTACGAAATTGGAAGGGGGCGTGTTCCTGAACTTCGGTTCGGCTGTAACAGGACCGGAAGTTTACCTGAAAGCCCTGGCGATGGCTCGGAATGTTGCCCGACAAAGCGGCGAACAGATCGCTCACTTTACGACGGCGGTTTTCGATGTGCAACCGATTGGCGATGACGCGACGACGGAGGCACCGCCGAAGAGCAATCCTCGATATTTTTTCCGTCCGTGGAAGACCATTTTGGCACGTACCGTTGCCGATGGCGGAACGAGTTATTACGTTCAAGGAGAGCATCGTTTAACACTGCCTTACTTGGCGCGATGCGTCTGGAAGATGGGGCAAACTCGGAGTATCGGCTAAATGGCTTAACTCGACGCGCCGTAATACTCTTCAAATGGTTGAATAATGACGAAGCCGTTGCCTTCAAATTGCATTTGGAATGTTTCGCCGCTGCCGCGTCCGAAAAACGTTTTCAATGAAATGTCCGTCTTAAAATTCGGCGACAGATTGGACGACCAAGCGACCGTTGCATTCGGATCGGTGCAAACGGGGTTGCCCGGCTTGACAATTAACGTCAGCGGATCAAAGTGTGTCGTGATGGCGATCAAACCGGTGCCGCTGAGTTGGACGTTGAAAAGTCCTCCCGCCATCATCCCGGCAATCCGACGCATCATCACGATTTTGTTCGTGAGCGTCGGTTCAAATGCCAGTACATCGTTGGCGTTAATCGTGATGCTTTGTTGCCGAAGTTGGAGAATCGTGATTTTTTTGCCGTTGTCGGCGGCGTACAATTTGCCGGTTCCTTCGACTCTGGTGAGCCGCGCCCCCTCGGAAGAAACCATTTTTTTCAGGAGATTGCCGATACCTTGTTCAAGAATCCCTTCGCGGGTAAACTTGATATTTCCGCGATAGGCAACCATTGCACCGAGTTTTGTCCAAACCATGCTGTTGTTCAAATTGACTTCGAGCATGCGTTCGCTTTCGAGTTCGAACACTCCTTGGCCGTAGTCTTTCTGTTCCGAAGATTGAATGAAAGTATCTAAATCGTATCGGGAACCAAAAGGATTAGACATGATGCGTCTCCATGAAAACCAATGTAGAGGGGGTATTTTATACAACAAAGCATCGTAAATTTCAAGAGCGGATTGCAAGGGGCACACACCGGCACCCTTGCGGGTGCCGCTCCTGTACTTGCGCCTATTCCCCGCGGTCAATGAGCATAAACGCTCCCCAGAAAAAGGGATGATTCGCAATCGGCGGTTCCACGTTCGGCTCCTTGCGGACTCGCGGCTCCTCCTCCAAATTGATCGTGTTACTACCAACCTCCAAAATTGCCTGCCGCCACGCCGCCGATGCCGGTTTCTCCGCCAACCGCAGTAAAAATTGCTCCGTTAAATCGTAGGAGACTCGACCGCCGGTGCGCCAACGACTTATCAAAATCGTCTTCGCTCCACACGCCTCCAACAACATTGCCGACAAAAATAGATCGTCGCCGTTTTGCACGCCCGGTGTTCGGAACGCATTCTCCGCCGAAGTGTGAAACGCCGGCAACACCATCAATCGTGGTCCCCCCCAGGGCAACGTCAGCCAACTCGCCAATGGAGTCCGCTCCTTCACCGTGAACGGCGACCAACCGAGCGGCGGCATCAGCGGAACCTCATCCAACACGACAAGTTGCTGCACCTGCGAAGCAAATGCCGATGCCGATGCGGGAAGCGGTGCATTACGTTCATCCATTCGCACGATGGAAAGATTGCGGACTCCCGACTGCGTAAAACGACCGACCGCCTCCAATGAAGCATCGACGCTGCCGTTTGCCATTAATTTTCCGCACAATACCAATGTTTCGGTGTTTGCACCTCGTTGCGATTTCAGCGGTACTCCCAGCGATGCCGTCGGAGCATACCGGATCGTGAGCGGAGATTCCCCTGCCGTGAGAAGCGGACGAAGTTGATCCCCTGACTGTACCGTCATCGCCTCAAAGGGAACGTACCAAAGCGGTCCCGTCGGAACGATCACGAGTTCGTTAAAATCTGCCATCGGTATTGACTCCAACGGATTACCGAGCAAACGCCATAACAATCGGTTGCCTGATTCCTTCCATTTGCCCTGTTGATTTGCCAATTCTTTGACACTCACTGCCGCTCCGGGACCTGTGTTGCCGAGATCGTTGAGATAATCGGTAATCAATGCATGGAGCGTTTTATCACGCGGACTTATCGGTTGAACCTGCCAGACCACCATACTTCGCTGGTCGATCAAAAAAGCGTAGAGATTGCCGAGCGATTCGACATACGTCAGCATTGCCGTCCTCGCCGGAAGTCCCTTGCGAATTTGATCCAGTGGAATCATCGGCGGAAACGTTGCCGGAACTTTCGTTCGGGAGAGTGCCATCACACGGAGTACCGACTCTTGAATCGCACTCTGCCGTTCGAGGTCGGCGAACATGGCACGCTGTCCCACCAGTTGGTCGGGATTTTGCGGAACTATCGGAATGTTAAGGAGTTGCCGCTTGATGTTTCGGACATTATCCGACAACTGATTGAATTCGGAAAACTCCAACGAAAGCGTTTGCCGTTGGAGCAACGTTTCCGGTGTCAGCGTTCCTTCTTCGCTTTCAAACAGCAGTCGAAACGCCATCAATCGGGATTCCGCAAGGGGCAAATTGGCGAAGAATCGGGCGCGGCGTGCCTTTTCCGAAATGTCGAACGCTTTGTCCCGATTACCCCGTTGAAAAGCGACGGCAAACCAACGTTCGTAGGCACCGGGAGGCGTGGCGACCAATGCGGCAAAACTCTCCATCGGTCGCACAGTCCAGTCGAGTTCGTCTGATTCCCGAAGGAGTTCTTCGTACAATTCGTCGGCAATCCGCTCATTTATCAGTCGTCCTTTCAAAACGAACTCTTCGAGTTTGTTGAGTTGATACAACCGGATTGCTCCCCGCCGCAAGAATGTGAGAGCGGTCTCCAAATGCTTGTCTCCCGACGCGAGAAAAGCGGGTGGTTTCCCTGCCGCAAGATTATCGCTCACTTTGGCATAATCAATCATTGCGGCAAGATAATGGTGTCGCGCTCCGTGAGCGGTATCGAAGAGGGTGCCGTTTCGTGCTCCCCGCATCACGTTGACAGAGAAAGCGTTTATTTTTTCTGCATCAGGGATTCGCCGAAGAGCGATGTGGTATTCCACGTCTTCATGAACGAGCGGCACGAGAGTCATCGGACTGATACCCTTTGCCGACCGAAAATGCTGCGAGGCGAGACCAATGGGAGTGAAAGGAGCGGACTTTTGAATCAACCGATGAGCATTTGCCATATTTCGGAATGTTTCGCCGAGCAGTACCGGATCGCCCATCTGGTGTGCGGAGTAGGACGCTTCCAAGTAATGCGTTCGGGCAGCAACGGCATCTCCTTTGCGAAGAGCGATGTTGCCCAGTTCGTTCAGTGCGACGGGAGTTAAATGGTGGTCGTGCATCCCCATCATGAGGAGTCCGCGAGTCAGTTGTGTTTCGGCGGCGACATCGTCTTCCATTGCGGAAAGGACAAGTCCGTAGAGGACATCGACCCAACTGCCCGCAAAGTGGTTGGGTAAATGGGGACGCGTGGAAAAAATATCCGCCAGCATCTTCGTTTCGGGATCGTATTTGGACAGACTGCCGAGGATTTCCGCTCGCCGCCGAATCGTGAGGGCAAGACATTGCACGATATGCTCGGCGTGAATGCTCGACAATGTTCGTTGCGATGTTAAACCGATTTGTCCATCACCTCCTGCCGGCACGATTTTGAGATGTTCGTGAGTCATTTGGAATCGGCATTCTCGAAAGTCGCCGATGCTTCCCGGTCGTACAGAGGTGCCCCAGGGGAGTTCTTCTCTCGGTATCATGCCGGGCATCACGGTAACGGAAACAGATTTTAGCCAATCGGATTGTTCGGCATAAATTTGCAAAACGGTGGAAAATGCACGGAGCGCTTCGTCGTACCGTGCCATCTGATAATGACATTCTCCTTGCAAAGACCAGTAGCAGAGAGAATCGAGCCAGAGAAAGGTCTTCTGATTTTGCACAGGAATCTGAACGGCATTGCGTAGATCGGTATTGAGGAAGTTGAGCGTATCGTTGAAATTTCCGCTGTGATAGGCGGGAAGGGTAAAGTTGAGATACGGTTTTGCCGGTGCTTCGTTGAACACGTCCCGTCTCAACCCTAACTGCCCCCAAGCGGTGGCGGACATGTGAATGACCAGAGCGGTGACGATACAATAACGGAGCATGATTGGACATGGAAAAACGATTATCGAACGCTTTTAGTTTACCGGAAGCAGTCGATTCGGTCAACCGAGCGGCAACTATTGCAAAAAAGAGCGCACTAATATAGAATATACCCTGAACGGTAGTAAATTGTCGTTTTGCTTATGCAGTGTGATTTGTGCCTTTGTGGTTTAGAAAATTTTTACCACAAAGACACGAAGGACACAAAAAATTCACAAAGAGAAAAAATCCAATTTTCCCCGTTTATGGTATAGTTGCCG
>Ga0082212_10012301_pt1 | contig 10784 bp, 10 predicted proteins | sample TergutNt197P3_FD_71548 | JGI IMG/M metagenome (GOLD analysis project Ga0082212, IMG submission 71548) | Neocapritermes taracua P3 segment gut microbial communities from Petit-Saut dam, French Guiana - Nt197 P3 | ecosystem: Host-associated > Arthropoda: Insects > Digestive system > Gut ...
ATTTTAGGAGAAAACGTGATGTCAAGGTTCTGCTGCCATGCCAGCGTCCGCAGTATCCATTTGGCTAAAAGCAACTGGTCGGCGGCAGTCTGCGCGGGATTGATCAGAAATTCGATCTCGTTCTGTTCATATATTTTACCGTCTAATGTAAAGTTGCCGACTTCCGAATGGGCATATTTTATCTGTCCGCCTGCACGCGCTATCAGCTCCATCGCCTTGTTGCGAAACGCATAAAATTTGGTGAACGGCAACGATTCGTGATACCCGCGTTGGTTCTCGGTCACAAACAAATCCTGCGCCTTGTCTATCACATAAAACTCCAGCTCGCCCATCGCCTCGAAAGTCAGTCCGGTCTTATCATGGAAGGCCTGATGCGCTTTTTGCAGGGTATACTGCGGAGCCGATTGCAGGGGAAGTCCGTCTTTCGTGTAATAGGAGCACAGTAAGCCAAGCGTCGGTATTTCAGCAAAGGGGTCTAAATAGGCAGTACTGAATCGCGGGATCACATACAGATCGCTGGAGCCGGGTTCGATAAAGGGAAAAATATTCGACCCGTCAATCCGCTCTCCAAACGACAGGATACTGTCTAAGCGGGCTTGACTGCTCACCGGAAAACTCAGCGTTTTCAGTCGTCCGTCGTGCGCGGCATACCTGAAATCGATTATCCTTATGCCGTTGTTTATCACGTACTTGATGATGTCGGCTTTCAAAAACTCTTTTGGTTCCTTACCCAGAAAGGCAACCAATGGATGGATGTTAAAATTTAAATTTTCTTTCATAAATAGTTCATTTTGCAAGGGTAAAAGTACGTACATTTTTTGAATAGGCAAAATATTTTTTGATTATTGTGCAATAATTGTTATTTTTGCACAAAACATTTAGGCAATATGATACGGAACGAACGTGAAATACGAAGCGAGCTTGTAGTGCAAGCTGCTCGTCAGATGATGGTTGCGGCGCGTACAGCGCCAAAAGCGAAAGGAATTGACATTATTGAAATGGCATTGGTCACCGACGATGATAAAAGTAGGCTGTCGGATGAGATGCTGAAAGTGGCGGACGAGAAAGATTGGGCTTTTTTTCGTCGTGATTCGGATAATATTTTGCAGGCCGATGCGGTGATGATTATCGGTACGCGTCAACAGTCGCAGGGGCTTGACTGTGCCCATTGCGGGTTTAGCACTTGTGCATCCAAACCCATAGAAACACCTTGCACGATCAACATGGTGGATTTGGGAATTGCCATCGGTTCGGCTTGTGCAAAGGCGGCCGACTTAAGGGTTGATACACGCGTGATGTTCAGCGCCGGACTTGCAGCGGAACGTCTGGGACTGTTAGGCGGCGACTGCAAGTGTGTGATGGCGATACCCGTCAGCGCCACATCCAAAAATCCGTTTTTCGACCGTAAGCCCAAGTAAACGAGGCGAATGGTATGATTTTTTTCATTCGGGCACGATAACCATGAAGGCTATAAAAGGCAAGCATGTCATTCCAATCATCATTTTATTGGGGGTGATAGGGATTGTCGCGTGGTATAGCAGGTCGCAGGGGCTGCGTGAACAACCTGTCGTTGCAGATTTTCCCATTATTCAGGATGTGCCTGAGGGATGGGAATCACTGTTTGACGGCAAGACGCTGACAGGCTGGGAAATCGTTCGCTATGGCGGCGAAGGCGAGCCCTACGCGAAGGACGGCGTGCTGGTATTGCCAAGGGCAGATGCCGGGTTCATGACCGGTGTATGTTGGGTTGGCGATTCCCTTCCCGCAAACAACTATTCCCTTTATTACGAAGCAAGGCGCGTTGAGGGCGTCGACATCTTTGCCGGCCTGTCATTTCCCTACGGCGACACATACGCTTCACTTGTCATCGGCGGCTGGGGTGGCGTCGTAAACGGCCTCTCAAGTATCAACGGCTATGACGCATCGGAAAACGAAACCACCCGAATCTTTTCTGTCGGAGACCATGAGTGGGTACAGGTGCAGTTGCACGTCACGACCGACAGCATCCGGGCCTTCGTCGGCGACGAACAAATCGTCGACCTCGCTACCGCAGGCAAGCGAATCCACTTGCGAAGCGGCTTATCAGATACGGGTCTTACCTTGTGGACATACCTTTCAACCGGCGAAATACGCAACTTGCGCATCAAAAATTCTGTCATTTAACTTGTTAAATGATTTTATAACGAAGTATTGAGATGTAAAACAATGGAATATATAAACGACAAAATAAACTTGCAGCAAAAGGATGTTTTTGAGGCGTTTCCCTCTCTTCAAAGCAACTATTTTGATTTATGTATCGTTGACCCGCCTTATGGGGCTTCGACAACTAAGAATTGGAGTTATAACGGACAGGAAAAGTTGCAGGGATTTGGGGGCGACTGGAAGTTGACAAGTGAAGTGTGGGATTTACTTACCCAAAACGATTCCTTTCAAAGTACTTATTTTTGGCTGAAAGAACTGAAACGGGTAATAAAACCGACCGGCTCAATATGGGTACATTCAACCTATCACAATTCGGGTTTTGTGAATGTCTGTTGCCAGTTATTGGGTTTGGAAATTATCAACGAGATAGTGTGGTACAAACGAAATGCCTTCCCCAATCTTTCCGGTCGCCGTCTAACAGCAAGCCACGAGACTATTTTATGGGTACATAAAGGAAATGAGAAAAACAGGGAGTATGTTTTTAATTATGAGGATTCAAAAGCCTTTTTTTCCGCAAGCGATTTGCTAAAAGAGCCGGGAAAACAAATGCGCACTGTTTGGGATATTCCGAATAACAAGGGGAAAGATGAAAGTAGTTTTGGATCACACCCCACACAAAAGCCGCTTCGTGTCTCAGAACGAATTTTAACTGTAGCAGGCGTTAAAGGAGGCAATTTGTTGGCTCCATTTGTCGGATCCGGCACAGAAATGGTTGCAGGACTGAAATATGGCATGAACGTGTACGGCTTTGAAATCGAACCCGAATACTTTAATCTGGCTAAGAAAAGGCTAATAAACGCTTTGCAGGAAACATCAACACAATTATTTCAAGCAATATGAATTATCCTGCAGTAATAAAGTGGTCAGGCAGCAAAAGGCTGGTAGCCCCCCAACTTTCCAAATATTTTCCTGACTGTAAAACCTATTTTGAACCGTTCGTAGGCGGAGGTGCGATGATGCCTTTTGCACGAACAAACAAAGGCGTTGCAGGCGATATAATTCCAGAGTTGATAGACCTTTGGAAATCAATTAAAACCAATCCTTCGCTTGTTGCAGAAGAATACAGAAACCGCTGGGAAAATTTGCAACAAAAAGGCCAAGAGGTTTATTATCAAGTGCGGGAAAGATTTAACCAAACGAAAAACTGTCATGATTTCCTGTTTTTGACAAGAACATGCGTAAATGGGCTTATTCGCTACAATACGCAAGGCGAATTTAACAACTCATTTCATTTATCAAGACCGGGAATAAATCCCGACACATTACATTCTCAACTACTTTTGTGGAGTAAGTGCATACGCAAATTTGACTTTTATAATATTGATTACCGCGAATGTTTATCCAATGTAAAGAAAGACGATTTTGTGTTTTTAGATCCGCCGTATGGCGGCACAAAAGACCGTTATACACGTGCTGAATTTGATTTGAACAGATTTTATGCCGAGTTGGAACGATTAAACGCGGTGGGTGCAAAATGGATGCTAACATTTGACGGAACAGCAGGCGAAAGAGCGTATGACTATGCTCCGCCAAACGAAATTTTCAAATATAAATTTTCAGTGAATACAGGAAATTCCGCGTTTACCAAATTGATGGACAGCCAAAAAGATATGATTCATGAATCAGTGTATCTGAATTACAACCCCTGTCATATTCACGCAAATTTGTTTCAGGACATCTTTGATGAAGTTGCCGTTTGAGTTTGAAAGAACATGTAATACGGTTTCTTCGCCAAACTCGAAAGCAAAAACAACATCTAATATTCCCCTGTTGAGTTGTGTTTGTAAATCTGCGTTGTTTGAATAGATAAACGCCCCAACGGACAAAATTGAATACTGTTTGACTTCCAGTCTATCCATATTGAAAAGCCGCCAATCTTGTGTTGTTGTTTTGTAGGCAGTTGGTATACTCCTGAATAAGTCGGTAATGTAAGTTTTCAGATTGATGCCAATGCCGGTTTCCAAGTCTCTGCCTTTCAGTTTTGATTCAATAGAGAGAAAAATATTGTTTTTTTCGCCCATCAGTTGAATAATGTGATCAGGTCGCTTCCCCCCAACTGCCGAAACGCGGGGTAGCGAAGTCCAACGATACTCATTTCCAATGTTTTCAAAATAACTGACGCCCGACCAATCACCTCCCGGCGGATTGCATAGACTTTCGTAAATTCCAAATTTTTCTTTTCTCGAAAATATTTGATGAATGGCTGTATCGGTATCATGTTCAGAAAAAAATATACCGGATTTTTGATATGGAAAAATGATGGATTTATTATTTTCTTCCCCTTTTGCATTTGTTTCAAAAAACAATTTTTCTTTACAAGTTTCGCTATCTATCAATACATTATCGCAAATATTCATAATAGATTGCCACAAACCGTTGTCGGTTGCAATTTGTTCGGGCGAGTTGACCAATGCATCCCATGTAGACTGTTTTGCCGGACCGTAAACGACCGCCCAAATATTCGTTTCATTACCTAAAATCATTCTTGCCAAAGGAATTAATCCTCTATCGGGTCGGGAATCGTCGCCTCGTGGTTTGAAACCGGTTACCCAAACCAAGGCAAGTTGTTTGTTTGGGTCAAATTTAAAATCAATTTGAGGATACAGTTGGTTTAATAAATTATTAAAATCGTTTCTTTTGTTATCGGGAATAATGCAAATTGGCAAATCTTTTGCGCCAATAGTCAGGCAATTAAATGATAAGACCGAATCTAAAAATGTTTTGAAAGTATCGGAAACCCGTACTTTGCCTGCTGTTTTCTTTTTCCAAATCAAGTGCGGACTGTTGTTTTTCAACCATTCGCCGGAAGATTGAGCGTTTATCAGATTTAGCCATTCATCGTTTCGTAGCGTATCCGTTGTCCGTCTTTTGTTGGCCAATAGTGAAACCAACGTTAATGCTTTATTTATGAGTGTTGTAATCGATTTTGAACAGTCTGTTTTTAAAATAATTCCTTTGACTGTTTCCATACTGTCCGAATATCCGAAAACACATTCAAACTCTTTGTTTAATGCTTCGGTAATAGATGGGTGGGCAGTATATACAGGGATACAAAATGCCTTCATTCTTTTTGTGGTCGAAAGATATGAAAAAGGAACGACAGGATTAGGAAAACGCGGCGCTTTAACGGCTCTGTTTTCGTCTAATTCCACCCCGCCAATTTCGGCATAGTACAGATATGGAATACCTGCTAATACACTCGAATAAGCCCGGCCATTTCTCTGCCAGGCATTGTTACCGGCAGGCAAAGCCGAACAATATTCCATTGCTAAAAGGATTTGCTCTTGATCTTTCACAATTTCAGTTATGTAGGAATCAGCGCCTTCGCGTAAAATACCGCCATTATTCATCAGTACAGTTGAAATATCGACACCCCAACGTCCATGTCCCGATAGCAAATCAATTTGAAAGCCGCACTTTTTATTAATTATCAATTCATACACAGGCATATACAAAGATGAATCGGGAAGTAACCGAACATCTTTTTTAAACGCCTGAGACAGTAATAAAAGCGTTCTTTCGCACTCGATTATGTTATCGCCATGTATCCTTAAATGTCTTTTATTCATATTTTTATGATTTTATATAGACGTTTTTACTACAAGCAAATCTTTTATTTCAACATCCAACGCTTTCGCAATTTTTTCCATGTTGCGAAGTGTGATATTCTTTTCCGCCCGTTCAATCATACCGATATATGTACGATGAACACCGGCTAACTCCGCAAGTTTTTCCTGCGAAATCCCCCTTTCTTTTCTATATTTTTGGACATTATTGCCAAAAATTGCCAATATGTTTTTGCTACTCATAGTATGGCGTATTTTAGTCTGCAAAAGTACGCTGATAAGACTTATTGCGCAACATACTATAATTAGCAATTTCAAAACGTGTCATTATGGCAGATAATAATTAGTCAATGTGTCAGAAATAAGCAATTATGAATAATGGCACAATTTCTGTATTATAACATAATTAAAATGAGTTTACTATGCTTATTACAAACATAATGCGTAAATACATCTTGAAAATGAAAAATTCAGATCAATATTCGCGATCCGTCGCCCTCACGATGGCGTTTTTATTATTGTCGTCCGCCGTTTTTGCTGCAGATATAAGTCGCATCGAACCTGCTTTCTGGTGGACAGGTATGCAGCATACGGAACTCCAGCTAATGGTTTACGGAAAAGACATTGCCCAAAGTCAGGTGCAATTAGAATATCCGGGCGTGCGGTTGAAAGAGATTGTAAAGGTCGAAAACCCCAATTACCTGTTTCTGTACTTGGAAATAGGAGAAGAAACCCAGCCGGGCATGATCCCACTCACTTTTTTGCAGGGCAGGCAGAAAACGGTGAAACCGTACGAACTGAAAAAGCGTGTCGCCCCGTCCGGCGTACAGGGCTTCGACACGTCGGATGTGCTGTACCTGATTATGCCCGACCGCTTTGCCAACGGCGAACCGTCGAACGACGTTTGGGACGACGTGCCGGTGGAGCGCAACAAGCCCATCGGACGTCATGGCGGCGATTTTGCGGGGATCGGCAAACACCTTGACTATATCCGCGACCTGGGCGTAACGGCTATATGGCTCAATCCGGTATTGGAAAATAAAATGCCTGTATCCTACCATGGCTATGCGACGACCGACTTTTACAAGGTAGACCCGCGTTTCGGAAGCAATGAAGACTATTGCCGTTTAATCGACGAACTGCACGGCAAAGGCCTGAAAATCATTATGGACATGATATACAACCATTGCGGGAACAACCACTGGTGGATGGACGATCTGCCGTCGACGGACTGGATAAACAATCAGGGCCGCTTCGTCCAGACTTCGCACGACCTGTACACCGTGATGGATCCCCACGCCCCGAAGTCGGAAGTAAAACGAATGACCGATGGATGGTTCGTTCGCGAAATGCCCGACCTGAACCAGCGGAATCGCCACCTTGCCACGTATCTCATTCAGAACAGTATCTGGTGGATCGAATATGCACAAATCGACGGAATCCGTCACGACACGCATCCGTATGCCGACTTCGACTTTCTGGCCAAATGGTGTAAAGCCATTGACGTGGAATATCCACAATTCAACATCGTCGGCGAATCATGGTATGCAAACCCTGCCCCGCTGGCATGGTGGCAACGGGGTTCGATCGTAAACGACAGGCAGACCAACCTGAAAACGACCATGGATTTCAGCCTGATGAACGCCTGTGAGAAAGCCTTCGGGTATCATACGACAGGCAACAATCCGCTCAGAGCGCTTTACGAAGTCATTGCGCAGGATTTTATGTATCGCGACCTGAAAAACCTCCTGATATTCTTGGACAATCACGACACCGACCGCTTTTTCAAGGAGGGTGAAACGGATTTGAAGCGTTTCAAACAGGCGCTGGCCTTTCTGCTGACAACGCGCGGCATACCTCAAATCTATTATGGCACAGAAATACTGATGTACGGCGAGAAGAAAGACGGCGACGGCAATTTGCGCAAAGACTTCCCCGGCGGCTGGGAGGGCGACGCCGTCAACCAGTTCCGTAAGGAAGGACGGAGTCGTCTCCAAAACGAGGCATGGGATTATATGCAGACGCTGCTTCAATGGCGAAAAAACAGCCGTGCAGTCATCGACGGCCAGTTGCTTCATTACGCCCCCGACTACCGGACGGAATGTTATGTATATGCCCGCATCGTGGAGGGTGAAACCGTCTTAGTCATCCTGAACGGCTCTGACAGGGAGCAATCATTGCCTATAGAAAGATACCGCGAAGTCATCGGCGCGTATTCGGCTGGAAAAGACGTCGTTACAGGTCGGCAAATTGATTTGACAAAAGACATAACCATCCCGCCCAAGGGCGTTTGGGTTTTAGGTATGAATTGATAATAATTATCCCAGTCGTACTGCTTCATTTACGATTCGCTGGTAGTGGCAGAACAATAGTGTTCCGTCGTCGTCGTGCAGGTGCATGCCGTTACCCTCGCAATAACGAAACAACCCGCAATCGGCGCAGAGGCCTTTCCGCGCCCATTCGCGGTTGCGGAAGGGTTGAAAACGGTTGTTCCAGACGTCCATAAAATTATCTTGGTAGATATTTCCCTGATGAAAATTGGCGCGGATGCTCGGACAGGCGGAGATAGAGCCGTCGGCCAATACGGACGCCACATTGATCCCCGCATTGCACTGGTAAAAATGGTCGCGGACTTCCATCTCGTATTCGCCGAGAAAGCCCTCACATCCGTAACTCAAATGAATGTGTTTTTCCTTGCGGGTAGCGCGGATAAAATCAAGAACCGACGTGAATTGTTCATTGGAAAGTTGCAGTTCGGGCATCCCCGCAGCCCTGCCGACAGGAAAAATCGTAAAGATACGCCAATTCTCTACGCCGTTAGTAATCAGAAATTCCTTAAACTCCTCCAGTTGGTTAAAATTCTTTTGATTGACGCAAGTGACTACATCCCAGATGATTTCTTTTTCTTCCGTCAGCATCCGAACGGCATGCAAGGCTTTTGCATAACTTTGGGGGTGTTGCCTCAGCCAGTTGTGCGCCTCTTCAAAACCGTCGAGGCTGATGGTGATGGCATGTAAACCGGCGGCCAGCAGCGAGTCCAACCGTTTGCGATTCAGCGCCAAACCGTTTGAAACCACGCCCCAGGGATATCCTCGCCTGTACAATTCTAATCCGCACGCTTCCAGGTCGTTTCGCATCAGTGCTTCCCCGCCTGTAAAAATAATCATTGTATGATTCGGATTTACGTGCGGCGTGATCTGTTCGATGACGCTGAAAAAATCTTTGGCAGGCATATCCCGACAACCTGCAACCACCTTGCAATCGCTTCCGCAATGACGGCACGACAGGTTGCAACGAAGCGTACACTCCCAGAAAAGCGTATTCAGTTCGTGCAAACGCGTATTGTTTTTCCGCATTTTGCGGAAAATCTCCAACGCCGCCTTTTTGCGAAGCGACAGTTTTTTATTCATGGATTCTCGTGTTGGATTTCAGTCAGTTGCACGTTCACTTCCTTTGTAAATTCGCCCTCATACCAACTTTTTGACTTTTTCGTGCGATCGGCTTCACTGAAACTAATCTGTAATGTGTCCGACTTATAAAAACCATTTTCTGCTCCGTCGACATCGTCAACGTAAACAGGCACGTGACCATTTGACGGGAAAAAGGTTTCCGTTAGTTTAAACTCGCCATTGGCGTCGGTACGCACCGCATTTTTTTCTACAAAAGGCGCTGAGGGGGTGCCATACATGGGGACATAGATATTTCCCGAACTATATCCCACGCGGATGCCTGCAATGGGATTACCTGTCGCTTTATCGACTACCGTACCTTTGACCGTATAATCTGCATGCGGAGTGCCGTATTCATCCGTCCTATTCATTTTTTCACAACCGATAAAGCCAAGCATACTCAGGATGCCAGCCAATACCCAGTTAGTCGACTTAATAAATGTCCTGTTGATTTTCATGTTTGTTGAGTTTTGAAATTCCGTTATGAATATATGACGACAAAAGTAGTAAAAATGTTGCACTGTTACGCAATAAAAAAAGAGAGACAAGCTTTTGGAAAATGAAAAAATGTATTATCTTTGCAGCAAAAATTTTAATACTTATTGTCATGTCAGTTCAGGAACAGGAAACTATAAAGGAAAAATATTTTGGCGAAGCAATCAGGTACATGGATAACGCCAGGGGATGTCTTAAAAAGGCAAAGAAAGAGGATGATTATTACTATGATGTCAAATATGTAAAAATGGCATGCGGGACGGCGTATAGCGGTATTCTCGTGGCGCTTGACTGTTTCCTTGTCTTAAAAGGCATAGATAATCCAAAAGGAAAATCAAGAAAATCCATCGAATATTACCAGGAAAATGTTGCGAAGATTGACAGGAAAATGCTTGGTTCGCTTAACAGCGCTTATGAAGTTCTTCATTTATTAGGGTATTATGATGGCATAACAAGCGCGAAAGTGCTAAAAAACGGTTTTGACGAAGCCTACAAAATCATTGAAAAGATAAGACCGGCCATGTCCTGACATTAATTAATAGGATAATCATTGTTTCACCAGCGCTTCCAACTCTGTTGCCAACTCCCTCGATTCCAACCGCATGATGCTTTCTTCCGCGCTTCCATAACTCAAAAGATTGATGCTTCCATACCAGACAATCCGGTTGTCAACAATTACATACTTTTGATGGATATTGGGTTTTGTGATAACCGAAACGTGCGACTGCAATAGGTCGATACATTCCCGAATGGGCTTCGGCTCTTTGTATGATGACAGGGGACGTGTTATGACAGTGATTTGAACGCCGGTTTGTATCGGCGACTTTAGCCATTCGAGTATATCTTCTATCCGTTTTTTTCGCAGAAACGGGCTGACAATCATGATTTCTGTTTTTGCTTCGGCAAAGTCGTTTTTCATGACTGCCGCAAAACTGTTCCTGTCATAAATCATGTTGATTTTATCAGGCTGACAATGATGCGATTGGGTTTTGTAACCGATTTGGGCATATCCGTTGATGCGTTTGTGATACATCCGCTCCAAAACAGGAACATGGATATCTACATAATCGTA
>Ga0082212_10012302_pt1 | contig 10783 bp, 7 predicted proteins | sample TergutNt197P3_FD_71548 | JGI IMG/M metagenome (GOLD analysis project Ga0082212, IMG submission 71548) | Neocapritermes taracua P3 segment gut microbial communities from Petit-Saut dam, French Guiana - Nt197 P3 | ecosystem: Host-associated > Arthropoda: Insects > Digestive system > Gut ...
GATGCTGGCGAGGGATTTTTATGGGGCTTTGCGGGGGGCAAAGATAACAACGAAAATTATTCTCGTACTGGAAAAACTAATGCGACTCGCCGCGTGACGTTAGGAAAGGGCAGAACAAAGCACAGTACATCTTGTCATCCGCCCTCTTTGATCCGTTCCCAGTTCAATCCGAAGCGTGCAAGATATTTCTGTAACCTGCTCGCATCGTTCGTTGAATTCTTTTGCGTTCGAGAATACTGAAACAAACGTTGTCCGGCTTCTGTAAGCGTTCTCGAATCTCGGCACACCTTAATCACCTCAGCAAGCCCGGCACGGTCAAAAAGGTCAATGTGGTCGATCTGCTGTTCATCGAAATAATGTTCGAGAATATCACTGCACTCTTTCGTTGTTCCCTGCGATGCCTTTTTCCATTGCTTTTCCAAACGCTCGATCTCTTTTTCGACTGTTTCAATGCCGATCCGACCACCGGAAGAAAGTGTTGCCATACGGACAATCGCTGCATTCAAATCACGGAAATTCGCATTCCAAGTCGCCTCGTGAGAGACTGCGAAACCAAGAAACCGCTTGCGTGCCTCCTTGCTCATGCCGATTTTCATTTGGTGCTGCCGCTCATATTCGGCAAGTTCATACTCAATGTTCGGTTCAATGTCCTCTCGCCGTTCAGCCAGCGGCGGTAATCGGAATGTCCACAGATTGATTCGAGCCAGCAAGTCCTCACGGAATTTACCTGCCGCCACTTCGACATCCAAATCCCGATTCGTTCCTGCGATCAACTGGAAATTACTGACAACATCCGTATCGGAACCGACTGGCTGAAATCGTTTTTCCTCAATCGCTCGGAGTAACATTGCCTGTTCGTCGAGTCCGAGTTCGCCGATTTCATCGAGAAAAAGCATCCCGCCGTCAGCGGCTCGCAAGTATCCGGCTCTTGCCTCCATTGCCCCAGTGAACGAACCCTTGGTGTGTCCAAACAGTGCCGACATCGAATGAGAACCGCGAAGCGTGGCACAGTTCACTTCGATGAATTTTCCCGTTAAGAGTTGACGTTCAATCTTCAATTCGTAAATCCGCCTTGCCAATTTTGACTTGCCGACACCGGTGGCACCGATCAACAGCACTGGCGGCGGTCCGCCTTTGGAAGACTCATTTCCCGGTTTTTCCCGAATCGACCGTTGACGAAGCGGTTGTGATGACCGAGATGTAACGACTTGCTCAATTTCGTCGATCAGTTCATTGAATGCCTTGTTTTTGGTTGCAATTCCCGACCGCAAAAATGCCGTTGCGGTCTGCTGCTCCTTGATTGTCAGAGCCGTCAGCATGTCATATTGGTCAAGATCGAGATCGATCACCTTCCAACTGCCGGACTTGTCATCAGGATTAGGGGACGGCGGCTTGATTTGCAATAACTGACCGGGAATGTATCGGGACTTGACCAGCAAAAACAAACAGATCAAATTGACATGCGACCCGGTTGCCAAACTGACGTAGTATTCTTCTTTCTCCGAATTGAAGGGATATTGCTTGAAAAAATCGTACAACACCTTGAAAACTTCTTCAAAATCGAAGGAGTCCTGCATCGGCACCTGATTGGAATTGGTAACGACTGTTGAGGACACTTTTTTGATGTCTGCGAGAACGCTTTCCAGCAGTTCCGTATCACTCGGCTGATGGAGAATCTCGATTCTTGTGACCGGAAAATCTTGGTGCATCGCAAGGGCGACCGACGGTCGTTTTTCCTGACCGCTCGGATTATTTTCAGCAGCGTTAACGGCAGCATCGCGGGCTTGTCCAAGGATGGTAAAGACGATTTTGGCTTTCACGATTTGGGATACGATTTTATCCAAAAGGATACTTTGCCGTCATTGTAAGCGGGATGCCATTTTACGTCAACGTGCGGGATACCGCTCTTGCACACCGGCGGATTTGCATCCACTGCTTGTTGGGAAAAACGCAATCTACTGCGGAAACGTTGGAATCTTATCCGCCGGATCAGTGGTCGGCTTGCCTATCGGACTGCCCGACGGAACAACCGTCGTCGTTTCCACAGGAACCCGACGCACTTCCGTCTTCTGCCGCTCAATCATGTACGTGTAAGGTTCCCACTTCACCGTCGTCACCGGTTTCTGCACCGTGCGTGTTACCGGCACCACTCTGGCAACCTTCACTTCATACGGTTCGATCTTTTCTTCCGTCACCATCTTATACGTCGTTACCGGTATCCGTTCGATCTTTTCCTCTTCCACCATTCGCCGCACCGTTACAGGCGTTGTCTGTTCCACCCGCTCGACAATTTGTTTGTACGTCGTTATCGGTATTTTGCGGACGACCTCCTCCTGATAGGTACGTGGAACCTGAACATGTTCGGTGCGAACGACTTGTTCGTTTTGATAAGTCGTTCGCGTAACCGGAACCTCTTCGATGCGCTGTTCTTGTATCGTTTTTGTTACCGGCACGGTTTCTGCCACGTAATTCGGTTGATAAACCTTGTTCACTTCATGTCGTTCGGGACCCTGCATCGTCGTCCAATAGAAGCCCGGTAGCCGCCACTTCGATTCTCCCGTTACCGGATCGGTGTAATTCGCCCTCTGCCAAGCGAGCCGCTCGTAATTTTTGCCCGGCAATGTATTCACCTGATTGACGTACTGCCCCTTGTCCACGATTGTTTCGACGTAATTCGTAACCGGTCGATTCACCGTGTAAACCCGCTGTTCGACCGTTGTTTCCTGAATGGGCACACGCCGGGTTTCATACACTTGCCGCTCCTGCGTTTCCATGACTTGCTTTGCAACGAGATATTTTTCTTCCCGCTCGCTCGTTTGCGGAACCGTCCGAGTCACGTTGTAACTCGTGTCCCGATATTCGATTTCCTCGACCGGTTTTTGCACCGTATATTTTCGTTCGGTGTAGGAAGTTTCCGGCACTTTTCGAGCAACGGTGGTGCGGCGTTCCTTTTGTTCGATGTCCCAGACGGTTTCGTAAGTCGTAATCGTTTCCTCGACGTACTGCGTTTCGACCACTTTTTTGTAGCCCGTGCAAGGAACCTGCGTGATGACCGTTATCGGTTCCAATCGGTACGTGGTCACGGGAGTCGCTGCCAAACTTGCATCAGCGGCAACAAATAAAGCCGTCAACATTGTTAATAAAGACCAGTTTTTCATATTATCCTCCGGGGTTAGGTTTTAAGCCGCTATGGGTATTACGTCTCAACAAAGTGTCTGTGCGGGAAAATTCGGACAAATTCATACAAAAAGGGAGTCCGAATAATTCCTACGAAACGACTCTATAATAGGGGGCGGAGCGAAAAACGTCAAGTCCTTAATGGTATACTTGGGCAGGATTTTCCGATTCTATGCCGTTAGAATCGGTACAAGTGGTGCAATCGGAAGTTTTCCGCAAAATTGCCGTTGCCGGATTAGCGGTTTTTGCTTATACTTTGGGAAACTAAACGTCACATGACCTCGTGAATTCTTTGTGTCCTTCGTGCCTTTGTGGTAAAGTTTTCTTAACCACAAAGACACAAAGGGCACGAAGAAAAACACAAAGAAACCCGCTATGAAAATTTTCACGTACTCCCTTTTTGTCATATTATTAGTCCTTCCTTTTAGTACCACTTTCGGGCAGGATGCTAGATTATTAGCCCGGCGCGATGCCGCCGCAAAAGCGCAGCCGATCCAACGCGATGTTGACATCGACCTCATTGCCGCCGAGGAAATTCCTCTGTGCGAACTCGTTGTTTCCGATGACGGCAGACACATGCGGCTGTTGAGTCCGCAAAAAATTGTTCTCCGCAACTTTTCGTCCGGCACGCCGGGAGGAGAAGTCAATCTGTGGTCGTACTACCAAAACGGTGTCGAAGTCTATCGAGAATTAGATACCACCGGCAACGGCAAGCGGGATCAGTTCCGATGGCTCAACAGTGCCGGCACACGTTGGGGTGTCGATGAAAACGGAGACGGTGTCATCGATTACTGGAAAGAAATTTCCGCCGAAGAAGTCTCCCGCGAAATCGTGCTTGCACTGGCAACCAAAGATGTCCGCCGGTTCTTGTGCGTTGCTCTCAAAGAGGATGAACTCAAAAGCCTCGCACTGGGAGAAAATTTGAACGAAACCGTTGCGAAAAAAGTTGCCGCCTTGAAAACCGGCTTTGCCAATGCCGCCGCTGCCGTTGCGCTGACGAACGATGCCGAATGGCACCAACTCGATGCCATGTTGCCCGGCGTTGTCCCAGCAGGAGAGCAAGGCAACCAAAAAGATTTGCGTGTCTATGAAAACGCTGCCGTAACCGTCAGCGATGGAGCGAAAGGACGGGAAATTGCCATCGGTACGCTCGTCAAAATCGGCGAGAATAACTGGCGGGTACTTGATCTACCTCGAAATTATGATGCGGACCAGGTTTCGTTTACGTTCATTCAACCGGCTCACGCCTTGGGTAGCACGGGACCTGCCGATAGTGAAATCGTAACGCTCATGAATCAAGTGGCAGCATTGCAGGCACAGATTCCGACGCTCCCGGAAGAGGAACGACCGGCAAAACACAAGCAGGTGATTTCGTTGCTCATGGAAATTACCGCAAAATCGACGACCGACGAGGAGCGGGAAAATTGGGTTCGGCAACTTGCCGATACCATTATGGAAGCGGTGGCTCGCGGAGAACTCCCCGACGGGAAAGAGCAGATTGCCGTCGTGTTCGCGGCGGCTAACAGACCGGAGATGCAGGAACTTGCCGCTCATGTGCGGTATCGACAGATCATGGTGGAGTATTATCTCGCTCTTGCATCGGGCGGCGAAACGATGAAAGCCTACACCGATTGGCTGGATGCGTTGGAAGATATGATAACGGCATTTCCCAAAACGGAAGCCGGTCTGGATGGAATGATGCAACTCGCTTCGTACAAGGAAATGTTGGAACCGACGAACGAGGAATCGCTCAAATGGTACAAAAAAGTGATTGAACTCGTTCCCGGTCAACTCCATGCGGTAAAAGCGCAGGGAGCGATTCGGCGATTGACCGCCGAGGGAAAAGCGATTCCTTTCCGAGGCACGGACACGGCGAACAAAGCGTTTGACATTACGGAGTACAAAGGAAAATATGTATTGCTCTGTTTTTGGGACATGCATACGGCAGAGCAACTCGCAATTTTCAAGGCGGTTACGGACAGATTTGAACCGGCTGGACTCGTGCCGGTAGGTGTCAATTTGGATTCGGATGAAGCGGTGATTCGGACATCATTGCAAAGCGTATCGGCAATCAAGTGGCGGCAACTTTACGCACAGGGCGGCTTGGACGGTGCATTGGCAATTCATTGGGGAATTATGAATCCGCCTGCAATGATTTTGTACGACAAAGAGAGCAAAGTGGTACGTGCGAGCATTTCCACAGTGGCGGAGTTGCAGCAGGTTCTGACGGAGTTAGTAAAGTAAAGAGCGGCACCCGCAAGGGTGCCGGTAAGTAACGCATGCCGGTCAAAGCCGAAACAACTTTTTCAAGGCATCGACAAGTTTGTGTGGTTCGCTGTCAGGCGGCTCATCCCGAAGAGATTCCAGCGGCGAATGAAGATACTTGGCAAGCAACCGCTCGAACGCATACCGGATTTCTTCCTGCTCACGTTCCCCCAACGCTGGCAATTTATTGAATAGCCGTTGCAATTCCGCATCCTTCGTTTTCGTCCAACGCTCCCGAAGTTGTTGAATGACCGTGCCGTTTTGTCGATGATTCAGCAGATTCATAAGAGCCTCTGCCGCCCGATGGACGATTTGCTCCGCTTTGGGAATTTCCCGATCCCGCTCCTGCCGGTTCTTATTGCAGACCTCCGCCAGATCGTCAATCGAATAAAGATGCACATCGGCACACTGAGCGATTGCCGGTTCAAAATCGCGTGGCACGGCTAAATCCAGCACGAAGAGCGTTCGCCCTGACCGCTTCGGTTCAATCGCTTGGTAATCGGCAAGCGTTACGACCGGTTCGTCCGCACTCGTTGTCGAAATGACGATGTCGGCTTCGGTCATCAAGTCGAATCGGTGCTGCCAATCGGCAACTTTTCCGCCGAACTGTTCCGCCAGTTTTTCGGCACGTTCCTGATGCCGATTCAAGACCGTAATAGATTTCACGCCATGTTCGACGAGATACTGCAAAGTGTCTTGTCCCATGTCGCCTGCCCCGAAGACCAGAATGTTCTTGTCTTCAAAACGTTCAAAAACCTGCCGGGCAAAATCGGAGACGGCAATGCTCGGAATGCTGATTCGGTGCTTGTGCAGGGCGGTTTCCGTGGCGACCTGTTTCGCCGTTTTCAGGGCGGTTTGGAAAAGGGCGTGAATCCACGGACCGACGGTATCCGCTTCCAGTGCCAGTTGATAGGCGGCTTTGACCTGCGAGAGAATCTGCACTTCGCCAAGCACCATACTGTCGAGTCCCGACGCAACGGCAAAGAGATGTTCTGCTGCATCGAAGTCGTCCAACGTGAAGACTTGCGAAGCCAGTGTGAATCCCGTCGGCGGACTCGTTTTTTGATGGAGCAGAAATTGGAGCAGTTGACCGGTTTCCGGCAATTCGTCTTCTGGGGTGGCGACGTAAAACTCGGTACGATTGCAGGTCGAGAGCAGAACGGCTTCGAGATCGGTCGTTTGATCTTGCCAGGCGGTCAGCGCAACGGCGACCTGTGTCGGCGAAAAAGCCAACTGTTCCCGCACTTCCAGCGGCGCAGACCGATGATTCAAACCGATGACCCGTAACATCAGGGAGACGTAATTATAACTTGTCTTTCAACGTAAAAAAGAGCGGGAGAACGTAAATTGCCGGTTTTTGTGAACAGGATTGACTCAAGTTTGTATGCAACGCCGTCATTCTTTTTCTTTTGAAGGTTAAACTGTGATATACCGTACCGTAAGCGGGAACAAATTGGTCTTTTTCTTCTTTGTGACTTCTTTGTGTCCTTTGTGGTAAAATTTTCTTAACCACAAAGACACAAAAGGCACAAGGAAAACACAAAAAATTGATCCATTTTCCTACCGTTTTGAGTATAAAGTTGTTTTTCATCAATTTCACTCTAACTTCAAGGAGCCCCGGAAATGCTTAATCTACCAATTTTCGTCGGTATTGATTACCACCAACACGTCATTCAAGTCTGTGTCATGGATGGAGCGAAGAATAAGGAATATGGCGAGGGCAAACATGTTTTGGGGCGTAAGAGTTGGGGCGGGACGTGGACGATTTTGACGAACATGGCGGTGTCTTTGACGAATGTGTTGCACCAGGGAGAGCGAACGTTGCGAGAGGTACGCGAAAAATGCTCCCGCAATCCAGCGACCACTGCTAACTCGGATGGAAAAACTAAACTTGTCGACGGACTGCGGTGAGTGCAAGCATGCAAGCAATCAGGCTGGCTTCCGCCCTTGCTTTTTTTTTTGTGTCTGTCAAAATACATAAAATCCGTAGAAACCGGTCGATCCACGAAAAATACTGCCGCTCAAACGCCCGATTAACTTGATTTTCGACGTTTCCAGTATAAATTCAAATCCGGTCAAGGGTTAGAATGGCGTTTCACACCCAAAATGTATGTCCGATACAAGCACCCATAATACACAAAACAGAAGCGGTAACACAAACCCAACTCTTGCCGCACCGTTGGCATTTTTGACGGCACCATTTCGGTTCGCCGGTTCAATCACGCTCGGAATCATCCTGCTTACCCTTCTGCTCGTCTCCATGGCGTTCGGAACGTTCGTCGAATCAGAATACGGTTCCGCCGTCGCTAAATTTGTCTTCTACGATAACATCTGGTTTCACGGTCTTATCGCGCTTCTCGCTCTCAATCTCATCGTCAGCGTTATCCTGCGATTTCCCTGGGGACGCTATTACATCCCCTTTTTGATTGCCCACGCCGGTATTCTGATCCTTTTGCTCGGTTGTTGTCTCACTTGGCAACGCGGCGAAGAAGCCCAAATCACCCTGCCCGAAGGAACCATCGGAACGGTCGCCGTCAAACCGGAACGGCAACAGTTGAACTTCAAGTACACCGGGCACGCCGCCAATGTTCCCGAACCGATTCGATTTCCTTTGCAACTCGGTCCATTCAGTTGGCAAGATTACCAATACGATAACTGGGTCAAAGACGGCAAACCCTACAAGGCACCCCTTTGGTATGCCATGCGTTCGGGAAAGCGAACCATCGGCGAATACAAACTCGCCGGAAAAACATCCAGCGACGACATTTTGATCGACATTCTCGATTACCATGCCCATTCAAAACTCGAACCGGTGCCGCCGCTTGAAGTGAGCGTCCTATGGAACAAAACCGTCCTCGCCGTAACCGAACTCGGCGAAACGAAAGAAATTCCCCGTAATTGGGAACAGATTACTCTCGATTGGCAACAGCGGCACTCCGTTCCCGGTCTGCCCGACGCTCGCGGTATCAGTGCAAAGATGTCGCAAGGTGAACGTATCTCTTACGGTTTAGCCCTCTGCCAAGAGGAGTTGACCGCCTTTCAAACGAGCCGACCGAAAGGAGGGAGCAATGCGGGATTCTGGGGAGAAGTCGTTTTGTATTACAGCGGAAAAAATTATTCGGTCAACGTTGACCAACTGCTCACTCTTCCTGTTAATCGACGTTTTTCGGTAGAAGGTTCCGACTTGGAAATCGGCGAAGTCCGATTCAGCGAACGAGGACCGCTCATTCATTTTTCCGTTTTTACGCCAAGCGGCGAAAAAGGAACGTTGGCACTGTTTCCCGATAATCCTGAACTGAACGTTCATGCCCGGAAACTGGGTGTTTTCGGTTCCTACTGGGTGGATCCGCAGCGAATGATGCAGCAGAGTGCCGCTCACGCCGAAAATCCGATGTTGCAATGGCTTGCGATTGAACGTTTGGACTTTATGCAGGGTCCTGACAACCGCTTGTATTATCGACTCTGGTCGGGTCAGAAAATCATCGCTGATGGCACGGTGCCTGTGCGGGAAGGTTCCAAGAAACCGCAGTTCAGAATTGCCGTGCAATCGCGGGACGAAGCGGAAATCGTGATCGACCGGTTCTCTCCGCAGGATGTTCCCGGCTGTCGAATCGTGTCGGCGACGATCAATCCGGGCAACAGCGGTCGGCAAAATGAACAGCGGCTCAAACTTCGCGTGGTGTTCGATGGCAAGGAAGACACGTTTTGGATACGGGCGGCTGCACCGACGGTGGTGCCGCTCGCGCCGGAGCAGGATCAAATTCGTTATATTTACGGAAACGGTCGGACACTTGAAGTGCAGTTAAACTTTGAAACCATTGAACTCGGTTTCGGGATTCTCTTAAAACAGTCTGAGAGACGTACCGAGCCGGGAACACGAATGTCTTCGCATTATTCGAGCCTCGTCGATTACGTCGAACCGATTGATGCGGCGGATGCCAAAGCGGATTTTTCGCAGGACTTGAAAAAGTATCGGACATTGCCGAAAGGGGAGAGTGTCCTGATTTCGATGAATCGTCCCAGTTATTATCACGGAACCAAACGCGGTTATTGGATTTATCAAGCGTCGTATGTTGGTCCGTATTATCCCGACCAACCACAGTTTCATGCCTTTTACGACGGAGAGATTTTCCCGTGGGAAGAGCGACCGCGTGAGTCCATTGCGATGAGTACGCTGTCGGTCAATGCGGATCCGGGACGCGGTTGGAAATACCTCGGTTGTCTCCTCACCGTTTTGGGAACCGCACTGTTCGTTTGGAAAAAGCGCTGGTGATGCCTTTCTTTGTGTCCTTTGTGCGAAAAAACACAATTCAATTTCCTCGCACAAAGACACGAAGAACACAAAGGAAGCAAAAAAGTTGCAAATAATAACCATTAACTGTATATGTCATTCACACGTACCATCACATTTTTTGGACTGTTCTGGCTTTTGACCGGGAGCAGTCTTGTTGCGCAGAACGCTTTTTTTCCGCAGAATCACTGGGAAACGTTGCCGGTCTTTCATGACGGCAGAGTGATGCCGCTGCATACTTTTGCACGGAAAATCGTCCGGGAAATTTGCGGAACCGAGCGTCCGTACATCGTCCGCGACGGAGTCGTCATCGCCGAATTTAATGAGATTATCGAAGCACTCCAGAAACAAAAAGCGATTGTTCAAGAGCAGGAAGAAAGTTCGAAAGGGTATCCCTTCCTGATTCCGAACGCATTCGACGGAGGATTTGACCGCAATTACAGTATTTTTAATCTCACCGCAGACGTACCTCAGATCAAAACGGCACTGCCGATCCAGGGACTCGACGATAAACAAGTGGAAACCTTTGCCGCTCGTATCAAGCAGTTGATTCCCGATGAGGGTCGATATTTTACTGCCGACGAACTTCTCGTCTCTTGGATTTGCGAACCGGACGTTTGGGCGTACATTCCGATTTTCTTGGTTCCTGAAACCGATTATTTGGACGAAATTTTCGACGTATCTTTCAAAGGGGACGTTCGGACATCGCAGTATCGTCTTTCTTTGTACCAGTTGGGCAAATCCCAACGATACAACCAACGACGGGCAGATATGCAAAGGCGGTGGGAACTTGGTCAAGTGACGAAAACGCCGATTCCGTTCGATGTCATTACGGAACGGTTGGAAAGTCAAGCACAAATCTTTCGGGGATTGACGTTTCATCCGCAGCGGCAGAGACCGACGCGAATGCTTTCGTTGCTCTATCAAATTGCCGGTTTGACCGATGAACCGTCTCCCTATATGTCCGCTTTTGAAGCGTGGGGATTTCTTTTGACCGTCGGCGAAGTCCCCGGTCGGCAGGCAATCGAACGCTCGCTCAATCCCGATGAC
>Ga0082212_10012303_pt1 | contig 10783 bp, 8 predicted proteins | sample TergutNt197P3_FD_71548 | JGI IMG/M metagenome (GOLD analysis project Ga0082212, IMG submission 71548) | Neocapritermes taracua P3 segment gut microbial communities from Petit-Saut dam, French Guiana - Nt197 P3 | ecosystem: Host-associated > Arthropoda: Insects > Digestive system > Gut ...
TCATCATCCGAGTTTGACAACAGCGCGTCAAGAGAAAGATCAAGGGCATACGCGAGTTTGTACAGAACGTCAAACGATGGCTTTCTTCGCTCGCTTTCCAATTGCTTCATGTGAGTCGGCGTAATACCTATCTGCTCAGCCAGTCTCTCCTGAGTCAGTCTCTTGCCGATTCGCGCTCTTTTTATTGCGCTTCCAAACTTACCTCGCTTCGGTTCCATGACGCGACACCCCCCTTGTTTCAATTATTCTATATCATCGCAAATAACTTGAAAACTATCGAGCCGACTGCTATAGCGGTGTCTTATAGAAGACTCCTCCCGATTTGCGCTCATCAGTACCGGTATTTCCATGAAATCATTATGAACTATGGTGTAACATCACAGTCAAGAGATATTGTAAAAAATCATCAAAATAATATGTAAAGCAACGATTGAAAGGCGCCATAATGAATGTTAGAATAATCAATAACATCAATTTTTCATCACACCATTATGAAGACAGGGGACCTAAGTTTATGATCAACGTTAAGCCCATAAAAAACGAAGTTTTGTCGGAACTGCCAGGCGCGGAGCTCCTCTACGGCGATATACTGTACAACAACAGCGAATGCCAGATATTATCCCAGTCCGCGGCGTCCATCGACTTTCTGATAACCGCAGCTAATGAAAGCAACTCGGTAGAGTATTCCCTGCAAATCACCGGCAGCCTGACCGGTGATTTCGGGCTGATCCCCAGAGTGAAAAACAAGCCGGTCAAGTGGGACCGCTACTCGTATGCCTGCCTGCTTCAGTACGAACACGAGCTGAGCTTACTTGACCCGAAAGAGAAAATCGAGCATAAAAAATACACCCGCCTTGGAATGATAAACCGGGTGCTGGAAGAACGCGCGCTAAAAGCTGAAAAGGCGTCATACCGCGTGAAGTGGGCGGACAACATCTACGGCGACCATACATTGATCAACGAGCAGGGCGTTCACTACAAAATCTTCCTTCGCGACTTTGAAGCGGAAACCGGCTACAGCGACAGCTGGGATTCCAGGCTGAACAAGCTCGGCGCCACGAAGCATATCATGTACGCGTTCAATGCGCTTAAGAGGGACAAAAAGCTCTATAACAAGCTGAGCAAAACATATCCGTTCATTGAGATATACTGCGACCCTCTGAATGAGTACGCGATCACATGGCATTACCCGCACAAGCTGGCTGCGGGCGAGCGTCGCCTGATATCGCGCTATTTCGGGGATGGGAACTTCATCGGGAGCGACGAGCCTGAAATCAAGGCGTTTCTGGGCTTCATCGACAGCGCCGCGGAGTTTGATACGATATGTATACGTCCAGAAGTCCGCGAAAAGGTGGAGCGCGCGTTTGAAGATTCCATGCTCAGGGAGCTTGAGAAAACGCAGCAGCCCGACTATTCGTCCATCAAGGCGGAACTTTTCCCTTATCAAAAAGAAGGCGTCGAGTTCGTCCTGTTCAAAAAGGTCGCGATCATCGCCGACGAGATGGGGCTTGGGAAAACGATCCAGGCAGCGGCAGCCGCCATACTGAAGAAACAGGTATTCGGGTTCTACAAGACGCTGGTCGTATGTCCGGCGACGCTTAAATCACAGTGGAAAAAGGAGATCGAGAACTTCACGAACGAGACGGCGCATGTCGTAAGCGGAACGCCGGAGGAGAGGGAAGCGCAGTATCTCGACGACTCGAGTTTCTTCCTGATCGTCAACTACGAAACCATCATGCGCGACAGTCAGGCTATCAACAGGGCCGGGATCGACTTCCTTATTCTTGATGAAGCTCAGCGGATCAAGAACTTTGAAACGAAGACGTCATCCGCGATCAAGCGGCTGCAATCAAAACACACGCTTGTAATAACGGGGACGCCTATCGAGAACAGGCTGATCGACATATTCTCCGTCATTAGCGTGCTCGACCCGTATTTCTTCGGACCGCTGTGGGAGTTTTCATATCAATATTGCCTTTTCGACCCGGATAAACCAAACAAGATCAACGGTTATTACGATTTGCAGGCGCTTCACGCCAGACTTTCCGACATTCTTATACGCCGTGAAAAGAGAAACGTACTGGATCAGATCCCCAATGTGCAGCAGTTCGATATTCCGATAGAAATGTCGCCGCAGCAGGCTGAGTATCACGCTTCGTACGCAATGGCGATCGGCAGGATCCTGAACAAGAAGTTCATCACCGCGTACGATATGCAGAGGCTGCAGTTACTGCTGGCAAATATGCGCATGGTGTGCGACTCCACATACCTGATCGACGAAGGCACGAACGTGTCGCCGAAGATGGAAGAGTTGGAACACATTCTTCTGGAAGAGTTCGACCTGAGAAACACCAACCGGAAAGTCATCATTTTCTCCGAGTGGGTCAAGGTCCATAAGCTTATCGGTCAGCTTCTGAGGCAGAATAAAATAGGTTTTGTCGAACTGAACGGCAAGGTTCCCGTCAAGCTGCGTGGGGAGCTCATAAAAAAGTTTGAAAGCATCCCGGAATGTAACGTCTTCCTCTCGACAGAGGCGGGCGGCGCGGGGCTCAACTTACAGATCGCGGACACGCTAATCAATTTCGAGCTGCCGTGGAACCCCGCGAAGAAGAATCAGCGCATCGGCCGAATCGACAGGCTGGGTCAGCGTAGCAGCAATCTCACCATATATAACCTGATAACGAGGGATTCCATCGAAACAAGGATCGCCGCCGGCCTGCTTGTGAAGCAGAGCCTCTTCGAAGGCGTCCTGGACAGCAGCAGCACGACGGATTACGTTGATTTTTCGTCGAAAGGACGCTCGCAGTTCATCGACCAGCTTGAGGCTTTCATCAATGAGGCAAAAGAAGACGCGGCGGCGGCGGATATCTCTATGGGCGCGGATGAAGAGCTCGTCGACCACGAGGATGAGTTTGAGGAGCCCACGGTCGGCGCGGTTCCGGCGGGCGATGCGGACGCGGGCGCTGTTGGAGCGATTCCGGCGGGCGATGCGGACGCGAGCGCTGTTGGAGCGGTTCCGGCGGGTGATGCGGACGCGGGCGCGCAGGATGGCGGCGACGGCGGGGACGCCAAAGAGGGCGTCGTCGAAGACGCAGCGAAAAAAGCTCCGGATGGGGCGCGGGATAGACCATCCGGTGAGGCGCTGGAACAGCCAACCGACGGAACTTCGGGAAGGCTGACCGGTGAAACGCTGGAACGGCCTACCGACGGAACTTCGGGAAGGCTGACCGGCGATACTGCGGAAAAGCCAGCCGGCGAAGCAACGGAACGCGAAAAGCCCGCGCCCGGCGAGCGCGAGGTAAAGGCCGCCGAGCTCGAGCAGGTCATGTCAAGCGGTATGCAGTTCCTGGCCGGTCTGTTCAAGATGTCCACCGGCAAGGACATGGGCCTCGAAAATCAGCAAATCAAAGTTAACAAAGAAACCGGCGAAGTCACAATGACGTTCAAGCTGCCGATATAGAAGGGAGGCTGAATTGTGTGATAATTGCGGAGAAAATCTCTGTCGATGAACTTCGAGTAATGTCGGATAAAATGTCAGAACCGCTTGTTAAAGGCGTCATTGATATTTCGCAGCGACTGCTTGTCGTCGATGCGGGGCTCCATGCCGACGAGGAACTGTTCCTGATTGACAACGGGTCTGAACAGGATAACCTGTGGGGGATCAACCTATGGCCTGACTTGTACGGCACAGAGGAGTTCATAGAGTATGACTCGATGATCAATATCCGCCCTCAGCAGAATAACCGGTCCCGCGGCGTAGAGGATCCGGAACTCAGACGCCTGATTGTTGAAATCGTTGCGGAGAAGATAGTTGGATAGTTACAAGTTTGACCGCGCGAGGTGGGCGCAGCTTTCGTTCTATGAGCAAATGGGAAACATAGGCTCAGAGGTCGGGCGCGCAATTATCGCGCACCGCAACGGGAACGAAGTGCGCGAGACCCGGGCGATAGATCGCGCTATAGATTTATTCAGTGCATCCGTAGAAGTGCTTGCCGGTACTGAGTACGCGTATCGCCTGAAAGAGGTGTTACGCGCTCGCAATGAATTCCTACGGCTGTTTTTCGACGGTACATTCGAGGATGACGCCGACAACATCGATCGCTACTTTACATACTTTGCCGTCGCCGCCCGAGTGCAGCACGCTGAAAATATCCGGAATCAGTCAGCTTCGGTCGCAGATGCTCCTTGACGCTCCCGCTGCTAAAGCGGGTATTTTATGGCGTTTTTGGAAAGATGAAACGATATGTCGCCCTCATGTCCCCGTGTAGCGGATCATATCAACGTAGTCAAAACTGTCCTGCACCCAACTGTCGATGTATTCTTCGATGACTTTTATGTATGATTCAAGCTGCTCCGGGCCGACTTGCGCGAGCGCGTCAAGGTATGCTGTCAGGTAGAAGAAGAAGTAGTGGTAGCAGTAGTACGCCAGACGCTCCGGGCGCAGCGTGTACTCAATGCCGTTTTGACGCAGCGCTTCGTGGAAGGCGTCCCTTGCCCATTCATGGCCGCACATGACCCATGCGTCCCGCTCGGGCGGCGCCAGTAGTGGTTCGTCCCAGTCCACAATGTAATATCTTACCGGATCCTGTTCGCTTGAAGTGATAAAATTGCCGCCGGCGTCGCCGTGGGTAATGAAGAAGTCAGTCTTATCTCCGCGGCAAAGGTCGGAGAATACCCTCAATCGCCCGGCCCTGTGCTCGATTTTGGCGCGGTTTTTCTCCAACAGCGAGTTGACCGCTTCATCTTTCAGCGCGCTCCATTGCGTGTAAAATGTATCTACGCATTTGCTCGAGAAATCTTCCCGCGAAATCTGCAGTCCTTCACACGGCACTGAATAAACTTTGGCCAGCATCCGGTATTCCGGGATTTTCGTCTCATTTGTCTGGGCGTTTTCACCGTCGATCCATTCGAAAACGCCCAGGATCGCGCCGTCAAAGCGCGCGTACAGCCTGCCGCTCGTCGTTTTTACGATTTTACTGATGAAGTCGATCCCGTTATTATATAAATGATCGGCTACGGCAAAACTGCGCTCATATATTTCCCTGTGCGGAGAGTAATCGAGTTTGACGAAGTAACTACGCCTTATCTTTTTTGCTTTTCCTTTCGCCCCCGCAGTTCCTTTCGCCTCTGCAGTTCCTGCCGCCCCCGCAGTTCCTTTCGCCCCCGCAGTTCCTGCCGCCTCTGCGGTTCCTGCCGCCTCTGCAGTTCCTTTCGCCCCCGCAGTTCCTGCCGCCTCTGCGGTTCCTGCCGCCTCTGCAGTTCCTGCCGCCCCCGCAGCGGCTGATTCATCTTTCAAATACTCCGGGGGCATTTCCAGCGAGTCCAGCCGCCATGTCTCGCCGTAGAAACCGCGCCTGGCAGGTTCCAAACTTACAGATTTTATCCCATACTCGAACCTTATTAACCGACGCAGACGCTTTCTATATCCCTCTGTGCGGGGCACATTACTGTACATTTTTTCCCCTCCCCGTCATTCGTGCAGCCCGAAAGACGCCAGCGTCGGCTGCTCTGCTTCAAGCCAATACACAGAACCGTCCGCTTCGCGGCCCAGAAACCGGCTGTCATACATGTCGCGCCGCAGCATCGCCCAGTCATCGAATGTATGCCACTCTTTCAATGTTTCGTTGACTTCTTTTTCAGTATACCGCTTATCAAACTCAAATTTTGACGCCAGATAAAACAGCGAGAGTATCTGGCGTTTATACTTTGCCGGATATGCGTGCAGCCTCCCCTCGTCGTCGAGAAAACCCCGCAGTTCTTTTTTCAGAAATGTCATATCCATTCTAACTCCATTTTCCATTGTCCAGGGCGCCCGGATGCAGTCCGGAAATCTTTGAGCGACTGGTCAATCGTCATTCCTTACACCTCGTAAAATCCCGGGTTACTTAAGAAAACCTTAAGAATATTATACTCACGATTGTAAGAAATGCAAATTATACTTGTTTACGCAAAGAGTGAAAGCGGGATGTTCAGCACTTCGCTTTATGCAGCGGTACTTTTTCATCTTTGTGAAAGACTATAATTGAAAGGTTGTGGTAGAATATGAGCGGATATATAGGGGAGCGATACATGAGTTTCCCGACATCATCCTGAGCCGGCGCGGCCGGTTTAGCAACGGCTCCCTGCAAAAAAGTTTCCGGAGAGGCGGCGTAACGCAATGAGCGTGTCGAAGAGATACTTAACGGCGGCTATCCCCGGGGGGAACTACGCGGGAGGCAGCCTTCAGGGCAGCGGCAGCCCGGGTAGCCTCCCGGGCAGCAGCAACCCGGGTAACAGCAGCGCAGTGATGAACATCCTGATCTGCGATGACGACAAAGAAATCGCGGAAGCCGTATCGATATATCTGCAAAACGAAGGCTTTCACACTTTGCAGGCATACGACGGTTTTCAGGCGTTGTCATTGATCGAGCATGACGAAATTCACCTGATAATTATGGATGTGATGATGCCGGGTATGGACGGCCTTCGCGCGACAATGGAGATAAGGCGAGAACGCAATATCCCTATAATCATGCTCTCCGCAAAAAGTGAGGACACCGATAAGATACTCGGGCTGAACATGGGCGCGGACGACTATATCACAAAGCCGTTCAATCCGCTGGAGCTGATCGCAAGAGTCAAGAGCCAGCTCAGGCGCTACACGACGCTGGGCAGCATTCCTGCTGAGCTTGACAGCGAAGGCATGTACTCAGCAGGCGGGCTGACGCTTGACGACAGGCGCAAAATCGTCGCGGTCGACGGCGAGGACGTCCATCTGACGCCTCTGGAGTTCAAGATTCTGCATCTGTTGATACGCAATCCGGGCAGGGTGTTCTCAATCGACGAGATATACGAGCGGGTCTGGGGCGAAGACTCGCTGGGCGGCGGCAGCACTGTGACGGTGCATATCCGGCGCATACGCGAAAAAATCGAAATCGACCCGAAAAACCCAAAATACATAAAGGTGGTGTGGGGCATTGGCTACAAAATCGAAAGGCTGGACAGCGCGTCTCCCGGTTAAGGTATGCTGCGTGGTTCTTATTCCGGTGTTGCTGTTCATTTCATTATACGGCGGATACGGGGTTATGAAACTCGACGATATCAGCATGGAGTTGCTCTTTGCAAACCTTGATAGCAATGACTATTTCTATGACAACTACATCCCCGGCGTACTCAATTATGTGTACACTCTTTACTGGATGCGAAGCGAGGAACACATCCGAAATATGGGCTGCCTCGAATGGCAGGAGCGCATGCAACTCGACTACGATAATGACATCGAAGAGTACAGGCCGGTAGCGGTATATGACCTTGTATCCACAAATAGAGGAAATCAGTGGCATTGGGGCTCTAACTACATATATGAGGAAATGGATTCCGCGTATGCAAAACGGATGGTTGAAGACGCGATCGCTCAGCAACTGGCTGAGTTCCGGTATGCAAAAAAGCGACTCGAGGAGATGCAAGGGCTTTCCTATGTAATCGGCGATGAAAACTGGCAGGCGGGAAACGCCGACGCAAACACCGGTATAGATTACTTCCGTTCACAGCCTGTATACTGGATATCCGATAAAGGCGGCAACATTGAGCAAAGCAATGACAGCAGTATCAGGAACACGTACATAGACTTTGGTTATGGCTATAGATACGGCTACTACGATTACAGCAACTATGACCTGTCGTGCTTCATCGCGTTTGACAACCACGCCGTGAGCAGGCAGAACGAAACATGGAAGAGTGCGCAGCGTCAGATGGAGCGGCAGTTCGTACTCCTCGCTGCGCCGCTTGCGGCAGCGATAGCGTGTTTTGTTATCCTCGTCTGCGGAGCAGGCAGAAAGCACGCCGCCGAATGGGCCGGAAGCGCCGCAGATTCGGGGCGCCTCTCTGTACACTTCATCGCGATCGACAAACCCTGGCTGGATATAGGACTGTGCTTTATCGCGGGATTTGAAGCGCTCGTTATCTACTTTACCTATGAAGCGGCAAATGTCGCATGGAAAGCCGGCAACGACCGGTGGTTCATAGCACTTTGCGCGGCGTTATCCGTTTTCTCTTCTCTGCCGCTGCTGGGGTGGTTGCTGAGTTTTGTCAAGCACTGCAAGGCAGGAAAGTTCTGGAGGCACACTTTTATTTACAGCTTCTTTCATTGGCTGTGGACAGGGTTGAGAAAGCTCGGAAGCTCTGTTTGGGCTGGCTTCCCGCTGACTATGAAGGCCGTCCTGCTTGGGGTTGCGCTGCTCGTTATCAACATTATATGTATCGGCTTTTACCGCTACGGTCCGGTGGCGCCGTTCCTCGCGTTCCTCTTCTCTGTCGCGGCGCTTCTTCTGATGCTCCGGTATGCCCACAGATTACATCTGGTTGTCCGGGGCGCAAAAGCTGCGAGCGAAGGCCGCTACGACAGCCCGATCGACGTGATAGGCGGCGAGCTCGGCAGCATCAGCGCCTCAATAAACAGCATATCCGACGGCATAGGCATAGCTGTCGCCGAACGCTTGAAAAGTGAGCGGCTGAAAACGGAGCTCATAACGAACATATCGCACGATATCCGCACGCCTCTCACGTCGCTCATCACATACTCCGACCTGCTGAAAAATGAGGGACTCGACAACGAAAGAGCGCCCGAGTATCTGGACGTCCTGATCCAGAAATCCGCGCGCCTGAAAACGCTTACCGATGATCTTTTTGAAGCCTCAAAAGCCGCAAGCGGTAATATTGAGGTAAATATGGAGAATCTTGACCTGGCCGATTTGGTCAGGCAGGTACTCGGCGAGCTGGACGAGAAGGTTCGGGCGTCGAATCTCGACTTCCGCATGAGCCTCCCTGAACACGCACATGTCCGCGCCGACGGCAGGCTGCTCTGGCGAGTGATGGAGAACCTGCTTTCAAATGTGTTCAAATACGCGCTTCCCGGTTCGCGAGTCTACATCGACGTGGCGGGTGATGACGCAAGACAAGGGGACGGTTCTCCTGTCTTGCTCCCGAGACAAGAGAACCGTCCCCTTGTCTTGCCTGTCTTGCCCGAGCAGGACGAGAGAACCGTCCCCCTGTCTCCCCTTTGGTACAGGCTGGATGTTAAGAACATTTCCGAACATCCGCTGAATATTGATCCTTCCGAGCTGACCGACCGCTTCAAGCGCGGCGACGAATCAAGAAGCGGTGACGGCAGCGGGCTCGGTTTGTCTATCGCGCAGAGTTTTGTGCTGGCGCAGGGCGGGCGCTTCGAGCTCTCGATCGACGGCGACCTTTTCAAAGCATCAGTGTGTCTGCTGGGTGCGTAGTTCTTGATATACGTAAGTTGAATTATCAATTTGCTGCCAATGCTTCACTCTCTGGAAAACAGGGGACGGTTCTCTCCTGCCTTGGTTGAGCAAGACGAGAGAACCGTCCCCGTGTCTTGCTTTGTCTTGTTGCATCCTGTTGTTGTATGAACGCGCTCCGTCATTTCGCAACCCTGCTGACGCGCTCCAGACTGCGAACGCCGCCGCACCCGTTGAATATAGCGAACCTGCTTAAACATTTGTCAACTTCACTCTGCAGTTTTTTTGATAGTTTCACTTTATCTTCAAACCAGATGTTTTTGATCGACAGAGTTTTTGCTTTGCGGTCGCAAACAGGTTCGACTCGCGCGACTAACCTGTCTCCGATCAAAAGCGGCAGCACATAACCGCCATACTTGCGCTTAGCGGCGGGAGTATAGATCTCCCAGGTATAGTCGAACCCGAACAACGCCTTAATGAGCTTCCTGTCCCAGATGAATGAGTCGAGCGGAGCGATCAGTTCACAGCGCTGCTTGTATTCGCCACCATGTAAAACCTCCCCGATGAGCGGCAAATCCTCCGCGCGGCAATAAAAGGTGTCCTTCAGACCTACGACGGAAATCTCAGCAATCCCGCCGTCGCGGAGCAGTTTTTCAAATGCCGCCGCGCGCTCCTCCGCTTTAAAAGACAATCCAAGCCACGCGTCGCTCGCTTTGTTCCAAAGCATACCCACCGCGCCGATTCTGCGTTTGACATGCCATGCAACCCGCTCCTCCCCGCTTTCAAACGGCGGAGGGGCGTTTAATATTTCAGGCGGTATGTAGTCTTCCATGAGCGCATAGCTCTTGTTCATACCCGTTTTGTGGTGAATTATGAGCTCGCCGCGAAAGTACATCGACTCTAATGCTGCGCGCGGTAAGGACGTCATCTGGCTCCAGTACCATTCTATAGTCTCGTCCACGTTGACTTCCCTTGCTGATATATGCCCGCGCTCCCCGATAAGCTGACGGATAAGCGGCTCGATTCGCTTGACAGCTTCGCCGCCACGCCTGTCGTATTCCTCAGCGTACCCTCCGCTCATCTTATCTGCCAGAAAAACAGGGATATCTTCAACAGGAAGTATCGACAGGTTCTTGTCGAAATAGTCGATCAGGTGTCTGTCCTGATAGAGGAGCTCGTTAAGCATTTCCTTTCTGTAGCCCTTTACCCGTGAGTTCAGAACAATGTCTGCGTTCCTGCCGCAGACGTCGACGGGGTCGAACTGTACGCAACCTGTTTCCCGAATGAACTCAAGCGCGCCTTGCTTGCCTACGTACCTATGCTCGTCCAGTAGTCCATGTTTCAGCAGTATGAACTGCCGCGCCTGCTTTATCGTAAGACTAATCATTGTTCCTCATCTACTGTTTGATTTACCGGCCTCTCCGGCTGTTACACTTCAGAGGGGTGTCCGGGAGATGCTTTTTTGAGGCTTCTACAAATGTTCCGGGGTATATGAGCAGTGGCTTCCGCCTCCTGCTTCGCAACCAGCCTCAAAAAAGGCAGTC